>Ga0209755_10002456_pt1 | contig 25445 bp, 29 predicted proteins | sample TergutCo191P1_FD_187301 | JGI IMG/M metagenome (GOLD analysis project Ga0209755, IMG submission 187301) | Cornitermes sp. P1 segment gut microbial communities from Petit-Saut dam, French Guiana - Co191P1 (SPAdes) (version 2) | ecosystem: Host-associated > Arthropoda: Insects > Digestive system...
TGGGTGCGCTCATAGGTTGCCATGTCGCGCGGGTCTTCCACTACCATTATTGTGTGGGGGTCGCGCTTTGGGTTTTGGCAGATTGTGCAGGGGTCGGTGTCTGCCAGATTGCAGCAGACGGAGCAGTAGCTTACGTTGTTTACTGCGGTCAGAATGGATTGCGCCAGAGTTTCGGCGCGGTCTTTCGGCATACGAATGATGTGGAAGGCCAGGCGCTGTGCGGATTTTCCGCCTATGCCCGGCAGGCGTGACAGGGCTTCGATTAGCCCTGTTACCGGTTCGCCGTACACTAGAATAGCCCCGGGGGCAGACCCATGCCGCCTGTTAGTTTTGACATTTGGCTGTTTACTGTTTCGTCCATTTGGCGGATTGCTTCGTTTACGGCTGTCATTACGAGGTCTTGCAGCATTTCTACATCGTCCAGTACGTCTTCGGAGATGGTTAGGGCTTCGATTATTTTTTCGCCGTTGATAGTTACCTTTACGGCGCCGCCGCCCGATGATGCTTCGATTTTCTTTTCTTTTAGTTCCTCTTGCATTTGTGCCATTTGGCGCTGCATTTTTTGGGCTTGTTTCATTAGGTTGCCCATGCCTCCGGGTGGCATACCGCCACCGAAACCTCCTCTTGCCATTATGTGTCCTCCTTGTAAAATAAGCGGGGATTAAACAGCCCCTAAATTATGTTTGTTATTGATTCTCTTTCATTTTGCAAAGTTTTAAGAAAGTCCGTTACGAATGCTCGCTCATTGGAAGGGAGCGCAGCTAACTTGGCTTCTCTATCCGGAATATCCAAGGGACTCATTAGTGTTATGTCACCTCGCGACACCTTTTCACGAAGCGGATGCCCCTTACGTTTCATTTTACTAAGGTCATATTCTACTTTCACACACATCACCCCTTCCAAAATTTTTCTTCCAAGTGCGTTGCTTTTCTAGCAGAAATTATGCGAATAACCGTATCATTCTCACGCCAACAATGTACGACTGTAAGAACGCGCATTTCCCGGCTTAACCCAACTACGATAATTCGTTCTTCCTCATCGGAATGATTGGAATCTTCGAACTCCTCTGCGCCATCTGTCATAAAAACAGTAGCGGCTTCTTCAAATGATATACCATGCTTTGTTTTGTTGCTTTCGGCTTTAATTTTATCCCATTTGAATAGTTGACCGTCAAGCTCGTATACAACATCACGTTTAGATGATTCCATTATTTCCTGCCTTTTATTTTTGCAATCTGTTTTTCATTCGAATTCTACCTGCATATTAATTTGTGTTTGGATGTTTTGTTTGAAATCTTTGTTATGCTCTGTATCATTATACCCCGCATTAACTTGGAATACAATGTTTGGGGGGGTGGGTTGGTTGAAGAATTTGGCGTATTCGGCGGTTATGCTTGGTTTGTGCTGGGTTAGGAACTGGAGGGTTGCGTTGTTTGGGCACAATATTGTTAGGTCGGTGTTTGTTTGGGTTGCTGTGCATAGGGATAGCATTGGTTTTAGCAGCAGGCTTTGGGCGGCGCAGAAGGATTGCCAGTCCGGGGTTGGGGTGGGGGGTGGAGGCAATGGTGGTGGGGGTGGGGGCGTTGCCGATGTTGATGCTACCGATACTGTTGGTGCCGCTTGTGGTGTTGGTGAAATGTGACAGTTTTTTATCGTGTATACTTCCAAAGCCAGTCGCTCGCTAGGGAGATAGCGTAACTGGTTTTGCAGCTCGGAAAATTCCTGTATGAAGGTTATTAGTGTCATTGGGTCGATTGTATTTGCTTGTTGGCGGTATTGGTCTATTGTTTCTTGGGCTTGGTCTATTATTTCTTGCGGGTTTTTTGTTTGGGATGTTATTAGGAGGTTGCGCAGGTGTGTTATTGTGTCGGTAATGAAGCGGGTTAGGTCGCGTCCTTCTTTTGATGCTTGGTCTATTAGGGTTAGGGCTTGGTCGGTGTCTTTGTTGACTAGGGCTGTTGTGTAGGCTGTTATTGTGCTTTGGTCGGCTGCGCCCAGTAGGGACTGGACGTTTTTTAGGGTTATGGGTTCGTTTGGGTGCAGGGATAGGTATTGGTCTAGGATGGAAAGCGCGTCGCGGAAGGCGCCGTCGGCTGCTGCCGCGATGTATTCCAGTGCCGGGATTTCTGCCGCCTTGTCTTCGCTTTGCATATAAGCGGCTAGGGTGTTTACTAGGTCGCGTCTTGCTATCCGCTTGAAGTCATAGCGTTGGCAGCGCGATAGAATGGTCGCGGGGATTTTTTGCGGTTCGGTGGTGGCCAGGATGAAGATTACGTGGGCGGGCGGCTCCTCCAGGGTTTTCAAAAGCGCGTTAAAGGCTGCTGTGGTTAGCATGTGCGCTTCGTCTATGATGTAGACTTTGTATGTTCCGCTTGTTGGCGGGTATTTTACTTCCTCGCGCAGGTCGCGGATGTTGTCTACGCCGTTGTTGCTGGCTGCGTCGATTTCTATTACGTTTAGGTTGCGTTCGGCAAGTATGTCTGTGCATGTTTCGCAGACGTTGCAGGGCTCGGCTGATTCTGTCAGGCTTGGGCAGTTTACCGCGCGTGCCAGAATCCTTGCCGTGGTGGTTTTGCCTGTGCCGCGCGTTCCGCAGAACAGATAGGCGTGCGAAATGCTGTCGTTTTGCAGCTGATTCTGCAAAGTGGTTACTATGGCGTGCTGCCCGATTATTTCCGCGAAGGACGCTGGGCGTTTCTTTCTATATAAAGCTGTGTGCATGTTTGTCCGAACTCCTTTCAACCCTTATTATATCAGCATTTTGGGACGTTGACAATTTGTTCGAAAGTTGATAATCTAAGTAAACCGAGTTGGGGTAATGCTGTATACAAAACAGTGTTAACGCGCAACGTGGAACAATAACGCTGTATTAGAAACGGTGATTTATGGAATGGATTGAGGTAAAGATTGCTACGACGTCGGAGGCGGTCGAGATTGTGACGGGGCTTCTGATGGCGTTTAATATTCCGAATGTGCGGATTGTGGATGACGAGGCGGTGGGGCGGTTTTTGCTTGACCATCCGCTGAACTGGGATTATAAGGACGACGAAACGGTCTACGGCGAGGGCGCGGAGATTATTTTTTATTTGCAGAATGATGAAGTGGAGCGTGCGCTTTTGGCGGAGGTTTCGGAGGCATTGTATAGGCTGCCTGCGGAGATTTCCGAGATTGATTTTGGGGATTTGCTTGTGAAAGATGGCCCTGTGAATGATGACGACTGGCTGCACGAGTGGAAGAAGACGTATAAGACGTTCAAGATTGGGGCGGGCGTTGTTGTTCGGCCTTATTGGGAGGATTATGCGGCTGCGGAGGGCGAGACGGTTTTCGCGATTGACCCGGGTGCGGTGTTTGGGACGGGGCTGCATGGTACTACGCAGCTGTGCGTTTTGGCGCTGGAGGAAATGGGGCTTGCCGGCGAGACGGTTTTGGATATCGGCTGCGGGAGCGGGATTTTGTCTGTGATTGCGCTGTTGCTTGGCGCGGGTTCGGCTGTGGCTTGCGATATCGACCCAGGCGCGGCGCGTTGCGCAATGGAAAATGCGCAGCTGAACGGCGTGGATTCGCGGTATGAGGCGTTCACGGGGAACATATTCGAAGGCGTGGACTTTTTGCCTTCTTCGCCGGGCAAGAAATATGATGTTGTCGTCGCAAATATTGTTGCGGATGTGATTATCGGGCTTGCCCCTTTGGTTGGGGAGTATTTGGCGGACGGCGGGACATTTGTTTCTTCCGGGATTATCGACGAGCGTGCGGAGGAAGTGAAAAATGCGCTTCTTTCAAATGGTTTTGTAATAAAAAAAACACGCGAGCAGGACGGATGGTTTAGTTACACATGCCAAAGTATTTTGTAGAAAATCCGCCCAACGGGCTTAGCGGAGAAACCATTCACCACCTGAAAAGAGTGCTTAGGGTGCGGGTCGGTGACGAGGTGATTTTATGCGACGGCGCGGGAATGGATTACCTGAGCAAAGTTGAGTCGCTTGAGCCGTTTCGCTTGAAGGTAGTAGAGCCGCGGAGATGCTTGACCGAGCCGCGCTGCAAGGTTACGCTTTATCAGGCGATGGCTAAGTCTGATAAGATGGACTGGATTGTGCAGAAGGCGGTGGAACTGGGCGTTTGCTCGGTTGTGCCGGTCTTTACGGAGTTCAGTGTCGCGAAGAAGGCAAAAACAGAGCGGTATCAGAAGATTGCGGAATCTGCGGCGGGTCAGAGTATGCGCGGGATTATTCCGCAGGTGCAGCAGGCGGTGGATTTTGCTGATATTGTCAAAGGCGGCGGGTTTAATATTGCGCCGCATCCGTATGCGAAACCGACAATAAAACAGCTGACAGGCCTGCCGGACGAGGTGAACCTATGGATTGGCCCAGAGGGCGGGTTTTCGCCCGGGGAGGCCGAGGCTATGGCCGCCGCCGGGTTTCATTTGGTCAGCCTTGGCGCGCGTATACTGCGCACAGAAACCGCCGCGCTTGCGGCACTCACACAGATATTTATGGTGACGGAATGATATATTTTGATAATGCGGCGACCACTCCGCTTTGCAGTGCCGCCAGAGAAGTTCTAACGCAGGATTTTTATAACCCGTCCTCGCCGCACGCGCTTGGACTGGAAGCGGAACGCGCCCTGAAACGCGCAGCCAAAGATTTGTGTTTGTCACCCGATAATGAAATCATTTTCACATCCGGCGGCACGGAGTCTAATAATCTAGGTATACTAGGCGCGGCTTTTGCGCTGAAATCCGCGCGGGGACGGGATAAGGATTTGCATATTGCGGCGGGCAATCAGGAGCATCCGTCGGTGACGGAGCCGCTAGGTTATTTGGCTTCGCTGCCCGGGTTTAAGGTGAGCTACGCTGCGCCCTTAGAAGTTTGTAAAATTGAAGATGCGGCTATGGTTTGTCTTAGTCATGTTTGCAGCGAGACGGGAGATGTCTTCGAGGCGGACACAGACGCGTTAGTCTTTGTAGACGGCGCACAAGGATTTTGCAAATTACCTACACCTGCGCGGGCGGATATCTACGCTTTCAGCGCGCACAAATTCCATGGCCCGATGGGCGTAGGCGGGTTGATTGTGCGGAAAGGCGTTCGTCTTGCGCCGCTAATGTACGGCGGCGGTCAGCAGGCCAAGCTTCGCCCGGGGACAGAGAACGTGCCCGGCATACTAGCCATGGCAGCGGCCGCCAAACAATTCAAACCCGTAAAAAACATCAAAGCCATCATGGCAAGCCTAGCGGAGGAAATCCCAGATTGCCAAATCAATCAGACGTCAGAAACTTCCTCGCCGTACATCCTAAACATAAGCTTCATAGGCGTGCGCGGCGAAACGTTAACAAGTATGCTTTCATCCCAAGGGCTATACGTTTCGATGGGGACAGCCTGCCGCGCGGCGAAAAAGGAAACCGCTCTAACAGCGCTTATCGGCAAAGCACGCGCGGAAAGCGCAATCCGCATGAGTTTCTCGCACATGAACACCGAAGAAGAAGCCCAACAAGCAAAGGAAATCATAAAAAAATCAGTCCAAGAACTCAGGAGAATCAAAAGATGAAAAAAGTCCTACTAGTAAAATACGGCGAAATAGCCCTACGGAAAGGCAACCGCGCGTTCTTCGAGCGGCGGTTAGCAAACACACTAACAAAGCTAACAGGCATAAAAACCACAAGAGAACAAGGACGCCTACTAATAGAAGACAAAAACGATATCAACCCATCGCTAATCGAAAAAATCCGCAAAGTATTCGGCATAACAGCCATATGCATAGCACTAAAAACCGAAGACATGTCACTAGACAACCTAAAAAAGGCAGCACTACAAGTAATGGGGTCAAGGGGGCAAGCCCCCTTGCAGGGTATTGGGACAGAGTCCCAAGGTCTTAATCTTTCATTCAAAGTAGAAACAAAGCGCTCCGATAAGCGTTATCCATTAGAATCCCGTAAGGTTTCTGCTGCGATTGGTGAGTATGTTTTGGAGAATTGCCCCGGTGTGACTGTGAATGTCCGTAAACCGGATAAAGTTATTTGGGTGGAAATCCGTAACTTTGCGTATGTCTATACCGAAATAATTCCGTGTGAGTCGGGGTTGCCGCATGGTTCGTCGGGGAAGGGTGTTTTGTTATTGTCCGGGGGTATTGATAGTCCTGTGGCGGGGTATTTGATGGCGCGGCGCGGTATGGAGATTGTTCCTGTTTATTTTCATTCGCCGCCGCATACTTCCGAGCGGGCGCGGGAGAAGGTTTTGGATATTATGGAAAAGCTGTGCGGGTTTGTAGGCGAGACGAAGCTGTATATTGTGCCGTTTACTGAAACGCAGATGTATATTTATGAGCATATGCAGGAGGAGAAGATGACGCTTTTTTTGAAACGTGCTATGCTGCGTATTGCGTCGGCAATTGCGGAGAAAGAAAAAGCCCACTGCTTGATAACAGGGGACAGTGTGGGGCAGGTGGCGAGCCAGACGGCGCAGAGTATAGCTGCGATAGACGGGGCTGCGGGTTATACGGTGCTGCGGCCGTTGGCGGCTATGGATAAGCAGCAGATAATTAATATTGCGCAGCAGATTGAGACTTATGATATTTCGATACGGCCGTTTGATGATTGTTGTACGGTTTTTGTGCCTAAGCATCCGGAGAGTAAGCCGAATGCGGCTGCGGTGGCTCGGGCTGAGGCTTTTCATGAGGGGTTGATTGGGTTGTATGCGAGTGCGGTGCGGGGGGTTGAGGAGGTTTGGTGCCGGTGACGCCATAGATTCCCAAAACCTCCTCCCAAAGAGACGCTTTCTTCAATATATGCTCAACAATATCTCTAACCGCTCCGTTCCCGCCGCGATAGGGCGATATATAATCGCATACAGCTTTAATCTCAGGCGAAGCATCTGACGGACATGCAGCAAAGCCGCAAATAGCCATCGCTTCGTAGTCATTTAAGTCGTCACCGATATAGGCGGCCTCTGACGGAGCTATGTTCCGTTCCGCAAACAGCTTCCGTAAAACGCTAAGCTTATCGGAAACACCTTGTATCGCCTCTGCCCCTAAATCCTTGGCGCGGCGCTGCACAGCGGCCGAGCTTCTGCCTGTCAAAAATATGACTGGTATATTAATTTTGGACAGGGCGTACAGGATAAGACCATCTTTTACATCAAATGTCTTGTATTCGGCGCAGTCACTATAAGTAATTCCGCCGTTGGTTAAAGTTCCGTCAACATCCAGTATTAAGATATTCAATATATTTCTCCTCGGCAAGTTTTTCATTGAAAAAAGAAACCTCTCTTTTTTCGAATGGTAAAGAATCCAGTATTACCGCTATTCCGTGTATTGAAATATTTTTCTTCATCAAAAAATCAATCCAGTTCGGCGAACAATCGTATACGGCGCTTAGCAAGCCGTCTAGGTTATATCCCCAACGGGATTCGCTGCCGAATTTCGCGATATCGGCATATGCGCATTCCAAAACACTTTCGAAGCTGACATTCTTCAGCTTGTTTTTGCTTAGATATGCACAAATCAGCTCTGTACATGCATTTCCTGCATTTTTCCCCATCCCTGATACCGATGAATCTATAATTAGGTTTCTGCCTATGTTCTTCGTGATGAGAGATATGCAAAGCGAGTTGCTCATTTGGAGATTGTTATGGGAGTGGTAGCCTAAGGAAATGGACGGGTCAAGGTTGGAATCAAACAAATGCACATATTTTTCGATATCGCTGTAAAAAAACAGGCCGTATGTATCTACGATAGAGACAGCGCTTGGCAGAATTTTATTTATCTTCTCAATCATTTCCAAGATTTCTATGTCCCTATATGCTGAAATCGTTACCGGGTTAATAAAAACGCTGTATCCAAGCTCCTTTATATACTCCGCATATTTCAAGGCTTCGCCGATTTCATCTTTTCTGAAAATCAGACGGATTCCCTCTAACACCGATTGATTCTTTGGGAGCAAAAGTTCGCGTTTGAATGTACCAAAGTCAATCATCGCAGCCAGTTTCGCTTGTTTAGGTAATTTCACGAGTGTCTTTGCTATGGACGGGATGTTTGGAAACATCGTACGGTTTTCGTCGTAAGCGGCTCTTGAATCCAGAAAGCCGCATTCAATAATATCTATCCCCGCGCTGTCAAGATGCGATACCACAGACTGAATAGTCAGCTTCCCAAACCGCCAATCATTGATAAAACCCCCGTCCCTTAGAGTACAGTCGAGCAGTTGCAGATTATTTTTCAATTTTTAGTAGCTCCATTCTACGTCCAGCCACGCTCTTGCGCATGTTAAATCGTATATATCGTCAATATCAACAGCTGCGCGCTTGTCGATTATGTATTTATACGGGTTTGTTCCGTGGTCATACTTCCAGCGGAGCATATCCCCGCGCGGCGCAATAGAAATTCCGCAGGTTTTTTGATAAAACGCTGGCAGATTCTGTGATGATACATGGGAACTTAACGAATAGTTTACAGGCCCGTCCTCATTCCAGATAAAATGCTTAATAACCGAAAATGAAACGAGTGAATCGTACTCGCCCAAGACTTCATAGTATTTGTCTATCGCGGCGGCGTAGTGCGTTTGGTCTGTCAGGGGTGAGGTCACGGTTGCCCACAAAATATGCTCGCCCGTGACATTCGAAACCACCCATTCCACGACATCGCCAAATGGTTTTGTTATTTCATCGCAAAACTCCGGCGGGCGTTTTTGTATTTGGCAGCCTTTATCCATAGCCATCTCAAGCATTAAATCTGAATCGCTGGAGACTACGATGTTTTCTATCTCTTTCACAAGCTTCAATTGTTCAATCTTCCAAGTTAACAGATTGAGCCCCGCGAATCTGCTGATATTTTTGTCCTTTAACCTTGTGCTGCCGGCGCGTACAGGAATGACTGCTGTTATCGCCATGATTTCATCCTCTCCCTAAGCCATCTTAGCGGTTTTGTTATTTTCCAGGAAACCGAAGCCAGCATATAATCCAGCTCCACTTGCCGCGCTTCATACTTTGCGGTCGATTCCAGAGCCTTTGTCATAAGATAATCGTGGCGGTTGTTTAACAAATACGCCACCCGCGCTTCCGTGCCGGATATTTCCGAAAAGGCATCTAAATCGATACCCTTCTGGGAAAAAAGAAACGCCAGATTCTTCATATAAATTTCTTTTTCCGCAGGCTTAGAAATCCGCCACCGCAGATAGCTTGGGTCATTAAGAAATTCCAGAGGCACAAAATAGCCGAAGGTGATGAAACTGACGAAATCATCCTCCGCACACTTGCTGTCCGTATCAAACGAATGAGCCGCCCCTTCCGAAAATGCGCTGTTTGGAGTTTTGATTATATGTGTGGGCTTTCCCCACAGCATGGAAAGGAACGCCGTCTTTGACCATGTCACCGCGATTCGCTTACATTGCAGAATGAAGCTTTCGGTATCGGGAGACGCATCCACCGCGCCCTGCCAGCGGGCTACCCCGAGTAACTCTACGGGATGCGAACGGATTAGGCTTTTTGACGGGTCTATGTTATTCAAAGTGTCAAACATGAACTCATTGATAGTGTACGAATTGTTGAAAGCTTGGATATATGCTGCGTCCCCGGAAAGGGCTATGCCCCAGTCGTATGCCGGCGCTTGGTCAAATTCTTTGATTTTATGCAGATAGTCGTCCGCAAGAAACAGCGCAAGTATCTCCTTAGGAGAGAGTATGTACCGCGTAAGCTCTTTCTCTTTTTTGAACAGGCTATAGCGCTCTGAAGCCTCGTTTGCCGCGCTTTGCACTCCCTTGAAATCGAGATAGCCTAACGAAGGCTTATAGACAGGCTGCCGAAACGAAGCCCCGTCCCAATATATAACCGGAATGCCGCGCAAGCCCGCAACAATCTCCAGACTCTTGCATAACTGGAAAACGATGAAAGCATCTATGGCCTCGGTTTTGCCGATTTCTTCGATTACATCCTCCAGCCAGCTGGCCATAGGCTCATGAGGCACAGTAAATGTCTTTACCCACGCCTCTGTCCACGAGCCGTTGCTGTCGTCTATGAGCGCTTGCTCTATCTGCTTGGGTATCTCATAATGCCGAACCAGTGACAGGTCAGAAGGCTTGGCAGTTTCGAAATGCCACTCGGATTCAAACGGTTCTTCCGTCCTATTCCGCAGGGCATCGAAGTATTTTTGCTGCGCAATCACAATCCCGCCGTTTTTCTTTGCGTGATAAACGCCGTGGTCAACCACCCACTGGTGTGAACATTCCCCGTAAGTAGGAAACGCCATAAATTCATAGAGAAAATAAACAAACATTAAAAAGAACCCCATCTTCACAAAGCACCGCCGCCAGGGGAAGGAAAAACTTCCATCCCCCGCGGAAAAAGGCTGTGCCAACAACAAAAAAGGTGCGCAGGAACGGCAGAAAACTGCCATCACCTACACACCTCGAACAATTAAAAATAATCTTACGTCCGTACACCACAGGCAACCCAACACAAAGAGAGCAGTGATTGAAAGATAAGCAAATAAATGCTACACTAAGGTCACGTAGTGGCAGGCGTAAGCCTGTGTGTGTTAGGTGATGATTATGGTATCCCTACACTCGCCGTGGGGTGCTGGTTACACCTCGCGGTCGCTACGGTTTTTTTATTACAAACGCATTTTATCATACTTTTGTTGTTTGGTGCAAATTTCTTTTTTTTACGAAACAACTAACCCACCAAATACAACCAATGCAAAGCCCGCGTACAAACAAGATACAAACACCTAGCATCCAACCCCCCATACCCCGGGCAAATCACAACATCAAACTCCAGCCCCTTAGCAAAAGGCACCGCCATAACCATAACCCCGGGCGCATAATCCCCCTCACCGTCATCCGCAATGAGCCTCAACCGGTCGCTCACACCGACCGGTTGAACACCATCAGCATTCAGCCGCTCATAAAACTCACGCGCATCACGCGCACTACCCAACAAAATCCCAACAGTATTAAACTCATCCCGTCTTTCATCAAGCTTACCCAAAATCTCCGCCACAGCCGCCACGGGGTCATCCGTCTCAACAATCACAGGCTCCTCCCCGTGCCGTTCATACATCCCCTCACCCGCGTCCTTCCCAAGCACGCCCGCGGCGAACCTGTTAATCTCGACCGTAGAGCGATAAGCCGTGGTCAGCTTAACAACCTCCGCGCCCGCGTACAGGCCAATCAGCTCTGCCTCGTCCTGCAAATGAATTTCGGGATAAAGCGCCTGGTTAACGTCAGCCAAAACAGTAAAACGGCAGCCCTTATAAAGCTCCTGCAAAACCCTATGCTGCAAGTAGCTGATATCCTGTGCCTCGTCCAGCAAAATATGCCGAACCTGCCCGTCCTTGGCCGCCCGCCCGCTCAAAATCTCGATGTAATAAAGCGCAAGCGCGTCTTCGAAGGCAGGATTCTCAAAATCAACCCACCCGCGCAGTCCGTACTTCCGCAAAGCCCGCTCATACAGCCGCCGCGCGGCAGGCAAAAGCCGCCTTTTCAAGTCCTCCATCACAATTTGCTTCTGCTCGTCGAATCGGAAACGCACCGCGCCGTCTGTAAGCGTTTCGCCCGCAAGCCGGTTAAAAAATGCCGCGACTTCCCGCCGATTCTCGGCAAAATACTCGTCATGCGCCTGCGAGACGTATTCAAGAACCCTTGCCGTCTTGCTTTTCAGCGTGCCTGCCGAGGTGCGGTCGCGGTACAGCTCAGCCAAACGCTCCCGCGCGCAAATCACCTTGCCGTCAAACAAGACATCCTCGTCCAAATCCGGGCTATACCCCCTTACAAAACCTTCGAGAAATTCCGCAAACTCCCGCGAGGACTTCTCGGCAATCCATTTTCTCGTACCGTCCTGCAAGGCCTCTATCTGCTCAAATTTCCCGCGCCCCATATGCGAAAAATCCAGAGTCTCGACATCTTCTTCCCCCAAATCCGGGATAATCCCGTCGATATAAGAAGCAAAAACCGTACTAGGCGAAAACACCCGCAGCCTGGCCGAGCTAAGCGACCCGCGGTGCCGATACAGCAAAAAAGCCAGACGGTGCAAGCCCACAGAGGTCTTCCCGCTGCCCGCCGGCCCAAAGACCAGCAACTGCTCGGCCTCGCTGCGAATCGCCAGGTTCTGCTCCTTCTGTATCGAATGTATAATCGTCTTTATCCGCGAGTCAGTCACCCGCGACAGCTCATGCTGCAAAATATCGTCGTCGATAGTCAGCTCCGAATCGAACATATACACCAGTTCGCCGCCGCGAATCTGATACTGACGCTTCAAGCGAACCTCACCGCGGATTTCGTTCACCCGCCCGTCAGCCTCAACAGAAAAAGCCGCTTCCCCTACTCCATAGTCGTAGTAAAGCGACGAAATCGGCGCACGCCAGTCATAGACATAATAAACCATACCATCAGAAAGCGAAGCCTTGCCGATATAAATTTCTTCTACCTCATTAGCGAACCCTTCCTCCGCGAAATCAATCCGTGCAAAGTAAGGCGAGTCATACATATTTTTCAGCTGCAAAATCCGCGCGTTGGCACGGCTGTACTGCCGCTCGTGCTGCGCAATCTCCGAGGACAGCATCGTGTGGTTAAGCACATCGTCCATGTTGCGGATGATTGTCATTTCCTTCAAGATTTCCTTGTGAGCATCCGTCAAATCCTGCCGCCGCTCGAACATCTTGTTAGTAGTAGCCAAAATCTCGCGGCTGATAAATTCCTTTACCGCACTAAGCTTTTCCACCTCATAAGGGTCAATCACCGCTAGTTAGCCCCCCTTCGATAATCTCCCGCACCCTTGCGGGCAGCCCCTGCAAATCCTCCAAACCGGCCGTAGGTATAGGCTCATGGAATTTGACGTAAACATCTGCGGGCTTTATCAGGCGGTTGTTAGCCTCCATAATAAGGTAAGTACCGCTAATCGAAACCGGAACGACAGGCACGCCCGCACGCGTAGCAAGCTTAAAACTCGCCGGCTTAAACTCTCCCATTAGCATAGACTTGCTCCGCGTCCCCTCGGGAAACAGCACCATAGACTGCCCCGCCTTCAAAACCGCCACGCCTTCAAGGATGGCCTTGGCAGACTGCCGCATATTCTTGCGGTCAATAAAAACGCAGCGCATATACTTCATCCAAGTCCTAAGCAGCGGCACTTTTAGAATTTCGGACTTAGCAAGGTACGCGTGCGGCACAGGCAAATAAGCCAAAAAAACCGCAATATCAAAATCCCCCTGATGATTAGCGACAAAAACAACAGGCTCATCCGCCGGAACGCGCTCTAATCCCTCCAGATGAAAACGCGCACCGCTCCGCCGCACAGCAAACAGCGCAAACCGCGAAACAACCCTGTGGATATACCTGTCATAATCCCGTGGCGCCATCTTCCCGCGGCGCCGCCCGGCAGCCCACATAAGCGGCACATAAACCACAAGCGTCATAAGAAACACAAAATACCAGTAAGCCGAAAATAAAAGTGTGCCAAGTTTGCTAAATATCACGAAATAACCTCCGCACCGCCCATATAACTGCGCAAGACCTCGGGCACAACCACCGTACCGTCAGCCGCCTGAAAATTCTCCAAAATAGCGGCAGTAGTACGCCCGACAGCCAGCCCGCTCCCGTTTAAGGTATGCACATGCTGAACATTCCCCTTCTCGTCCCGAAACCGAATCCCCGCGCGCCGCGCCTGAAAAGCCTCGAAGTTACTACAGCTAGAAATCTCAACATACCGCTCATAGCTAGGCATCCAGACCTCAATATCATAAGTCATAGCCGAACAGAAGCCCAAATCCCCCGTACAAAGCCGCACAACACGGTAAGGCAGGCCCAGCGCAACCAAAATCGCCTCGGCATCAGCCGTCAGCTTCTCCAGCTCATTATAAGAGTCCTCCGGGCGCACCATCTTCACAAGCTCAACCTTGTTAAACTGATGCTGCCGAATCAGCCCGCGCGTATCGCGCCCCGCCGACCCCGCCTCCGAGCGGAAACTAGGCGCATAAGCCGTCAGATTAACAGGCAGGCGGTCACAGGGCAAAATCTCCTCGCGGTGCATATTAGTAACCGGAACCTCCGCGGTGGGGTTAAGGAAGAAATCCGTACCGTCAAGCCGAAACAAATCCTCCTCAAACTTCGGTAACTGCCCCGTTCCAAACAAGCTGCGCCTATGCACAATATACGGCGGCATGACCTCCGTATACCCATGCTTATCCACATGCGTGTTCAGCATAAAGTTAATAACAGCACGCTCCAGCCGCGCCCCAAGCCCGCGGTAAAATGTAAACCGCGCCCCCGTAGTCTTAGCGGCAGTAGCAGGGTCAAGAATCCCCAAGGACTCCCCAAGCTCCCAATGCGGCTTTGGTTCGAAATCAAACCGCGTAGGCTCACCCCAAGTACGCAGCTCGATATTTTCAGCATCAGTATCCCCGACAGGCACCGAAGGATGCGGAATATTAGGGATACTAAGCATAATCTCCTCAAGCGCATCGTCAATCTCACGCATTTCCGGCTCCATAGCCTTTATCTCGTCAGAAAGCTCCTTCATCTGCACCAAAATATCAGAGACATCATGCCCCTCCTTTTTAAGCCGGGGTATGTCCTTGTTGATAGCATTCTGCCGAGCCTTCATGTCCTCAAACCGTTTAAGCGAAGCCCGCCGCCTGGTGTCGCAGTCCAGAAATTCTCTCAAAGGAAAATTCTTACCGCGCTTGTCCAAGCCCGCTTTCATCTCGTCGAAATTGTTGCGTAGTTCTCGTAAGTCCAGCATTGTTTTAGTCCTTTCCGGCCCACCAGTTGTCCAACCGTAGCCCATCTATATTTTCAAAATCTTTAGTGTTAGCCGTGACAAGGGTGTAGTTGTGATGCAGGCAGAACGAAGCAATAAGAATGTCAATTTCACCAACAGTAAAACCCTTGCGTTTGAGGTCTACATAAATTTTCTTAGCAAGCCTCCATATTTCATCACCCATATCAACAATCCGACATCGGCTCATCGAGTTAGTTAATCCATGGTAAGCAGCCATTTTTCTGGCCGCAAACAATAATTCAAGACCCCGGCAAACTTCATAATCGACAGCATTAGGAATGAGGAGCGTGTAACCATCAACAATAGCTTGATGTAATCGCCGTTTAACACGTTCATGCTCTTTCAAATAATGAATAACCACATTCGAATCCAACACATAAATCAAATCCGCACCTCTAATCAAACCAAGCATAATCTTCAAGAGACTTCATCAATCCCTGTTTTGGAAAATCTGATATGTCCTCATCCCTTGACAGCTCAAGCAAGACATCCATTTCATCAAGCCACTCCTTGCAAGCCTGCCTCTCAGCCTCGCTCAAAGGCTCTGCCGTATCTTCTTCCGCCGTCTCCCCAAAAATTAAAACCACCTCTGCATGACTGGGCAGCACCACCGCATCCCTAGGCGTAAACAATCCGTTTGAAAGATACCCTTTAACCGCCTGCACATGTTTCACCCTTCCCTATAACTCAATCTGACTCCTAAGCGACCGCCCCGCGGAAGCAATCTTATCCAACCGATAATACTCCAGCTCCTCATCAGCCGCCTCCACCGCCTTAAACACAGTCAGCTTAGTATACCGCCGCAGCGTAAACACCTGCACCCCGCCGGTAGAACGCGACGCAATAGGCGAAAGCAGCGCCGAACTAATCAACATAGCCTTATCAGTCCCGCGCTGCAAGAACAAATCCCCATCCAAAAGCATAAAACAAAGCCCAATAAGCTTAGCCTTATCCGAATAAGATTTCAAAAACTTCTTCCGCCGCCCAGCCCAGGCAGAAAGCGGCACCTTCGCCACCTTCCCGTTCTCATAGCCAAACAGCATAAACCCGCCATAGTCCGCCGTAGCGACCATATACAGCACCTGCTCGCCGTCCTCAAGCTCCAGACGGTTAGCCAAATAATCCCCAAGCGCCGAAGCCTTGGCATCCGGCAGGTCGTTAGCCTTAATCTTATAAACCGCCTGACGGTCAGTAAAAAACAAAACATCGGCACGGTTAGAAGAATCCAAAATTTGCAGCATAGCGTCGTCTTCCTTCAAATACTGCTCGCCGGAAGTACGCAAAGACACCAAGGAGATTTTCTTCAAATATCCATGCTCTGTCAAGAAAAATTTCAAGCTGTAATCATCGATAACTTCCTCAAAAACAGGCGCTTCTTCATCCTGAATAATCTCCGTGCGCCGCTCCGTGCCGAACTTTTTAGCAACCTCGCGCAGCTGCGCGGAAATCAGCTTACGCATCTTATCATCGCTGCCAAGCAGCTCGGTAAGCTCGGCTATCTCCGCGCGCAAGTCGTCAAGCTCCCCTACCCTGCGCAGCAAATACTCGCGGTTAAGGTTCCGCAGCCGAATCCCCGCAACAAAATCCGCTTGCAGCTCATCAATCCCAAAGCCGTCCATCAAGTTAGGCACGACCATCTTCTCGGTAGGCGTCTGCCGTATAATCTTAATCGCCTTATCAATATCTAGCACAACAAGCGCTAAGCCATCCAGCAAATGCGCCTGCGCCGTCTTTTTCTCAATATCAAAATCCACACGCCGCCGCAAGCACTCCATGCGGAACGCAAGCCACTCGGTAAACACTTCCGCAATCCCCATAACACGCGGCCGCCCGTTCACCAGAAAATTAAAATTGCAGCTGAACGAATCCTGCAAGGTAGTCTGAGCAAACAGCCTGTGCATAATCATGTCAGGGTCAGCATTCTTCCTTATATCAATAGCAATCTTCAGCCCGTTCAAATCCGTCTCATCGCGGATATCGGTAATCTCGCGAATCTTCCCGGCCTTGACCAGGGCAATCACCTTATCAATAACCGCCTCAACAGTGGTTGTATAAGGAATCTCATAGACCTCTATGCAGGCGTTCTTCTTATCAAACCGATACCGCCCCCGCACCCTGAACGACCCGCGCCCCGTAGCGTAGATACCCTCTATCTCCGATTCCTTGTAAATCAACTGCCCGCCCGTAGAAAAATCCGGAGCGGGCATAGTCTCCATAATATTATGCTTAGGATTAGCAATCCACTTAGCGGCAGTCAAACAAACCTCCCGCAAGTTGAAACTGCAAACAGAACTGGCCATCCCCACCGCAATCCCCTGCGTAGGCGTGACAAGCAAATTAGGAAAGGTAGTAGGCAAAAGCGCAGGCTCAAGCATAGTCGAGTCGTAATTATCCACCATATCCACAGTATTCTTGTCGATATCCTTAAATATCTCGCCGCAAAGCGTGTCAAGCTTAACCTCCGTATACCGGCTAGCCGCAAACGCCATATCCCGCGAGTAATGCTTGCCAAAATTCCCCTTAGAATCTATAAACGGATGCAAAAGCGCGTTGTTCCCGCGGGTAAGCCGCACAAGCGTCTCATAAATAGGCCCGTCCCCATGCGGGTTAAGCCGCATAGTCTGCCCAACAACATTGGCAGACTTAATCCGCCCGCCGGAAATCAGCCCCATCTTATACATGGTATAAAGCAATTTCCGATGCGCCGGCTTAAACCCGTCGATTTCCGGAATCGCCCGCGACAATATAACCGACATAGCATAAGGCATGAAATTCAGTTCCAGTACGGTAGGCACCGGCTGTTCTACGATAAATGCTTCTTCGTTCACATACTCAACCCCTCGTTTACTTTAACGGCATATACTGTAGCATTATATTGTGGGGATGTAAAGTGGCTAGGTTAGCTTGATTCAGCTTTTGGGGTATGGTATAGTGGGCAAAAGAGGAGCGAATGACATGAATAATCTAAAACTCCCATCACCACAAAAATATGTAATCAACCACCTGCTCAGTAAGTTTATAGGCAGCCCGCATATAGATTCCGTATTTTTGTTTGGAAGCTGTGCAAAAGGGACGGCTAACAACGACAGTGATATCGACCTCTTTGTAGTAACCAACGACAAAGTAACAGATGACAGCCACGAGGCTTTTGAACTTCTCTACGGCAGCACAGACGATATCCCATTAGAAAACTATCTAAGCTGCGATATATTAACCGCGACTAAGGAAGAATTTCAGCATGACATGACCGCTCTCATAAGAACAGTGAAAAAAGAGGGGGTTGAACTTATTGGGTTACTATGACGATGCCTTAGAATGGCAGGGGACAGCAATCGACCTGGAAAATTGCGGGCGTTACAGAGGTTCTGTCTACATGGCTTGCTTGGCGGTGATTTGTGTCACAACCCTAAACCCGTATTCTTTCATAACATCATCAGTGCTTTTCCTGTAATACTCGTTAACTTCCGCCGGGGTCATGTTCTTGGTTTCTTCATACAAGGCAAGACGTATTTGATTTACCTCTTGTTCAAAATCATTATCAATTTTCATCATCGACCACCTCCATCGGCGTATAGATTTCCACCGGCCTATAACCGTTCAAGACATTGATATGTGCCGTTCCTATTTTTGTTTTCCTTTTGACGATATGCTGAAAGTTCATGCTGATTATCATGTCCAAATTATACACAGCAGCGATAGCAATGTGCAAGCCGTCCGTTCTGTATTTTTGTGGAATAATTTCGTCTCTTACATAACGGTCAGCTATCATCACGGCTTCGTCTGTTGGTTCAAGAATAGGGATGTCGTACCGAATAATCAAACCCAGCATTTTTTCCCGCTTATCTCCTTTAGTGCTTGAAAGTTCATTTATCACGTAGCGCGAGGTAAATGCTTCGTATTTGCCATCGGAAATTTCTTTGAACAAACGAACGGTGCTTTCATGTGCCATACCTCTGTCTTTGTCAAAGTAGTAGTTAAACATGGTAGTTTCCAGATATATTTTTTGTTTTCTCATGATGGCAGATTCCTTTCAGCCAATCCGCTAAATATCTTACCGTCAGTAAGTGTTATCCTTACGTTTTTCCCACTTATTTCCCATATTTTCATAATGAAACCTTCCACCACCATCAAACCTCAACCAACCGCCCGGTCTCCATAACCTCTGCTAAAAAACCGTATTTACTATACTCCCCATCATCAATTACCAAATTAGGCTCAATATTATAGTCAATCCTAGAAGCTATGCCGGACAATCCGGAAAGTATATCAATGTATTCATCACTACTCATCGACCCAAAAACAACAGCAATATCAATATCGCTGCCCTCTTGCGCTTCACCTCTGGCATATGAGCCGTATAAATATATCGCCTTAGGTGCGTACCTTTGGCTTACCTCTCTAGCGTAACTCGTTACTATTTCATCAACTGCATTAGCCATTCGGATAGCACCTCCGTTTCGGATAATAGGGTTTTGCAATACGGCTGTGTCAGGCGCTGCGCTATCATATTTTTTTCATCTTCGTAGCGGGTTTCGAGGTACAGCGGAATTAGTTTAGCAAGCGTTTGTTTCTTGCTTTCATCCATAATGTTAAGCAAACCCGCCATATCTGCCAGAATCTCTACGTTATGCTGCCGAGGATGTCTTTCATCTTTGGAGTGAACGTAGTATGCTTTCAATGCCTTTTCGATACACTGCTGACACATAAAACCGGCATGAAGATACATTTTTGATTTATACAAAACTGTAGCGGCTTTCAAATCATCTTTTGATTTACCAAGCCAGTAAGCTACCACTTCTTGTTGCGTCAGCGCCATTGTTTCCACTCCTTGGAGTGTATTATACTACTTTCGCGGTCGGGTTGTAAAATGCTCTTGCGGGTCGAATAAAAATAAAAAAGCCGAGACATTTGCGCTCGGCTTTATCCGTTATACCACCATCAAACCTCAACCAACCGCCCGGTCTCCATAACCTCTGCCAAAAAACTAAACCGACTGTACTCCCCATCATCAACCAACACATTAGGTTCAATATCAGCCTCAAACTCCGCGGCAATGGAAAGCAAATCTGAAATAACATCCAAACGCGACCTGTCACCAAGCGACGTAAAAATCACAGCTATATCAATATCGCTACGTCCATGAGCCGTACCACTAACTTGCGAGCCATACAGATATATCGCTTTCGGATTGTATTGCTCATTTACCAGTCTTGCGAATTGCTTGATATCCTCATTGACTCCAATATCCATTCCAAAAGCACCTCCGTTTCGGACAGCAGCACGCCGCAAGCGGTTTTAGTTTCCTAAGAATATTCTTTTTACTCTCGTCCATTTTCTCAAACAAAGCTGACATTTTTGCTAATCTCTCTAAGTTATGCTGATGGGGTTGGCGTTCGTTGTGGATATGGGGTGTATTATACTACTTCCGCGGTTGGGTTGTAAAATGCTCTCACAGGTCAAATAAAAAAGCCGAGACATCTGCGCTCGGCTTTGTTTAGCTACTTATCAGAGCTTGCAGCTTTCGACTTAGCGGCAAGTTCTGCAAATGCCTCGTCTAAGGCAGATTTAGGCTCAGAACTTGATAGAGGTCGGGGGGGCGCAGATTCTGTTGTGGTTGTTGAACCGCTACCGTACGTACTAACACTTTTACTATTGCTATCAAGAAACTTTTTAATCCAATTAATATCAGATGTGTTATCAGCCGTAACAGCAATATTTCTTGCCATATCAAGGAAAACCATGATAACGGCAGTAGTTATGAATGTAAGAACAAGAATAACAATAAAAGTAATTAAGAAAAATCCAAAATGCATTCTCGCAGGCTCATCCCAACGAACTACTTCACCAAAAAATAAACCAACTTCACGCGCAGTAATAAAACCGCCTATTATCCCGGAAACAAAATTAACCCACGCTGCTATCCGTAGACCCGTTATCCAAATACTATCTTCTCGGTGCATAAAATCCTCCTTTTTTCTAGTTTGCTTTTTCCAGTGAAATTTTCTATATGTAATTTCCTCCCATCCATGATAAATTCTTATTACTAACAAACACAGCTATGTAACACAATACCTATTGTGTTACATAGTCAAGAATGCCGTGATTCCAAGCAAAAAAATAAGGCGAAGCCAAAATACCGCTTCACCAACAAAAATAAAAACGCCCTCGCCCCTTGATTCTACAAGGAACAAAGACACCAATGTAACACAATAGGTATACTGTTACATAAACCCTAACCCACAACCCCAAAAGGAGGCAACCACCATGACCCTAACCGAACCCATCCGCGACAAGCGCCACGTAAAACAACTTCTCACCTACTACGCTAACCGCGGCGAAACCCGCAATCACCTACTCATCACCCTATGCCTGCACACAGCCCTACGCATCAGCGATGTCCTGCGCCTCACCACAGACGACGTATACGATTTCGAAAACCGCTGTGTCCGCAAGGCCATTACCATTATAGAAAATAAAACCAAAAAAAGCAAGACCATCGCATTACATAAAAATATTACCCGCGTACTGGCCTCTAGCCTACCATCCGCTAAGCCTAACCTACCACTCATCCGAAACAAGCGCACAAACAAACCGCTTAGCCGCATACAAGCCTACCGCATTATCCGCGCCGCCGCCGAAAGCGTTTCACTCCCGCAGCGCGTATCCTGCCATTCACTGCGAAAGACCTTCGGCTATCATAGCTGGAAGAACGGCGTCTCTCCTGCTGTGATTATGGAAATTTTTAATCACTCGAATTTTATAATCACACGGCGGTACCTAGGCGTCTCGCGGGATGATACGGATAAAGTTTATGTAGGACTGACTATTTTCTAATTCCCCATTTTATAGTATAGTCTCATCAACCCACTAACGAAAGGTCAAGCCAATCATGCCATTCCTGCCAACAACCCCACCCGCCCATACCCCGGACTTCATCCTAGTAACAGGCGATGCCTACGTAGACCACCCCTCCTTCGGCGCAAGCATAATAGCCCGCCTGCTCGAATCCAAAGGCTACAGCGTAGCCGTCATACCCCAGCCAAACTGGAAAACTACAGACGACTTCAGCATATTCGGCAAGCCCAAGCTCGCCTTCCTGGTAACAGGCGGTAATATCGACTCCATGGTGAATCACTACACCGTTGCGCTGCACAAGCGGAAAACAGACGCATACAGCCCCGGCGGCGAAACGGGCAAAAGACCGAACCGCGCCGCCATAGTATACTGCAACAAAATCCGCGAGCTGTACAAAGACGCAGCCATTATAATAGGCGGCCTCGAAGCCAGTCTGCGGCGGCTTGCACACTACGACTACTGGGATAACGCCGTAAGGCGCTCCATTCTTCTGGACTCCTCCGCGGATTTACTTGTTTACGGCATGGGCGAGAACCAGATAGCGGAAATAGCCGAAGCACTGGAAAGCGGACTGGAAGCCCGGCACATTACCTTCATAGCAGGGACAGTCTTCAAGACAAAAGACATCTCCTCCCTGCCCGAGCCTGTAATCCTTCCGCCTTTCAAGGCCGTAAAAGAGCCCACATCCCACGGAAAAAAAGAATACGCAAAAAGCTTCATGCTGCAATACAACAACACAGACCATCAAACAGCAAAAATCCTCGTGGAAGACTACGGGAACACATACGTCGTGCAAAACGTCCCCGCAAAACCGCTCACCACCACACAGCTAGACAGGGTATACTCCCTACCCTACATGCGCGACTACCACCCCATGTACAAAGACCTCGGCGGGGTGCCCGCCATAGAGGAAGTAAAGTTCAGCATAACAAGCAACCGCGGATGCTTCGGAGCCTGCAACTTCTGCTCGCTTAGCTTTCACCAAGGCAAGGTAGTGCAAGCCCGCAGCCACAAATCCATCATCGCCGAGGCCGAAGCCTTTACCCGCGACCCTATGTTCAAGGGCTATATTCATGATGTGGGCGGCCCTACCGCGAATTTTAGAGCGCCCGCCTGCGGCACGCCTTGCGGAACTAACAAACAGTGCCTAAGCCCCGTGCCCTGCCCTAACCTAAAATGCAGCCATGAGGACTATATACAGCTTCTGAAAGCGCTGCGGCAGGTGCCTAAGGTGAAGAAGGTCTTCATCCGCTCCGGCATAAGGTACGATTACGTTCTGCATGACCCCAAGGGCGACGCTTTTTTGCGGGAGCTGTGCGAGCATCACATAAGCGGGCGCTTGAAAGTGGCGCCGGAACACGTTTCTGATAAGGTGCTGTCGTACATGGGCAAGCCCGGGTTCGACGCATATAAAAAATTCGCGGCAAAGTTCGGCGCGATTAATAAACAGCTGAAAAAAGAACAGTATCTTGTACCGTATTTGATGTCCAGCCATCCCGGCTGCAATCTGGACGACGCAATCGAGCTTGCCGAGTATCTGCAAAGCGTAGGCGCACAGCCGGAGCAGGTACAGGATTTCTACCCAAGCCCGGGAACGCTCTCGACCTGCATGTACTACACAGGACTCGACCCCCGCACCATGAAGCGGGTATTTGTGCCGAAAAGCCAAAGGGAAAAGGCCGCGCAAAGGGCTTTGATTCAGTATCGGCTGCCCGGTAACTATGAGATTGTCAGGAAGGCGCTTATAAGGGCGGGGCGGAAGGATTTGATAGGGTATGGAGCGGGGGCGCTTGTTAGGCCGGGGAAGGGGCGTAGAGGGAATTAGCTTTAGCCGAAACGGGGCTAAGCCTAGAAGATTACGTACAGAAAAACCCTTATGACAGCTCTGACTATGTAGAGTTTGGGAGAGTTGGGAATGAGGAAATATGATAACAGGCAACAAGTTGGCTATGGTATGCCCCATCACGAATACAGGCAGGGCTAATCTACTCCACATTGAGAGGGTACAGGCAATAAGTATTTTAGATGCAGACTATGTCCACTCCTCTTAGCAATAGCGCCTACAGCCAAGACCACCCCTATCACCAAGTACACAACCCCTCGCAAAAATGAAGGTTCTTCGAGATTCCCCATTATCATCGCAAAAGGTACACCGTTTATAGCGGCATAAGTCAAAACTATAAATAATAACTCAAATGACCGGTTTGTTCTTGTAAATTCACCTAAAGCCATTGCTAAGGAAGGCAAAAAAACAACTCCCGCCATTACAGCAAATAAACCAATAAATTGCCCCGCCAATAACAAACGTACAACAACAGGCAATGTCAACAACAACGCAATAATAATCCCTGCAATCCATGAATATGTTACCTGCTTAAACTTCCCGCCGGGGATAGCAGCGATAATTTTCAACATATCATATTTATGTTCTCTGTTTCCTAAACGCGAAAACACATTAACAAACCACAACATCAACAATGGGAGTACAAGAGAAAAAACTATATTAATCTCCAAAAATAATGTCAAGACAACGCCTGTAACGCTTACCAAACACCAAATCACAGACTGCCCTTTTAGCATAAGTTTTATTTCTGTTAATACTCCACGCACCCACATACTATTTTTCGATGGTTTGACAGCACTATATAATGGCTTGGGCTTTTGTTCCGATTGAATCTCTGAATCCACTTGCTTCTTTATTTTTCGCACACGAAGTTTTTTTGGGAATGCTTTCGTTAAACTATAAAATAGTGCAGAAATTATTACTAAGCCTATTGCCATCAACAACATCGCGCTTAAAATGATATAATCAACCAAGCTAAAACTTAACCCATCAAAAACTAATTGTTGCGTAGCTTGGAAGCCTGCATCGGCTCCATACCCACCTATGAACATAACATCACTTATCGTATACCCTGTTTGCTCATAAGCCGTGCGGCTAATAACTTCCATAAGATTTGACATAGCAGTTACATCAACTGCGCGGAGTATTATACCCGCGCTTTCCGATTCCATCGAATAAATGATGATGACGAAAATACCGATTACATAAATAATTGAACCCATAACCCCGCGCAGAAAACGTATAGAGCCGAAAAGCACGGCAACAGCGGCGCATAACGGTATAGAAGCAAGCAAAAACATGTACGGAGAAAGAAAGGCATACGGTGAAATGAATTGACCGGGGAAATGCCATAACGACATAAAAAACGAACCGATTATTGCCGCTGAGGCAAATGTAAATAGAAGCAGCGTTCCCGACAAAAATTTCCCAATTAAATATCGCAGGTTTCCCATTGTTGACGAAGTAATTAATTGTTCAATTCCCATTTCTTCATCCAAAGCTATTGTGTTTTTAAGATAGAAAAAAGCAATGAACGGCAAGAAGAAAGCCAAACCAAGCGCGCTTGTCACGGGTATCCAACTCGGATTGCCGCCTTGTATAAATATATCGGGCTGCAAAGACATTATTTCAAATCCGTCAACTTCTCTCGGTACAAACCAAAAAGCCCCAAGCAGGCATAACGCCGTCAAGGCCAAAAAAGAAAAATTGCGGGATTTCTCTAAATAATCCGCCCGCGCTTGTCCGAATACCGCCCTCATGCTAATCCCTCCTGCCCCATATAGGCAAGATAAGCGGCTTCCATATCTCCGCTAGTATTCTGCGTAAACTCCGCAGTAGTGCCGTGAAACAACATTTGCCCTTTTTGAATAAGGGCAAGCTGATTAGCCGTTGTTTCTATGTCGGATATAATATGCGTGGACAATAGGACAATACGGTTTTTTGCCATATCCATAAGCAGATTTCGCAGATTGATACGCTCAACAGGGT
>Ga0209755_10002457_pt1 | contig 25433 bp, 21 predicted proteins | sample TergutCo191P1_FD_187301 | JGI IMG/M metagenome (GOLD analysis project Ga0209755, IMG submission 187301) | Cornitermes sp. P1 segment gut microbial communities from Petit-Saut dam, French Guiana - Co191P1 (SPAdes) (version 2) | ecosystem: Host-associated > Arthropoda: Insects > Digestive system...
TGAACTACTACTACGACGACGTGGTCAGGCACTACGACTACAAGACGAGCCTGTATAGCGTGCGTTGCCTGAAGGACTCCGCGGCCCCGCAATAGCGAGCCGCCACCCCGAGCCGCGTTTTTCGCGGTACTGGGTATAAGTTGCAGGCCAATCCGCCGCCTCCGCCCTAAATTTGCAAAAATCCTACCGCATCAATTATATTATTACCATGTACACAAATAAAAAAACGCATTCAGCGCCGCTTTTTATGGCGATTCTGCTGACGGCCCTGTTCTCGTCAGGATGGCTTCCTAACCGCGAACCGCCGGCGCTTTCCTCGACCGCGGCATAAAGTATCTTGGCCAGAGCAGCTACGATAGGGCAATCGCCGATTTCGACGAGACTTTGAAGGAAGGCGTTAATGGGGGAGAACGGTATTTGGCTGCCTCTTGTAAGTGATTGATATTGCGATACTTACAGGTAATATTGCGATTGTATTTGCAAAATAGTCTTAAAAAGGGCATAACTGGCAGTCGTAACCGATTGCCGCCAATAAAAATACAAATGTTTTAGGGGGGATTTATGGATATCGCCAAGAAGATGATTCCATGTGATTGTCAGAACACAAGTTGCAGGGAGTTTAAGGGGTGTTGCTTTGTGGCCACGGAGGTGGTGCGGGTAACGGGCGGGGAAGACGACCCCATCCACCTGATGTTCGTGGGCCAGGGCGCGGGGCGCGACGAGGACTTTAACATGAACCCCAAGAACACCTTACGCCAGCCGTTCGTAGGCAAGGCGGGGTCGTACCTGCGGTACATGATTAAATTCGTGTGGGACAGCGGGGCGGCCGTCAACGTGGCGATAAGCAACTCGGTGCGGTTCCACCCGTTAGAGGGCAGAAAAGACCGGGCGCCTACGGACGACGAACTCAAGGAGTGCATGCCAATACTGGACAGGGACATCGAGGCCGTCAAGCCTAAGATATTGATTCCGCTGGGCCTTTCGACGACGAGGGCTATGGCGCCGGAGACTATTGACACGCCAATGGGCAGGATTATTGGGAATTCCTATATCTATAATAATATCAAGCTGATACCGCTGTACCACCCGAGCTATCTTATCCGGCAGTACGGTAAGTTTTTTGCGGACCAGCAGGGGGAGAGCCACGTCCGCTGCGTTAACTTGTTGAAACAGGCCGCGTTAGATGCGTTAAATGCGTAATGCACCAAAGAGGGTTTTCCACCGTTTATCTTCCTAAATATCAATGAAATAACGGGGGAGACGGCATTATCGGGAATAATATCTCGCCCGTAACGGCGTTTATGCCGTCTCCACAAGGGCCGTAAATGCCGTTTTGGACTTATTTTCGTTGCCGAGACGAACGGCTGTGTTGCCGGTGATGAGGAATTTCCCGCCTTCCCGGGTACATTTTATCTCAATTTCATCACCAAGTTTTGCCTCCGCCAGATAGTTGATTTGCACCCGGGCCCAGTCCGGCCCGCCGCCAAGCCCGTCTTCGGAGACGGCGTAGAGGGCGTTATCGATCAGGTCGCCGTATACGGCGCTGTTCATGTGCATATTTGTGTCTACCTCGCAGCAGCGGACGGTGTGCAGCAACGAGGAGTACGGGGCGCCCCAGTGCGCCGGCAGGTCGATTTTCTCGGGCTGGACCGAAACGCCCATATCGCCGGAGAACAGCGGCAATTCTACCGGGAGCGCTGCCGGGCGCATAATCCTGCGCTGTTTCAGGTCGAACAGGATCCAGAGAGTATTCCATTCCATCAATTTCTTGCCCGCGGCGTCGTGCATGTCGCCCTGGCGGGTGAAAAACGTGTTCCTGATGATCTCCGACGGCCAGGTGCGGATGGTCACGGTCTCGTCGTATTCCGGCATGCGGGTAACGGCGAGCCCGAAGCGCTGCAGGATAAAGCTCATGTTGAGCGGCGCGATGACCGCGTAGCCTACGCCGAGCTGGCGGGCGTTTTCGTCGCCGGCGTTCCCGGCTATGCGCAGGAGCGAGGAGAGGCGGGGCTTGCCGCGGTAGTCGAGGTCGAAGTAGGTTATTCGGACTGTGCCTTCGTAGGGTTTGTTATCCATAGTTATAAAAAGATAATTTATGCTTAAAGCTAAAGTCAAAATCAAGGTCAAAATATTATAGGATTATGGTTTGCCGGTGCGTCTGATTACGCCGAGCTGGGTTCCCGCGCGTTGGTACGGTGCGGCACGGGCGGGAGCATGCAATCATCGGCTTTCACAGCTCGGCCGCCGAAGCATTCGCACTGAGAAGAGAACTCGCCGCCCGGCATCAGCGGAATTTGCTTTGGCGGTGCGCGGGTAAGTCAAAATATTTGTATTTTGTGTAAAATCAATGATTTATGAGGATTATTTCAGGAAAACCGACAGGAGAGCCTCCCTATCTTGATATTGGGCGGTGTCGCATAATAGATAATACATAAACCACATAATTATGTCAAGAAACTACTTGACAAATACTATAAGAAAAAATATCCTAATAATATCAAAAAAGACGCAATACCCAGAATCCAAAGAGAAACGGGACTTAAATCAAGATTGATCAGATAATGTCTATCTTTGTTATCCATAATACCAATATAATATACCTTTGTGAAAAAGTCAATAGTTTTTTTTATTTTTTTGAGCCTTTGGGTAAATAGATACGTTTTCCATCCGAAGTAAACACATCTTGACGGCCAAATAAGCCTTTTTTAACGGGTTTACTATGATCCGCACCGGAAGGGGGAGTAGTAGAATAAGGTACGGTTTGTGGAGCAATATATTCTTTATAAGCATTAGAAACTTGACGTACAATAGTGCCTGCACCGAGTTTTGAAACGCCAAAAATAGCCACCAAGGCATTAGTTAATTGTTGAATCCACGCCTGTTGTATAGGCATCTTCATATGATGTTTATCCATAAATTTATGTTCAAGCCATTTAATAGCGGCAGAAGCTTTAGTGTCATCAACATGAGCGGCTTTAAGATTATATTCAACAGACTGGAGAGCCTTACGCCATCCATGGACATCAACTTCACGAGATTCAGCACTTTGTTTAATTCCAAGTTCCTGTTTAAGGATTTCAAGTTTTTCATTATCTATTTCGATGGAATTGCGGACTTGATCAGTTTGGGCCTCGGTATTAGCGGTTTGAGTACCAATTTGTTTAAGAGTAGCAGAAAGCATAGCGTTCTCCATAACATTCCCATGAACAGGCTGTTGAGCGGCAGAGCCGACCGGGGGAGATACGGCACCTTGACCGCCAGCGGCGAGGGTAGGGTGAAGACCTGCCTTCTGAAGGTCAGTAGTACGTATTTGCATGGCATTTTGTGCCATATTGTTTGAGAAGTTCTGCTGTTTGAGATAGTCCTGGCGGGAACGCCAGTTTTGATAGATGTTATAACCAATACCCGCAGCACTACCAAGCATACCAAGCATACCAAGCATATTAATACTCCTTTATAAAGATTAAGTTATACGGCGTTTACACGCCAGTTAAGTTCTCGTTTTTTTAATCGTTCATCACATTCTACACGTACTTTATCCATGAGGGGTATAAATAACCAATGTTTAAGCGGAGCAATGGCAGAGCGTATTTTTTTGGCAAGACCGGAAGACGCATAAGCATTGAGTACAAAATCTAATACTTGTTCATCACGCAAAGCGATGACATTTTTATATAAATCGGCACAAAGTCCTAATATTTTACGATAATAGCGAGGAGGTACACGCCATGTACCATTTTCACGCATAAGACCATTAAAAAGTTCTATAGTTTGAGCGTATTTTTTACCAAGACCAGAAGAATTTAATTGAAATTCGGGTTGTTTACCAGTATTATCACGGAAATTTGAATTATAATGTTTTCCGAGTTTTTTACAAGTATAGCCAGAGACATAAGAGAAAGCCTTTTCATCAGCAGTAGAAATAAGTTTGCATCCAAAGCCGACAGATTGACATTTTCCCCAGGATTTAAAGATAAGATCAGCATGTCGCATAGAGAGACCAATAATAATAAGGTGATAGTGAGGGCGGCAAGTTTGAGGGCCATATTCACCACAGGCATAATATTTAAATTTAGAGTTATCACCATCACGTTGTAAATTGATTCGAAGACGTTTAAAGAAGTCCTGTAAGTCTTTTTTAACGAGGGTGCCACCTTTGGGGAGGTGGTCACCATCGTATGAAAGCATAATAAACAGAGCGAGACCGCCAGAAGTCGATGTTTCGTGTTTCATGCGGAGAGACCATTCAGCACGGCGTTTAAGACGGCAAGAACGGCAATGGCCACAATCTACGAACATACCTTGAGATTCGAGGTAGTAAGGGTTCCGGCAGACGTTAAGCATCAACGATACCTACGATGTTTGTTACGGCGGATAGCCCTTTTACGGCTACGGCCACCACGGGGCAGGGATCGAGAAGAACGGCGCATAATAAATTCCTTTCGTTTAAAGTAAAAGTCAAAAGCGATATTTCGCCGCACGGCGGCGAAGAAAAGCGCCCCGGCAACGGCACCGGGGCAGATGGAACACGGCTCAGCTAAACGAAAGCGCTTAAACACGCGCTTTCAGCATCGCCGACCCCCCGGCCTAGCCGGGGGGATAGTAACTAACACAAGCCATTGTGTCAGTTGGCCAATGTTAAGCAAGACAGACATTGGCCACGCCGCCTATTTCTCGGCGGCCGGAGCCTCCAGAGGGGGCTCCTTTCCCGCCGAATCCTCGGCGGCTTCTTGCGCGAGACGGGCGGCATCTCGTTTTGCGCGTTCAATAGATAATTCCATGTTATTACGTACAACAACGGTCATTTCAGCCGCATCAAAGAAATCAAAGCCTTTTTGAGCGGTTGGATCAAATACGGGTTCCGGATCGGGGTTGTTTGGGTCCTCATAAGCGGGGAACATCTTGCGGCGGTAATCCTCAAGAGCCGCACCGGAGGACATAATCATACGAAGTTGATTTTCCTTTGAGACATACCCGGCAGTCTCTATAAGGGAAGGACCCCCGCATTTATCATGCGGGGGAGTTTCGGGTTCGTTGCGGAGGGCCGCATTGACAATCTTAATCATTTTATATATTTCCTTTCTTAGAAATGGTCCATCATACCGGGTTCGGCAATAATGGGAAGGGGGCGGGTAGCTTTAATAATATTCTGGACGTTTACGATAAGGCCGGGAACAGAGTATTTTGCGTTTGTTTCCGGGTCAGTAACTTCTTGAACGAGGAAAATATCTTTGCGAGGATTGCAAGTAATAAATTCGGAGTTGAGTTTTGGTATAGCCTCGTGATCAAAACTACGGGTCATATTCCAATAAGACAAATCCGGACGGCCTGCAAGGACACGCATTTCACCGCATACCATATCGTTTTTTACACGCATTTCATCATACATCCCGGCATAGCCGAAGGGCGTATGGTCATCAGACCATCCAAAACCCGCGAAGATTTCGCTTTGCTCAATCATCTGTTCGGAGAGGTGGGCAAATTCAGCAAAATAGAAGTCCGTAGGAAGACGGCGGGACCATTGACGATTAATACCATTTTGGTAAGAGGGTTTAGGCATCACGGAGAGTATACCTATGATAATACCGTATTCCTGTACAAAGTAGGAACCTGCATAAGAGCCATCAGCGGCGAGGCCGTGCCCAGTCATTTGACCTTGGGGAGTAGTGGCTGTTTCAGAGTTCTGTACTATCTCCGATATCTGAACAGGCATTTTCGTACCGCCGATGTATTCGGGACGATCAAGCCGGGCGTCAGTAGGGGAGACCCCAAAATGTGCGCGGAGGAACTCGGTATAACGGGTTCCGGCGCGGCTGTTACGTTCAAGCCATTTTTGGAGTTGTACAGTAAGGCGAAGATCAGACACATCAAAAGTAGTGAGTTCGGCACCTGCAGAATCAAGGCGTAAGCCTTTAGCCACACGGGCGCCTACATCATTAGTATCAATAACGGGGCCAGTAAAAGAAGCATCACCCGCCAAACCACGACTAAAAGTAAGCGCCCAAGCATCCTCACGGGCTGAACCTTGAATATTCACATTATTTTTCATACTAAAATCTTTAATAACGGGCATAGTACCGCCGCCATTACCAGACAAACGACCAAGCTGTATACGACCATCGGGGAAAGAAGGGGGCAAGGCATCCCATGAAAATAAACCGGAAGTTAAATCAAGGTGCGCCGGGAGAGCCGGGGGAGTACCTTTTTGACGGCGGGGACGGGCAGACGTGAAGTAATCTTTGCGCCAGTTACGATTAAGAACGTAAGGATTAACCGAAAGAATATTACCAAATTCATCCTCTGTTTCACCATCTCCAATGATAGTTTGAAGGTCTTGATCACGGTAATATTCATTGAAAACGCGGTTATATGCACGCCATGGCATATCAATAGGAGTAACGACAAAATCAATTCCTAATTCACCGGGGCGTTGAGCCTGGGGGACAGGAAGGCCGAAATAATCCCAAAGGGTACCAAGGCCACAATTACGCCACATACCATTATTCCAAGTGGGCATAAAGCGGGGAATTTCATAATCAAGGGGTGTAACGCCATCAAGCATCCCTTGAACGATGAATTTTTCCCAGTCTTTCCACAAGATACGATTAGGGCAAAAGAAGTAATGAACAGTAGCGGTTATCTCGTGCATGATAGGAGCGGAGAGAGGTTGAAAACGGATCACTACTTGGTTTCCGATTTTAAGGTGGTCACCGGGAACGACTTCATCGCACATGATGGGGACAAGTTGTCCCATATCGCAAGTAAAGTTTTTACGGTAGGAAAGATCGAAAACATTGCGGCGGGGTTTTAACCCGCCGACATGTTGAAAGTGATTACGGGACATAGTTCAAGGCCTCCTTAGTCGGTTCCCGTTCGGGAATCGGTTGAAATACGGCGGCACCATTAATAATGTGCTTGGTGCCGCAAGCGGCGATTTCCGGGGCATCCGGAGATTCGTCAGACGCGGACAGGGAGCCGAGACGGTATAAATCGAGTTCGGCGGGGATTATCGCATCGTGGGAAAGCATATTGCTGAATTCCCGTACGGCGGCATTGTCAGTAACCGCGACAAAGAGCGGCGAACATTGGAACGTAACATTGTTACGGATGATATAGATAGATTTCATAAGTCCTTTATTTTACTACGTTTAAGATTTGATTAAGTACAATCTGAACCACCTCGAAGACGGCCAGAATGCTGATAAGGTACTTTTTAGAGATAATCATAGCCTGATACCTCCACGGGAATTTCCATAGGATTTAAGGCGGCGAGCCTTACCGGTTTTGCGTGCGCCGAAACGCTTACGACGTCTGGACATTGACAAACTCCTTGATTAAAGTATGAAACTGCAAATATGGCGTTTTTGATACCGTTTAGGGCATAAAACACCGTTTTTTACTTGACTTATAGCCAGATACGGGCATGGCGATAAATCGGATAAACCACAATATATTGTATTTAAAAGAGCCATACCACACTATATATTAGGTATGTCGCATAATATATATTATGTAAACTCGCAAATCGTTACGTTTGGTTAATCCTCTTCCCTTGCGGTTTGTGTGCATTAAAAACGTAGCCCGGGCCCGGTTTTGTATTATATTTAACAGTATAACCGGCTCAAAAACGGGTGCGCGTAAAAATGGCGGGCACCCCTCTCGCTGGTAATACCGGGGATTTATATGAAGAAAACTAATATTGCAGTTGAGCTAAACTGGTGGATCAAGGCGTTTTTGTACCTGTGTATTTATTTAGTCATTAAGCGTTATATAACCGGCCATACTAATATATCCGCTGCCTTGGGAGGATCTTTTGTTTGTTTATTGTTGGCGTCACTAAGCTTTAAATGCACATCCACGGGCTATTGCCGTGGATTAAACTTTTATTTGTTCAGCGTCTATTCTAAAAAATACCAATTTTGGGAAAAATTTAATCACCTAAGTATAGATAATCTTTGGTGGACGTACTCAATATCATTGGGTTATGGCAGCTACGGCATCCTTCGATGTGTTTTTTCCAATTTTGATGAGCTGGCAGAACTAATATCCCGTAATACCGTTATTAAAGAAGACATTCGGCAACAATTTGTAAATTATATAGATAATCGTAAGCGAGAAGGCATAATCTCTCGAATATTTTTACGGCCAACCGTGTTTTTTCTCATACTCTTGGGCGTAAAGGGTATATTTTATATTATTGATAAAAAGTGATTTTGAATCTGTCGGATATGTTCGCCAGGGCAGGATATGAAATATCCCGTGAATCTTGAAATGGCGGGGGAGCCGTCATAATTGAGGCTCTCCCCCACCTCCAACGCGCAAGCGCCTGTCCTGTAGAAGGGGTTTGTTGCTCCCAATTACGGCAAAAATCATGGACATGATGGGTAGGGCTTTGGATAATGTGAAAGACTGCCGCCCCACCGGACTCATGATTCGCCTCTTGGACCTAACTGTATGACAAATCCAATGTTCCTTTTTTCCACTCTTCAAGAATTGTTCTGGCGCAAAGCGCAACTAAGCTCCTTGGAGTTTTTCCAACATCAGCTAATACTGCCTCCGCCTCTTTCGGACAAATTTTAAGGCTGTGTGTTGCTGCCCAGCTTCGGACACCAGGATCAGGCGAGGATAGCATTTCTCTGAACAGCGGATGGACTAAACATCCTTCTTCCTCAATCTGCAGATAAATTTTTATCAGTTTCTTCCAAGCCTTGTTTCCTTTTTTGTAATCCCCCACTTCCGTTGCTTGTCCATGTTCACCGGCATATTTTGCGTATTCCGCTGCCAGTTCTTCAATACTTTTACAATGCTTGGTCTTTTTTTGACTAATTTTCATAAATCTACTCCGATATCTTTTAAAGTATTAATACCGTCTTTGTCTGCCCCCGCAAGAATATTTTTTACGATATTAAGCATACTATCATTATCTCCTATTTTATATTGAAGATCGTCTAACTTGTCCAGAATATGCTCCGCCTGCAGCGACTTGTGCATCCCCTCCTCGCTAACCCCGCGGACGTCACCGTGCAGATAGGTTAGGAGCATGATGAACGGGAAAACGGTCTTCGTCACCGCTGCGTCCTGAAGAACGACGTACAGATAGAACTGGTGCTGGGCAATAGCCAGCATCGAATCGGCGCCAAACGGAGCCGTCTCGCCATTCCTGTTTTGGCGGATATCGGAGAGGCACGAGCAAAGCTTCATCGCGGTTCGGTTAACGCTCTCAAATTCTGAAAAATTAACCTCTACCGGACCAATCCGGCGGTCTACGCTCTCGTACTCCCCCGCCAAAAAGTCAAATATCATCTCTATAGCCCCAAAATACTCCCTGTCGAACTCCCGTGCCGCCGGATCATCGTAAGCCTCGCCCTCAAACTTCTCCCAGAATACCGGAAAGACGCTTTTGAATTGCAGCAGCTGATTTCTATCCGGCATGGCACCGCTAAAATAGCGCGTGAAGAGGGTGTACTTGTAAAAATATTCCAACAGGGCCTTGAGGCCGTCTAACGGGTATGCCTGTAAGTCTGATTTTGAGATACTGGCAAGCAGCGCAGGCTGGACATTCAGCACTTTTTGGAAGAATGCCCGTTGTTCGGGCCAGGCGTTGAAACTCTTAAGGTAGCAGTAGGAGCCGGCGTCTGCATCGGCGCTGAACTCTTTGGTTTTTACAAGGATCTCGTTTATGTCTCCCGCGTTCTGTATCTTGCCGTTCCGCTCGGCGTCCCAGCCGTGGCTTCGGGAACCGAAATATACGCTTGCTGCGTTGCCGGCGGAGCCTACGAAGGCTACTGCTTTCCCGCAAAAGGCATCCAGAATCTCGTCCTGATCCCCTATCTCATTTCCATCATCGTCATAATCGATATAGTTGAACCGTGGTTTCTCCCCAAGGCTTTTCGGTAAATATACCGTCCCATCGTTCTGCTTTCTAAGGCGTTCGAGGTTCTGCATAACTTGATCTGGTTGCACGGATTTGTGTATCTCATCTTCGCTTAAACCACAAATATCTCCGTATAAATAGGTAAGGAGCATAAGTCTTGATAAATTTATACTTCCATTAAGAAAACCTTTACTACGATAGAGATAATATTGGTATTGTGCTAATGTAACCATCGCCTCAGCACCAAATTGTACTTTTTTATCTTTAGGGTCTATGGCAAATTTAGCAAGAAATATACAAAGCTTTAGACACGTTTTATCAATATCTTCGAACTTCAGGGCATCCAGTTTTAATTTTCCTGCTTGTTGAATTACATGTCTGTAGCCTCCGTCCTGTAAGTCAAATACCGCTTCCGTCAGGGTGAGATATCGCCGCAGGCCATCTTCTTTATCTACTGCAGATTGTTGTTCAGCTTCGAATATTTCCCAAAACGCCGGTATAATATTTTTAATTAGTTGAATTTTGTCTTTTTCGAGCATAACGCCATAAAAATAATATGTTAATACTGCGATGTTATTAAAATAGTCCATCAATATATATTGGTGTGGGAGAGTATATGCGCCTAAATCAGATTTTGAGATATTCTTAAGCATTGTTACCTGTGCATCTAAATTTTTTTTCATAAACTTCAAGAATTCTGTTTCCTGATAATCAGATAATTGCAAACAACAATAGGCGGCATAATCAGTATCACGGTTAAACGTTTGTACATTGCTAATTATCTTTTTAATATTTTTTGTTTTTTTTATTATTATTCCCTGTTTAACATCCGGCTCATTGCCGCGGTAATCTGCAAAGCGTTCAATTGCACTTTTACACGCTCCCTGATAGCGCGTCTTTGACTCTTCAATAAATGCTTTGGTTTTCTTGTCCATAATTCCTCCTATTATTTTTTTAATATATTTTCATAGTATTTTTTTGCGAAAATATCAAACTGCCACGCAGCGGCTTTCCCACCAACCGCATCTCCCAACATACCGCCTCCTACAGCTCCTGCTGTACCTTTTGATAAAGATAATATATTGTAAACAGCTATGTCAAGATTTTTTTGTTTCCCATAGCCCGCTCCGCCCCCGCCCGGCCGGACAAGAACCAACGCCTCCGCAAGACTTCAACAGGCAAAATTTACGGACAGCGAGCCGGACAGCAGGGTTAAAGAGGAGGGGCGGAAAGTTCTTTTACTTGCCATGTTGCAGCTGCCGGGCTTCTTCAAGTGCTTGTTTCGCTTGTGCGTCAGACGGGTCAATCCGTAACGCCGCCTCAAAATCAGCTATGGCGCTATCTTGATTGCCTTTATTGAAATACTCAATACCGCGATTGATATACGCGTAGATATGGTTGGAATCCGAACGTATCGCTTGACTGAAATTTGCAATGGCCCTATCTTGATCACCTTTGTCTGAATACGCAATGCCGCGGTTGTTATAGGCGCCGGCATGATTGGGATCCCGCCGTATCGCTTGGCTGTAATCCTCAATCGCCATATTAAGATCACCGTTATCAAAATGCACACCTCCGCGATTAAAATACGCATCGGCGTAATTAGAATTCAACAGTATTGCTTGGTTGAAATCATCAATAGCTTTATTCGGGTTACCCTTTCTGGAATACGCACAGCCGCGGTTTAGATACAGGTTGGCATTATTGGGGTCTAAGCGTATCGCGTGATTGTAATCCTCAATCGCCATGTTTAAATCGCCCTTTTGATAATATTCATCACCGCGCCCGTGATACGGCCCGGCAAAATTGGGCGCCAGGTGTATCGCTCGGCCGAAATCAGCAATAGCCGCCTCCCAATCACCTTTGCCGGAGTACGCCATGCCACGATTGTTATATGCCTCCACGTAATTGGGATTCAGCCGTATCGCCCGGCTGTAATCAGGAATAGCCGCCTCTCGATCACCTTTGCCGGAATACGCCGTGCCACGGTTGTGATATGCCTCCGCATAATTTGGATCCACGCGTATCGCCTGGTTAAAATCCAAAATAGCTCTGTCAAAGTCGCCTTTTTTGAAGTAGGCATCACCGCGATTATTATACACATCCGCATGATTGGGATTCAGCCGTATCGCCTGATCGAACTCCGCAATGGCTTTGCCGGTTTCGCCTGCGTCTAAATACGCAACACCGCGCTTGTTATGCGCATCGGCATTATTGGTGCAGAACATCACTCCCGCCAACAGGGCAGCCAGAAAGAAAATCGGTACTTTTTTCATAATTTCAGATACCCTCCCGGCAGACCTCCCACAGCAATATCCCAACGCCCGCTCCCCCGGCACCGTTAGCGGCTGCCTCATATAGGAAATCTACAATATGCCGCTGCCGGGGTCAAGAAAGATTCGTGTACGGCGGCGCGGTTTCCTCTCCCCTGCCCCGTGGCAGGCCGGCGGGCGGCGGGGCGTGAAAAAAATTTTGGGCGGACGCTTTGATTTTTTCCATCCCAGTAAGCTATAATATATGTAGTATCACAGCTCCGCAACAGGGCTTACGCCGTGACGAGGGCATTTTGTTGTAGTTGTCGGTTCGCAGCATTTGGGGCATTTATGTATAGAATAGCGCGTTTTACCCTAATTTCCGTGATCCTGCTTGGCCTCCCGCCCGCCGGCGCGGCCCCCGGCAATATCATGCCTTCCCCCTATGTTTCCTACCGCGACATCCCCGGCGTGACGGCGGATGAGATCGCCGCCATTGAGGCGCTGCGGGCGGAGGTTGATACGTTTGTCTACGGCGTTTTGCCCACTACGGAGTCTTTTGCGGGGGACGACGGGGTGATCCGCGGCTATCATGCGCTCTTCTGCGAGTGGCTGTCCGGGCTGTTCGGGATCCCTTTTGCGCCCCGGTTTGTGAACTGGGACCGGTATTTGTCCTCGCTCTCGGACTTTGAGGTCGATTTCACCGGTTACCTGACGCCCACCGATGAGCGGCGGAAGTTTTTATTTATGACTACCGCCATAGCCCGGCACGCCATACAGTATTTCAGGATAGAGGGGAGCGTCCCGCTTCCGTACATTGCACAGTCGCGCCCGCTGCGTTACGTTTTTATTGAGGGGACCTCTACGATAAACGACGTTACCTCCAAGCTTGCGCCCGGGACTTTTGAGGTTATACTGGCGCATAACACCGATGAAATCTACAAAATGCTGAAGGACGGCCGCGCCGACGCATTCTTCAACGATGAGGTGACGGCTGCCTCTTTCGACGTTTACGGGGATGTGGTTGCCGCCGATTTCTACCCGCTCATCTACAGCCCGGTGTCGCTTGTTACGCAGAACCCGTCGCGGGGGCCTCTTATCGCGGTGGTGCAGAAAGCGCTTGACGACGGGGCGGCGCACTACCTGACGTCGCTTTGCAACCGGGGGCTTGAGGAGTACCGGAGGCACAAGCTCTTCCTGAAGCTCACCGCGGAGGAGAAAGCGTTTATAAAAGAGCGGCCCGTTGTGCGCTACGCCGCCGAGCACGACAACTACCCTGTCAGCTTCTACAACGCGCACGAGAAGGAGTGGCAGGGCATCGCCGTTGACGTGCTGGCCAGCATCAGCCGGATTACCGGGCTCACGTTTGAGCGGGCCAACGCCTCCGCCGCGGAATTTTCGGCCCTTATCGGGATGCTTGAGGGCGGCGAGGCGGCCATGATGACGGAGGTGATCCGCGTGCCGCAGCGGGAGGGGCGCTTTATATGGCCGCAGACGCCCATGATGACGGACAACTTCGCCATGATATCGAAGATGGAGTACCCCAGCCTGCAGGTGAACGAAATACTGTACGCGAAGGTGGGGCTCATACGCGGCCACGCCTATACCTCGCTCTTCAGGATATGGTTCCCCGACCACAGGAAGACGGTTGAGTACGAAAACCTCTACGCCGCATTTGATGCCCTGCGCAGCGGCGAGGTGGATTTGCTCATGGCGAGCCAGAACCTGCTTTTGACGCTTACGAACCTGTACGAGCAGGCGGGCTACAAGGCGAACATCGTCTTCGACCGGTCGTTTGACGCTACCCTTGCCTTCAACAAAGACGAGGAGGTGCTTTGTTCCATAGTAGACAAGGCGCTGCGCCTTGTTGACACTAAGGGGATATCCGGGCAATGGACGCGCAAGACCTACGACTACGGCGCGAAGCTGGCGCACGAGCGGATCCTGTGGCTCATAGAGGCCGCCGTGCTGATGTTTATCGTGCTGTTGCTGCTGTTTGTCCTGTTTTTCAGGAAGCGCAGCGACGGCAGGCGTTTGGACGCGCTGGTCAAGAGGCGCACGGCAGAGCTTGAGGGTTTGCAGGAGGAGCTGCGGGAGGCGGCACACCTGGCTCAGGCGGCTAACCGGGCCAAGTCCGTATTCCTTGCCAACATGAGCCACGAGATACGCACCCCGCTCACCGCCATCATCGGCATGACCGGCATCGGGAAGGCGGCGGAGAGCGCGGAGAGGAAGGGGTACTGCCTGAGCAAGATCGAGGAGGCCTCGACCCATCTGCACGGCGTGATCAACGACATTCTGGACATGTCAAAAATTGAGGCGAACCGGTTCGGCCTCTCGCCGGTTAACTTCAGCTTTAAGAAGGTATTACGGCGGGTAGTCAACATCGCTGGGTTCCAGATAAGCAAGAAGCGGCAGAAGTTCCACTTGCAATTAGACAAGAATATCCCGGCCGCCCTTGTAGGCGACGACCAGCGGCTGGCGCAGGTGATGACGAACCTGCTCTCCAACGCAATCAAGTTCACCCCCGAGGGCGGCAAAGTGAGGTTGGAGGCCAACTCTTTGGGCGAGGAGGGCGGCTTCTGCTCGCTGCAGGTCGCCGTGACCGACTCCGGGATAGGCATAAGCGCCGATCAGGCGGCGCTGCTCTTCCAGCCTTTCCAGCAGGCGGAAGCGAGCACCACGCGCAAGTTCGGCGGCACGGGCCTGGGGCTGGCGATCTCCAAGGGCATCATAGAGATGATGGGCGGCAAGATCTGGGTGGAATCGACCCAGGGCGTGGGGTCAACCTTCGGGTTCAATATAAAACTGCTGCGCTCCGAGCCGGGGCCGGGCGGCGCAGCCGGGACGCCAGATGAAGACGGCGAGAGGCTGCGCACATACGAGGGCTACCGCATGCTGCTGGCGGAGGACGTGGTAATAAACTGCGAGATCGTGATGGCGCTCTTAGAGCCTACGAAAATAGGGATCGACTGCGTAGAAAACGGCGCGGAGGCAGTTGATAAATTCACTAAGAACCCGGGGCGTTACGATATAATATTCATGGACATACAGATGCCGGAAATGGACGGCTACGAGGCCACAAGGCGCATCCGCGCGCTCGAAACGCCGCTCGCCGCCAGGGTGCCCATAGTGGCGATGACGGCAAACGTGTTCCGGGAAGACGTGGTGAAGTGTCTCGAGGCCGGGATGGACGGCCACGTGGGCAAACCGCTCGACCTTTCCGAAATTCTGGAGAAATTGCACCTGCACCTGTCAGAGTGATTTTGGCGGATACGGGTCCCACGATTAAAGCCTGCGGCCCCTGCCCCGTCCGGCAACTGTACGACAGCCGTGATGTTCACCGGACGGGGCAGGGGCCGCAGGCTTTAATCGTGCCTTCAATAATAAGTTCTATTTTATTGACCCTGCCCCGCCATATATATTATCTTAATACTATTATACCTGATAAACGGAGATATTTATGGCTGAAAAATTGATCTATACCGGCAAGACCAAAGACGTCTACGAATTAGACGGCGGCAGCTACCTGCTCAAGTTCAAGGACGACGTCACCGGCGAGAACGGCGTCTTCGACCCCGGCTCCAACACCGTGGGCCTCAAAATCGACGGCGCGGGGCGGGCCGGGCTCAAGCTCACAAAAATGTTCTTCGAGGTGCTGAAATCCAAGGGCATCCCTACGCATTACATTGACGCGGATATTGATAAAGCCACTATGACGGTCAAGCCGGCAACCGTGTTCGGGCGGGGGCTTGAGGTTATTTGCAGGTACAGGGCGGTAGGGAGCTTTTTGCGCCGGTACGGGGCTTATGTTAAGGATGGAGATGCGCTGGATGCATTTGTCGAGGTAACGATTAAAGACGACGCCCGGCAGGACCCTCCGATAAGCGACGACGCGCTTGATATGCTGGGGATACTGTCTAAGGATGAGTACAAGACACTAAAGGACCTGACGAAGAAGATCGGGGCCGTAGTCAGGGAGGAGCTATCCAAAAAGGGGCTGGAACTGTACGACATAAAGTTCGAGTTCGGGCGGGTAAAGCCTGACAATTCTATAGTGCTGATAGACGAAATATCCGGCGGGAACATGCGGGCCTACAAGGGCGGCAAGTATATCGAACCGCTGGCGCTTGAAAAGTTGATGTTGGGATAAGTAGTTGATACTGTTGAAATTAATACCTTTCACCTAAAAAGTTTTTAAGGAGCGTATATGTCCATCAAAAAGCTCTTCGCGGCAGCACTGATCTGCGCCGCGTCCGTGTCGGTTGCTTTCGGGCAAACCGCGAAGTATCCCTTACAGAATATCACGTACCCCAACGGGTATAAGCCTGCCGCAATAGATGCGGCGAGGGTGAACAGCTGGTACAACACCTGGAAAACCAACCATTTAAGAGACTGCTCCGGCAAGGGGATCATGGCCACCGCCGACAATACGAGCGAAGTGAAGGTTGAGGGCGTGGGCTGGGCGCTTATCACCGCGGCGTACATGGGCGACAAGGCGAGCTTTGACGGCATTTACCAGTTCTACAACGTGAGTTCCAACCTTTCGTCAAAATCGGGCGGCATGATGTCGTGGTTGGTCGATTGCAACGGCATCCGCAATAACGATTCAAACAACGAGGGAACCGCGTCCGACGGCGACCTTGACGCGGCGTTCGGGCTCATCGTGGCCGGGTGGCAGTGGGGCGGCAGCTATTTGGACTCGGCCAGGTCGGTGCTCGGCAGGGTCAGGCAGCTCATCACAGACTGCAACGGCCTCTCCGTAATAGCCGGCGGTTACAGCGGCGGCGTGTGGGGCGGGGCCTGCAACTACACCGACATCTCCTACTACACCCCGGCATTCTTCAGGGTATTCGCCGAGGTTTCGGGCGACGCGGCGTGGAACAAGCTCGCCGACGACACCTACACGCACCTCGAGAGAAACGCCCACGCGGCTACCGGGCTTGTTTCCGATTGGCAGAGCGTGGAGGACGGCGCGCCGTTCCTGAGAGAGGGCGGCGACAACAATAAAGACAAATTCTATAGCTACGACGCATGCCGTACCCCCTGGCGCATATCCCTCGACTATTTATGGAACGGGAACGCGAAAGCGAAAGCGTGGGCCACCAAAATCTCAACCTGGGCAAACGTAGTTGGAACTGGCAGCCTGAAAGACGGATACAATTTAGACGGCACCGTTTCTCCCAACGGCAGCAATAACGCCGGTATGGCTTTTATGGGCGCATGGGCGGTCGCCGCCATGACCAACAGCCAAACCGTCGCAAATACCTTCGGCTCCGCGCTTCCCAGCTCGGTCCCCAGCTACTGGTACCATAGCTACCTCGGCAACGTATACCTGCTCGCCCTCTCCGGCAACATGTGGAAAGAGGACTTAGTAATGACCGGCGGCGTCAAGCTTACCGTCTCCATAGACGGCAAGGGGTTCGTAAAGCGCACTCCCGACAAATACCTCTACTCATCCGGCGAAACGGTCACGCTTACCGCAACGCCCGACCTCGGCTATATATTCGAAGGCTGGAGCGGAGATGGCACCAACAACAGCAAAAACGCGTCCATAACCGTAACGATGAGTCAGGCGAGGAACATCACTGCCAAATTTTCGCTGAGCAGCGGTGTCAACTTCGTCAAAAACGGCGACTTCTCCAAAGGCAACGACAAAATGGACGACTGGGTGCTGAACAAGTGGGGCAATTCGCAGGCAACCGCGACCGCTGCCGGAAACGGGTCGGTTACCATCAATATCAGCACGCTCCCAAACAACCAGACAATTACCGACCTGCAGCTTGTGCAGGCGACACTGCCGCTCCTTAAGGGCAACAAATACGTTATCTCTTTCGAAGCCTCCGCCGCGTCCAACAGGACAATGCTCGTGATGGCCCAGTTAGGCAATACCCCCTGGACCACCTATTTCGAGGAAACTGTTGAGCTCACTGCCGCGAAACAGGAGTTTTCCTTTGAATTCGAAATGAAAGAGGCCGACAATCTAACCGCCAGATTAGGGTTCAACATCGGGAACGCCAATCCGAGCGTAACTATCGGCAACGTATCGGTTGTGTTTGCACAGAGCACCTCAGGTGTAAGGCAAGCCGCCGCCCAGCCCGTCAAAAAAACCGGCATGACGGTCTCGGCAAGTTCGCGCAGCGCTGTCAATGTCAGCTTCAACGCTCGCAATACCGGCACAGCCGAACTGCGGCTCTACGGCCTCAAGGGCGACCTGATCACAAAAGCCTCGGTACAAACCGTCGCGGGCAGGAGCTACACCCACACGTTCAACACCGGCAAGATCCCCAGCGGGCTCTACGTGGTAACAATGAACGTAAACGGGACGGCGGCCGGGCACTCGAGAATAGCGCTGCACAGATGAGCAAGAGCTTCTACCCCGACCGGCAAAAACTCAGGGAGCAGTACTCGCTGCTGCTCCCATCCTACATCGCCGCGCTGGAGACTTTCCAGGCGCGGCTGCGTTCGGAGCTTGACCGCATCGACGCGCACTTCACCATGAAGTACCGTGTCAAGGCGTTTGAGTCGTTCTACATAAAACTGCTCAAGCGCAAGGCCGGCGAAAAGAAAACCGGCGAAGCGATACCCATCCACGACATTCTGGGGACGCGGGTAGTCTGCCCGTTCCTTGAGGACGTGGGCCGCGTTGAGGAGTGCCTGCGCGCGTCGTTCACGGTGCACGAGGTGGAGCGCAAGGGGGCCGAGCGGCGGTTCAGCGAGTTTGGGTACTCGTCCATCCATCTGCTGATTGAGATCCCGGAGAATATCCGCAGCCAGTACCCGGAGCTGGATCTGATGATCGCCGAGGTGCAGATCAGGACTTTCCTGCAAGACGCTTGGGCCGAGGTCGAACACGAGCTCATCTACAAGAACAGCAACGGCATCACCCCGCTCGACGAGCCGCTGCGGAGGAAATTAGCCGCGCTCAACGCCAATTTGTCGCTCTCCGACGATATTTTTCAGGAGATACGCGACTACCAGCGGCGGCTGCACGGCGAGCTGAACAAGCGGCGGCAGTCTTTTACCGCGCAGTTGGATGAGATAAAGCCGGGCCTCACGGTATCGGGGCCGCAGGGTGGCGGCGCCGCGCAGGCCCCCCCAAAAAACGGCGGCAGCAACGGCAATATGAACGGCGGCATACAAAGCGGCGTCCTGCCAGACATCGATTCCGGCAACAAGGACCACCTGCTCCTGAGCGCCCTCAACGCCCACAACGGCAAGGACTTCCCGCTGGCCATCTCCATCTACTCCAAAATACTTGAGCAGGAGGTCCAGCCCTACATCATGACGCTCGTCTACATACACCGCGGCAAAGCCCACTTCTCGCAGTCGAACTACAGCGAGGCGCTGCGCGACTTCCAGGCCGCGGCCGACTGCTCCCCCACCGACAACCGGGCGTTCTACCACCTGGGGATCGTGAACCGCGTGCTCGACGACAGCCACGCCGCGCTCGCCGCCCTGCAGAAGTGCATAGAAATCAACCCCTACCACGTAGACGCCCTCTTCGCCCTCGCCGGCGTCTACTTCGACATGGCGGACTACCCAGGCGCCCTGGAGTACTGCGAAAAAGCGCTTTTGGTCGAGCCCGACTCTACGGCCGTCAAAGAGTTCAGGAAATTGGTCATATCCAGGATGAACCTATGAACCGCCATTTTGGGGCATCAAAATAAAATCCTACTAAAACTGTTGACACTATGGTGCGCAATCTATTATTTTTATCTGACGGCGGGAAGTGCCGCCTTAAAATTCTCTGAAAGGGGTCTGCGTTGAGCAAGAATGTTACCATTACCGAAGCGATTCTGCTGGCAGCGGAACAGCTCGCCATCCCGGTGTCGATCAAGGAAGTCATGAACTCAGTCGATACGCGGGCCAAACAGGAGCACGCCTCGCCGGAAGCCATGTACCGGGACCGCGTAACCCACGCCCTCCCGGGCCTCTCCGACGAAACCATAACCAGCGTCGCCGCCCGCGTCAAACAGCTGATCGAAGCAGGCACGCAGTAGGGTGGGAAATACCCCTCCCTCCTCCCAAAATACGGCCGCCGGAAAATCTGCTGATTAAGGCCGTCGCGGCATATAGTGTACTCACCGTACCCTGTCGAGGTAGTCCCAGATGTCCTCGGGGGCGTCTTTGGGGGGCGGTTCGCCGCCGTATACTTCCCAGGCGCGGTTGACGGCGCGGTCGAAGTGGGTAGTGATGTTCGCGCGGCCGATCTGCTCTACCAGCCCCGCCCGGCTTATCGCCCGCAGCACCGGGTACTGCACGCCGGATAGGATCAGCGTTATCTTCTTTTTGTTGCACCGCTGCGAGAATAACCGCAGCGCGTTGAGGCCGGACGAGTCTATCACCGGCACGTTGCGCATGCGCAGTATGCGTATCTTCATCAGCTTGCTCTCGTCCCCCACCGCTTCCTCGAATTTGAAGGCCGTGCCGAAGAAGAACGGGCCGGTAACCTCGTAGACGTCTGTTTCGGGCGGCACCCTCTTGAGGTCTTTCGCGTCGTTGTCGTAGTGGGACGGGTTCTCGTCCTTGCTTTCGCCGCCGCCGAGCTCGCGTGATACCTCCGTTACTCCCGACACCTTGGCCAGCTGGCGCATAAACAGGAGGACCGAGAGCAGCACGCCCGCCTGTATAGCCACCACGAGGTCGGTGAGCACCGTGAGCGAAAAGGTGATAAGGAGCACCGCCACATCGCTTGCGGGGGTTTTCCACAGGGTGACGAAAGTGCGCCACTCGCTCATGTTGTAGGAGACTATCACCAATATCGCGCCGAGGGCGGCCAGCGGGATGTGCGTTACAAGTTTTCCGAAGAAGAGCATTATGAACAGCACCACGACCGCGTGCACGATGCCGGCGACGGGCGTGCGGCCGCCGTTGCGGATGTTTGTGGCGGTACGGGCGATAGCGCCGGTGGCCGGGATCCCGCCGAACAGCGGCGAGGCAATGTTTGCCGCCCCCTGCGCCACAAGCTCCATGTTCGAGCGGTGCCTCTGCCCGCCGGTCATGCCGTCGGCCACGACCGCTGAGAGCAGCGCCTCTATCGCACCGAGCAACGCGATTGATATTGCCGGCGAGACGAGCGCCTGAATTGTGGCAAAGTTGAGGTCGGGCAGCACGGGGGCGGGCAGCGCGGAAGAAATTTCTCCGAAGCGGCTGCCGATTGTTTCAACATTAAGCCCCAGAAGCTCCACCGCCGCCACGGCAGCGAAGAGGGCAACGAGCGACCCCGGGAACTTGCGGTTTATTTTGGGCCAGAGGATAAGAATAAGCAGGGATATGGCGGCAACGGCCAAAGCTTGCCAGTTCAGGTGTGTGAACGACTGTATGTACAGCGCCCACTTGCCGATAAAATCCCCCGGCAGCTTCTCTATGGGGAGGCCGAAGAGGTCCCTGACCTGCGAAGTGAATATTATGACCGCGATGCCGCTCGTGAAGCCTACGATAACGGGGTACGGGATGAACTTTATCACCGACCCGAGGCCGCCCAGCCCCATCGCGACGAGGATCAGCCCGGCCATAAGCGTTGCCGTTGCGAGGCCGCCCACGCCGTACTGCTCCACGATGCCGAAAAGGATTATGACGAAAGCGCCGGTTGGGCCGCCTATCTGCACCCGGGATCCGCCCAGAAGCGAGATCATGAACCCGGCAATGACCGCGGTAATAAGCCCCTTCTCCGGGCTCACCCCGGATGCTATAGCGAACGCGATGGCCAGGGGTATGGCAACGATCCCTACAATAATCCCGGCCGTGAGGTCGGTCATAAACTGCTTGCGGCTGTAGCCGGACAGGCAGTCCAAAATCATTGGGCGGAGCATTTTTTCTATCTTCCCGATTCCTGCCTGTTTGGCGGAATTTGTTGAAAGAGAGGTCAAATCTTACGTAATTCCTCAAAAATACAATATTGCGCGGGTTGGATGCAATATATAAAAAGCACCGCCCCGCAAAAGGCGGCGGATTGCAATTGCTGCGCTATTGCGGTGCCGCAAAGTCCCGAACACAGCGCACGCTACACAGGTTTGCCTCGCTGTAGCTGTACCTGTCCACGCCGTCGTTGTTGTAGCCCATGTACCGGCTCCAGGCGTCGCTCGTATCGCTATCCGTGGCGCTCCACCAGTCGCCGTAGCCGCCGGCACCGTAGAAACTGCCGCCGGAATAGCCGCCGCCGCCGGGCAGGGCCGAAAAACCGTAATCGTCCGTTGCGGCTTTATACCACCCTGTCTTCGACTTCAATTTCGTTCCTGCCGTTTTTTCTCCGCCCACAAAATCTGTCAACGCCGTCCACTCCGCATCACTCGGCAAATGCCACCCAGCAGGACAAGCCTTCATAGCGTCATCCCAATCGTAAAGCCGGCCGTATTTCTGACAGCTACTTTCTTTGTTATCGTAACAGACGGAACTACCGGTCTTATAATTGAGATTCTCCGCCATCCACGTCTGATTCCCAATCTTCACCGTCCGGTACGTCTTCCCATCCCGCTTATCGGTAAAACTCCCACCCTGCGCGTTAACCGCCGAAACCGACAACAGTACCACCGCCGCCACCGCGCCAAAAACGCGGCCTGCAGCACGCCTAATTTTACCGCCAACCGGTGCGTTCATCCTGCAAGTTCCTTTGGGCTAAATCATGGTTAAACAGCCGTACCATAAATCTACATTATAATGGCCGGGATGGCAAGAACAAGGCAAATATTTATCGGTAAATTGGGGTTTAGCGGTGTGTTGATGATTGTCTGAACCATGATTTGCCTAATTAAAGGATTAACATGATTAAACGTCAAAATCACCAATAATCCGGGGTTTGACGTTGATTTTTAATCAAGGAAATCATTTAATCATGTAAATCAAGGTTGCCGGAATGTGCGCCAAATGGCAATTTCCAACGATAATACCTGTAGGGGCGACCGTCCCCGGTCGCCCGCCAACGTATGGATTACAATATCCCGCAAAATACACCAACAATCCAATGTAGGGGCGGGCCTGTGTGCCCGCCCGCGATGCCGGTATTGCGGTATACGTCAAATCAAACGCAATATCGCAATTCCGGCACGGGCGATCGGGGACGATCGCCCCTACAAAATCGTTTTGTTTCCGATGAATGTGTCGGATAAATTTACATTTATCTTTACCCCGCCATTGACACCGCACCCTGATATATATTATCTTATCTTAAATATATCACCAAAAATTCGAACGATCGGATCAATTTACAGATATGTGCGGAATAGTTGCCTATATAGGTTCCAAGCCGGCCCTGCCTGTGCTTATAAACGGGCTCAAGCGTCTCGAGTACCGGGGGTACGACAGCGCCGGCGTGAGCATACTGAACGGCGGGGAGGTTGTTACCGTCAAGTCTGTGGGGAAGATCCATGTCCTCGAAGAGAAGACAAACGCCCGGATAGCCGATCTGGGGGGGACTTTGGGGGTCTCCCACACCCGGTGGGCGACGCACGGCGAGCCGTCGGAGGCCAACGCGCACCCGCACCTCTCGGCCGACGGCAAGATCGCGGTCGTGCACAACGGGATCATCGAGAACTACATCTCCGTCAAAAAAATCCTCGAGTCTGAGGGCGTCAAGTTCGTCTCGGAGACCGATACCGAGGTGATCGCGCACTGGATCTCGCGGTTCTACAAGGGTAATCTTGGCAAGGCCGTAAGGGAAGCGCTAAAGTCGCTCGAAGGGGCGTTTGGGCTTGCCGTGATATGCCGCGACGAGCCGGACGTCCTGATAGGCGCGCGGCGCGGCAGCCCGCTGATACTCGGCGTCGGGGAGGGCGAAACTTTCTTAGCCAGCGACGTCTCCGCCATCATCGGCCACACCCACAAAATCGTCTACCTCGAGGACAACGACGTGGTGGAGATCCACCGCAGCGGGTTCGCCATAAACAGCATAAAGGGCAAGGCCGTGAGCCGCGAGCCGCAGGAGGTCGAGGACGACCTCGAGATCGCGCAGAAGGGCGACTTCCCCCACTTCATGCTGAAGGAGATCTTCGAGCAGCCGGAGGCCCTGCGCAACTGCACCCGCGGACGCCTCCTACTCAGCAAAGGCAGCGCCAAACTCGCCGGCTTAGACAACTCGCTGCAGGAACTGCGCTCCATAGACCGCATCATCATAACCGCCTGCGGGACAAGCTATTACGCCGCGATGGTAGGCGAATACCTCATAGAGGAGTGGGCTGGGATCCCCGTAGAGGTTGAGTACGCCTCGGAGTTCCGCTACCGCAACCCCATTATAGGCGATAACACGTTGATTTTCACCGTCTCGCAATCGGGCGAAACCGCGGATACTTTAGCCGCGCTCAGGGAGGCCAAGCAGAAGGGCGCGACCGTCCTCTCCATCTGCAATGTAGTGGGCTCCACGATAGCGCGGGCGGCCGACGGCGGCGTATACCTCCACGCCGGAGCTGAGATCGGCGTGGCGAGCACCAAGGCATTCAACGCTCAAGTCGTTGTCCTGGCCTTAGTTGCGTTGCTTCTGGGACGCCAGCGCAGGCTCTCCAGCGTGCAAGGGATCGAGATCGCCGCCGCAATCAAAAATCTGCCGGATCTGGTCGAACAAACGCTAAAACTAAGCGACGAAATCCTAAATATAGCAAGGTGTTACTACACAAGTACAAACTTCCTCTACTTAGGCCGTCACTACCACTACCCCGTGGCAATGGAAGGAGCCCTTAAGTTAAAGGAAATCAGCTACATACACGCCGAAGGCTACCCCGCCGCCGAGATGAAGCACGGCCCCATCGCCCTCATAGATGCAAATATGCCCGTAGTCATTATCGCGCCTAAAGATATGCTGTTCGACAAGATCGTATCAAACGCAATGGAAATAAAAGCGCGTGGAGGCAAGCTAATTGTAGTAACAACAAGCGATTGCTCCCCTTTAGACCAATACGCCGACCACATCATACGCATCCCCTCTACAAATCAAGCGCTTATGCCCGTTATAGCCTCCGTCCCCCTCCAGTTATTAGCGTACCACATCGCGGTTTTGCGGGGGAATGACGTTGATATGCCCCGAAATCTGGCGAAAAGCGTTACGGTGGAGTAACCCGATGCCGAGGACTTTCGCTCCCCTATCTCAAAAAAATCTTGACGTATTAAACGCCGGTAATGTATATTTAAGGTATAGAGATTTTGGCGGGGGTTGCTTTTTGCCCCGTTTGTCTGCAGACATTATAATAAGGCGGCCTTGATGGTACTTGCGGTTTTGGGCATATTGATCCTGCTCGCGCTCACTGCCACGCATATGTCACGCCCCGGCAGCCGCTTGACAAGTACTGGGCTGGTTGACATACCCCCCCCCCCCCCCC
>Ga0209755_10002458_pt1 | contig 25430 bp, 12 predicted proteins | sample TergutCo191P1_FD_187301 | JGI IMG/M metagenome (GOLD analysis project Ga0209755, IMG submission 187301) | Cornitermes sp. P1 segment gut microbial communities from Petit-Saut dam, French Guiana - Co191P1 (SPAdes) (version 2) | ecosystem: Host-associated > Arthropoda: Insects > Digestive system...
ACAGGCGGCACATGTTCTCCCGAAAAATTCTCGTAAAATACTACAAAAACCACCTTTTTTTGCATGGAAATGCCCAATTTCTTAATGGGCTGTAATTTTGTGGATAATACGCGCGTTGCGCGTTAGTTTAAAAACCGAATTCTGCCGCGGACAGCATTCCGTAAAAAAACAAATTCTTGGAGGAAAGAATGAAAAAATTTATGTTTGCAGCAGCGGCTATTTTAGTCGCTTTTGCATTAATTGGATGTCCGGGTGAAGATTCAAAACCTGCCGACAGTAACAGCTGGAGCATTACGTATAATAAAAACGGTTATGATGGTCTTGGTGTTCCGTCAAATACTACTATAGCGAAAGGCGGTGAATTAACCAGCGCTCATCTTCCGTCACTTTCGAATACTAACGCAAAGAAATTTGACGGATGGGCATACGATTCAGCCGGTAATCAACCAGCTGCAGCAGGGGATACTGTTACCAGTAACATTACTCTGTATGTTATTAACTCAAATAACGCTCAAGCAGATAATTCGGTACGCTTCATTTATGATGACATGTCAGTGTTTGATGTTACAGTAACACTCGGTGATAGCACATGGGGCGATGTCATTGGCGACTCAACGCTGTTACGCAAAAGAGACATTAAGCTTGACCAGACCGGAGGATTCAGATATTGGGCTGACCAAACGAATGCAGCATGGACTGAAGATGCAACAACTATCACACAGACTTTGACAATGAAAGCTGTTTGGTGGGATAATACATACGTCAATACAGCAGGCGCTGAAAAAATCGCTCTTGAAAATACTACAACCGCGGTTTATGGATTTACTCTTCCTACCGGAAAAACATTACAAGACATTAAAGGTATTACTTATTCATTCCAAATTTCCGAATATGACTACAAAGAAAGTTCTTCAGGTAACCTTAGGGTATGGGGTCCTTATTTCTACAATTCTAATCCTGTAGTTAACTGGACAGATGGCTGGAATAACGGAACTGTTATGTACGGTGACTTTGCTTTGGATCGCAACGGTGTTTATATCGCGAAGTTTAACGGAAGCGGATCTTCAGACGCTGGAGATATATTGACTTACAATAAATTCCATGCTTACTATCATAATGCGAACGTTGGCGGTTTTGGTCCTGACAGCGGAGGCAATGCTTGGGCTGACAAAACAGCAGCGGCGCCATTCTTCCCTGACGGTTTGACATCAATTCAACCAAAAACATGGATTAGAATTGATTTAGGTTTTGATAAGTTTACCGGCGCTCAAACCTACGCTGGCGCTAATGGAATTCTTGCCCGTGTTTTAGAAACAAAAGGTAAAGTATGGCCCAATGATACAGACATGAATACTGTTTATTTCTCAGTTGGGTTATATGGGGCTGCGCAAGGCGGAAGCGGAGGTGATATCGGCTATAAACAAAAAAATCATTTTACCCAATTAGTAAAAGATGTAAAGCTAATATTTGATGATGATACTTCTGTAAACGGCGCAGCGCCTTCTTTCGGTAACGGAAAGGTCTTTGCCGGTTATACACCTGCTGATGTTGTATACAGTTATCGCGGTCCGGCAGATCAGCCTGTTGCATTCCCCACGAATCCGAGCAATGCGAACTCAGTATCTTGTATTTGCACATCAACTGCTACCACAGACTGCGGCAAAGTTAACTGCCGTAACAAACTCGTCTTCTGTAAAGATGTTGGCTGCGATCTCGCGGGAAAAACTGTTACAACTTACGGCGTCCTTGGATGTACTCGTGGCTGCACAGACTGTGCGGTATGTACAGCAGCAGGAGCAGCCGCTTGGGCATGTACTTGTACAGAATGTATAGCAGAAAGAGCAAAAGGTACTCCAAATGCGTGTACTTGTGCAGAAGGTACTTGTACAGTTCAGACAGGTGGTACCTGTGGTACATGTCCGGTATGTTTTGTAGTAGCAGCAACGGCTGACTTTATTGTGTTTGATAACAGCGCTTCTCCTGCATCATTTACAGTAACCGGCGCTTGGGCTGGTCCCGGCGAGGCATCACCCTTTGATCCTGAATGGAAAAATATTACATTCCCCATGCAAGACAGTGTTCAATTAGACCTCAGATCTTATGCCGCCTTCTCCATCGAAGTAGTATACAAAGACTCTGATGGTGCTGTAATTCCTATAGTGGATCAGATGCAATATGGACAGGTAGCTGTTAACGGTATTGATCACTATAATCTTGGAGAAAATGTTGCCAGCGGCGGAACAATTAAACGCCGTATTGACGGAGCTTTACGTGCTACGTGGACTACAGGAAAGGTAGTTTTAACATTCCAGGCTAGAGGCTCAACGGTTGCAGGTGCTGGTGGTCCTCTTAATGGCGGATCAATTGAAGTACACAAGATTATTTTCCACGCTACACTTGAATGTGCAGACTGCGGATTAGATCCATGTGTATGTAAATTACTAACAGGTGATTTACCTTCACCATTCGTAAGAGCCGGTGATCCGGTAGTTACTATAGTTCCGGATAAAGGGCTGAAAGTACAACTTACATCAGGTCAAGCTGGCTGGGCAGGTATTGATTTCAAATTAGCAGCTGCGACGGCAACGTTAGCAGAAGGTGATGTGCTTAAATTTAAAGTTAAATCATTAGGAACAGCAGGTAGTAATCCTCCTCAATTGATGCTTCAGACCTCACAATCCGGCTCTTTTGCTGATCAGCATATAGGTTTACTAAACATTGATGAAACAGAACAGACTGTTACTATTGATGCCGCTATACTAACTAAGATCAATGCAAGTACATTTGCCACTAGCGGTGGTATCAGAATCAGATTAAATAATGCTCCAACTCCTGCAGACTTCTTAATCACCAGTTTCACTGTTGAAAGAGGTGCTACGAAGCTATTTGACTTAGCAGCTTGGTTAACGGCTAATAAATAATATTGCCGAAGATTTAAAAATTGCCTAACCGACCTGACTGCTTACAAGCGGTCAGGTCAGGTTAGTTTTTAAAAAAAGGGAGGGGGTGTGGTAAAGATTTTACGGATGATTTTACCACCGACTGTATTAAAAAAAAGGCACGGACTAATTTAGTGTAGTTCGTGGAAAAATTATCCTAAGTCCTTTCTAAGGAAAATTCTTTCTTAAGGAGATATTATGAACAAGAGATTTGTCTTTGCTATTACCGCTGTATGCATGGTAATAGCATTTGCATTTATGGGATGCGACCTTCTGGTCAACGAACCTATTAGAGACGTTCCCATTTTCCACCCGTACATCAGTATCCAGCCGCAAAGTTATTCGTTTGTAGTCGGAGCCGCAAACTATGAAACACCCGAATTAAAAGTAGAGATATGGGATTGGGACAAATACGATGGTATTCTCAGCTATCAATGGTACACATTCGATACGCTCGAAAATTACATGAAAGGCAATGCAGTGCCTGTAGATGGAGCAACATCCGCGGCTTTCACTCCCAGTATAACTCCGGCTGCAGGAAAAGTATTTTATTACTATGCGGAAATTACCAATACAAACAAAGACGCGATTGGTATAGATGAAGAAACTGAAGAGAGAATAACAACCAGCACAATAAAGAGCGATGTCGCAATGATTTCATTTGTTGCGTCAGGCAGTCCTGTACACCCGGCAATAACTCAAAGCCCGCTCAGCTCATCATACATAATCGGAAGAACATCAACTATCGCGTCACTGGAAGTAAGAGCCGCAGTACCAAACGCAAACGGTTTTGCTTTGCGTTATCAGTGGTACAGGTTTACATTAAACGCCGGTTTTAATACTGACGGAACTCCAAAAGGAACATTAATAGCAGGAGCGACAGAAAGATCATATCTTCCTAGTTCGGAAGAATTACCAAGAGGCGATAATTACTTTTACGCGGTTATAAGCCATGTCGGCACTAATCCGGAAGGAGCTGTAACTGCGCAGACTGATCAATTCTGTATTCCGGCAATAATAAAAATGGCGCCAGGTCAAAGAGCGGCAGCACCCAGAATTGACGTAGAGCCAAAAGATATCCTCTACTTTGAAGGAGAAGATAAAACAACACGCGGAGTAAAATTGTCGGTAGAATCGGTCTCCTTAGACGGCGGTCAGCTTTCATGGCAATGGTATTCAAAAGCGAACGCGGCAGCTACAGCTCTCCCGATAACAAACGCGATAGCCAAAGAATTTGAACCGGCTATTGATACAGCGTCCGCAGGAAGCATACTTTATTACGTAGTAGTTACAAACAAAAATGAAGAAGTACTGGAAGAAACGACAGCTACCGCAACCAGCAGAATGGTATCGGTAAGAGTTATCGGTACCGGCAGTACAGAAGCTTCCAACGCGACTCTTACATTTAATACAGATGAAACATACCAGTATATCCGCGGTTACGGCGGAATGGAAACCACATGGGGTAACTTCTACCAGTCAACAGAAGGTGACATGGAGAATATGTTTAATCCCGATATTCTCGGCTACAATATTTGGCGTATTATGATCCCGCCGGTCAGCACAGATATAAAAGAAGGTATTGATGAAATCTTATCAAGATATTATGCCGACCGTTATTATAAAAACCCGGCAATAGTAAATAAGTACAATGGATACGTCCTTGCAAGCCCTTGGAGTATGCCTAAAGAATGGAAATCTAATAACTCAATTAACTCAGGCGGACATCTGATCTATTCATACCGCAAACAATACGCCAACTATCTGAGAGCGTTCGCGCGGCTTATGGCAAATAACGACGCCCCGATCTATGCAGTATCGATTCAAAACGAACCGAACTATGCCGGCGGTTACGACGGCTGCGAATGGACGCCTATTGAAATGCGCGATTTCTTCAAAGAAGTCGGACGCTTTACACAGGGCGTACGCGGCTGGGGCGGCGGCAGACAAATTCCGACAGTCCTTACAGTAATGGGCGAATCAGCAAACAATCCTGACATCAACTATGCAGCAATGAATGATCCTGTATCGAACGCGGCAATCGATCTTTTTGCGCGCCATGTTTACGGAAACCAAACAAGTAGACTGTGGGGTCATCAGAACCTTAACAACAGAGAAGTCTGGATGACAGAGCATAACATCAACAGCGCGAGCGAACCCGCATATCCAAACGACTATACATGGAATTATCTCTGGCGCTTCATGAACGACGTCGACCTTGTAATCCGTCTTAACAATGAAAACGCCTTTGTATGGTGGGTAGTAAAACGTTTCTACAGCTTTATCAGTGACGGCGCAGCCGGATTAACAGGCGGTCAAAACATAACCGGAGTAATCCTTCCCAGAGGCTGGGGCTTAGCTCACTATTCCAAGTTTACGATTGATAAGACTCGAATCGGATTTAACTTAACAGGAACATTAGCTGACGGTACTACTGCTATTGCCTTGGACGGAGATATTGCTGCAAATCATGTAACAGGAAGCAATGTTAACTGGGCGCGGTTCGACCTTGACAACACAAGCGCAAGAATCACAGCATTCCAGTCACAGGACGGAAACGAATTAAGCCTTGTAATGTTTACACCAACAATGACTGACGGCTCGGGCGGTTTTGATTTAGGAACTATTAAAATAGAAATGCCGGCGGGCTTTAAAATCAGAGACGCAAAAGCGATGACTTCAAATCACAATGGAAGTCCGGCTTCCGGCGGCGATGTTTCGAGAATGGGAATATTTGATGATACCGCTGTCCGCGTAGGACCGGGCAGAGATACAGCGTTTGTTACATTACCGCGCAGCAGAATCATCTCGGTTAAATTTATTAAAGAGTGAGGCGCAGAGTGAAAAAAATATTTATATTATTTTTAGTTTTAGCATTCGCTTTTCCGCTGATGGCTCAGGAAACTGATTATGAAGAAGGAGAAGCGGCAGCGCCTGAACCCGAAAAAAGAGAACCTGTATTAAGACTCAGCGGTGAAGCAAAAACCGGTATTCTCTGGGAAGAAAGACAGGATGCAGGAAAAGAAAAAGATGTATCACAGGTTAGGCTTCACAGTAAAGACGATGCCGGCGGAAACACCGGTCGTTTCCGCGTTAACTTCGATTACGACAACGGAGGCGGCATCGGCTTCAGAGCACGTTTGAATTGGGAACAATTTAACGACGCTACTCCTGACTGGTCATACGGTTTTGGATACGGCAATTTCTTTAAAAATCAGTTAACCGTTTCTGTCGGTAAACTCGGAGGATCTCCGTGGGGAACAGGCGGACCTGAAATGTGGAAAGAACTCGAAGTATCCCGCGAAGGCGGAATGCGCGTAGAGTGGAAACCGAATTTTATCCCCAAAAAGGCAGGTGAATTCAACCTTGGCTTTGTACTCAACTATCTCGATGATCCGGATGAAGCAAGCGTCAGCCGCGACGCGTCATTCTTAGATATCCTCAGTGAGACAATTATCGGTATATCGTATACACACAAGTACGCTCATGCCCGTTTTGCCTTCCGCTTTGACTCAGACCTTGACTCAAAGCAGAGGATGGACGGAAAAATAGAAGGCGGAAAATTGATATACCGCGTTGAAGAAAGGATCATACAAAAATATCTTCCCGGTTTTCAAATCTGGGGTCTTGGATATTTCGTAGGTGTCGGAGCGGAAGAAGATCAGTTTTACAACTTTGTAAACTGGTTCTTCGTTCAGTATGACGCGAGTTTCAAAAAAGCGCCGGACTTGTTTACAGCCCAGGTCAGGCTTGGTTATGACTATGTAGCATCCCGTCAGGTAGTCCATTTGAAACCGAATATTTACTTCCACTTTCTCAACAAGTTGATCTCAGTAGGCGCGGCTTTCCTGATCGGATTTGAATTCGGAAACAAAATAAACCCGGACGCTCCGTATCAATACATAGAAGTCGAACCGAGATTGCAGATTAACTTTCAGTCTTCCTATATAGCGTTTGTCTATAACTGGCGGAGACAGTATTTGACTTATTATCCGGAAGCAGGAAATTTGGATCCTATACGGCAGTCGCAGTATATGAACCTGCGCTTCTGTATATATTTCTAGAAAATTTTTTAAGGAGTAATGTATGAAAAGACAATTTAATTTTTGCCTTTTATTTTTAGCATGCGCTGTTATTTGCGGTTTCTTAGCCTGTACATCAGAAATTGAAAAGTATATTGTAGGCGAAGAAGCTGAGATGACGGCTCTTAGAATAGGAAATGTGGAAATAAAATCAATTCCTGATCCTATTGATGAAATGGATTATGATGATGGAAACATAGTGGAAGCGTCTGTCGCAATTGCGGCGCTTGAAAGAAGCAGCGATACTGTCAATGCTCGTTTCTGGCCATCTGTCAGCAAAGGCGCCCGTGTATTATGGGGCATTGGAAGCCAGGATATACGTCCGTTTGTGTATTACGATTTAAGAGTTCCTGCTAATTTTGAAGACGCGGATTATATTTACTTCAGAGTAACTTCCGAAGACGGAGAGATTACCAACTATTATCGTTTTTCATCATGGGTAAGAAGCCCTGTAGTGGGAATTGTAGAAGCGTACATCGGTAAATACGACACCCATGAAGAAGTAAACGAACAGGGTAATACGGTAATAGTTGTAGATCTAGACGAACGAATGATGGCTACACCGCCAACCGGAGATACATTAGTAGGAAATTCCAATCTGGCAACCGCAGTCGCGGCTTCAGCAAACGCTCTTTCTATCAGAGAGAACCAATCTGCTGACGCTGATATTATTGTTGTACCGGCAGACGGAAACGCGACGCTTAAGTACGCGGTTACCAACGCCAACACCCAAGTACCGGCGTTATCATCATTTAGTGATACTCATAACTTCTCTAAGCTTAACGATCAAACTTTCTTCTATGTTCAGGTAACAGCGCAAAACGAAGTAGACATAAACTATTACAAATTCAGAATTGAAGTCGGACGCATCGCGACATTAACCGGTCTCTATCTGGTCGGAACAATAAATGATCCGCAAGAAGAATTAACAATAGAAAACGTAGGAACTCCGCGCGCTACATGGGCTCCTGTTGTACCCGGAAGTTATAGAACAGCGGATATGCCCTCAGACGGTTTTGATCTAAGATGGGAACAGCTTGACGAACAATCTGTCGTTACATACGCGTTGATTGATACCATGGGTTCAGCTGAGAATACAGTAAATTTTGTATCTTCCGGTAAACTTATATTTGATGGCACTAAAGCGTTAGCAGTCAGGGTCGTTTCACAAAACGGTCTGGATAGAAGGTATTACAAAGTAGCATTAGAACTCCTTGCAGCCGTCTTTAAAGAACATCCGAAACCAAATTTCTACTATTACTACGATGCTGCTTGTATGGTAGGAACTATGTCATGGTATGATTATGCTGCGAAAACGGGAGTTAAAGAGAATGCAGATAACGGCAATCATCCAAACTTTACTGCTAAAGGTGAAGGTCAAGTCGAACCGCTTGATTTTGAATTAGATAGACCAGGTACATATACATATCAATGGTATGAAGCCAACTCATGGTACGGCGGATATGGATTTGACGCAAACGGTAAAATTTTGTATTACGAACCCGGCAATCCGATAGCTCTTACAGAAACCGGTTTTATCGAGGATAGTTATCACGTAGCTCACTTTGACGAGAAGAAGAACGTATCGCTTCATAACGGCGGAAATCAATTCTATCGTCTGCCCACCAAAGGAAGACTTATTCCCGGAGCTACAGGCGAAACCTACACACCAAAGATTGACTTTAGACCTTTCATCGACGGCTTTACATATGAATCGCATTATTATTGGGTAGTGGTTACAGAAACAACTACAGGCAGAACAGCAACAAGTAAACGCGCCACAATCGTATCTGAAAGAGACCCGACAAAGAGACATCACATCGTTGACTTAAACAGAGATCTTTGGAGGGAAATTGATGGTGAAATAGTAACTGGCAGCGCAAGAAATCAAAAACCGTTTACCTTCCAGCGTGAAAAATATTCAATCCCCGTAACTTTCCCCAAAGGCTGGGATGATCAGGATTTTGATATCGCAGACTATACCGTTGCAACAGTTCAAGCTCTCTTCTGGCTCAGAAACGGCACTCAATGGATACAAAACTGGACACAAGGCGACATTGGCTTTGACAATGACCAAAACCAGAGAATTGTTTACTATTATAATCTCACCAATAACAACGCCACATTAGGTTTGATTGGCGGCGGTAAAGAACCCGGAGGCGGCTCGCTCAGAGAAATCCCCGCCTACTTGGTAGTAAAACCCGCCGGTGAAAAACCAGTAGCCCAAATGCCTCCGTTCGAAGCTGACGGCGTAACGCCTAAGCCCAACGACGACGCACAAGGCTGGTTCACCGCTTTCATCGAGCTCGTCGAAGTCCGCTTCGAAGGACCGCCGCAGCCGCCGCTTGAAGTAGAACCGTAAAATAAAGAATAAAGTGACAGTCACCATCTAGTGACAAAAAAAGCCGTCTGACCACTTGAAAGTAGTCAGATGGTTTTTTTTTGTTATGAGGGAGGGAAACGATGTTTAAAGTTTTTTGATTTCTTCGAGGGAGAGACCGGTTATTTTTTGAATACTTTCAATAGAATAGCCCTCAGCAAGAGCGTTTCGGGCGACAGCGAGTTTTTCTTCTGCCTTTCCTTGTTCAATGCCTTGTTCTATGCCTTCTGCTATACCTTGCGCCATACCCTGAGCCATACCGTCAGCCATGCCTTTTGCTAAGCCCTGAGCCATACCCTGAGCCATACCGTCAGCCATGCCTTTTGCTAAGCCATCTTCTATGGCGGAGTGGTAGAAAGTGTACATATCCATCTCGTACTTTTTTCGGCTTCGTAATCTTGCGCGTTCATCTTCGTCCTGACTTATTTCTTGTAATAATTCCGCTGCCATACTTATCTCCTCTTTGCTTTTTATTATATCATTAATCAAAGTTCTGTGTGTCGATTCTTGCGCAAATCTGAAAAATAATGACCACTTTTCAAAAGATGTCATTTCGTCTACATGTTTATTGAGCATTCTGTTGATTTTATCCAATTCAATAATAATGATATTGATCTGATCGGTTAGCGGGTATCCGTTATCTTTTCTTAAAGAGAAATTGTTTACATAATCCGGCAGAAGAGGAAAAATATTATACATGCAAAATGTTATCTGGTATGTTTTTGCCAAATTTCTATAAAGTTTTCCTTTTGATTTCTGAGATGAATGCAGATCTGTCAAGAAGTAAACGTACTTGTTAATGAAATTCTCATGACCGGAATTGAGTTCTTCCTGCCGGAAACAGTGCATTTCGACATTGATCTGATCGCCTGCATCAATGGTACAGTTCACGTCGAAGCGTTCGTTTTTTTCGTCGACATCCATTACCGGAACTTCATTCCCGCGGATTTGCACGTCTACGACTTTACGTTCAATTACTGTCGAGATGACATCCATCAGTACCTGCTTGGCATTGGGGTGTGTGAGCAGAACTTTGAAGATTCTGTCATCGCCGGGCGGAAGGATATCCGCGTCAAGGGGAAATGTCGCTGGTAAACAGCGGCAGCGTTTAGTCGGAGCTGCCCCGGGCGGCGTGGCTGCCACGCTCGATTTTAATTTCTTTTCCATGTATATATATGGCGCAGCCGTGCGTGGTGCTTGACCGAAAATGAAAAAATGTTAAAAAAGTTTTTTGTCCCCCCCATGGGTGACTGTCACCACTTACTAATGTAAGTGAAATGGTTGCAAGTGAAAGTGGTGACTGTCACCTTTAGGCGCTCTCACAACAAAAAAAAACCATCTGACTACTTTCAAGTGGTCAGACGGCTTTTTTGTCACTAGATGGTGACTGTCACCTTATCGAATATGAATCGTAATTTTTTTGATGTTGATGGTAGTTCCGGGGGCGTCGCCGTTTTCACGAGCTTGCAGCATGACTAATTCGCGGCAGGAGGCTTCGGTTTTTCTTGCTCCCATTGTGGATTCTATACCGATTTGTTGACCATTTTCGTCTGTGGCGAGAAATTCTGAAAATGGTACAGGCGAAGTGGCAGCTGATCCGTCCCAGTTAGAACCAACATCATTTCTGCCGATTATGAAACGTAATTTATAATCTTCAGGATTTGCTACTCCTTCAACAACTATTTTGACATAGTCTGCGTATTGTAAACCGGCTCTGATGTTCGGCTGATTCGGCGCAGTTGTTGTGCCGTCAGGTGTCCAGAAAGCTATCCCCTGATTATCACCTGTAAAAGTAGCTGTATATATGCCTGTATCAGAATTGTATGATTGCTGTCCAGCGCCTGAAGAAGCGCCGCCCGGTCTTTGCATGGCTACCCATCTCAGTCCCGAATTAGGCGCGTAAAATCGGTTTAAATCTAACTCTGCTGTCATGGGTTCTTTTAGTCCAAAGCGATGGTTTGCGGTTACGCTAATGTTAGCCGTGACAGGCGTTACGTTAGAAAAAATCTCATTACCACTGCCGTCAATTGTCCAATATGTAAATTGATATTCAGCGTATTCGCTGTTGAAAGGCGCAGGTGTTGGATCGTTAGGGAAAATCCTTCCCCATTCGTCTACATAGTCTCCGTCAAAAACTTGAATTGGAGGGGGAGCAGCGCTGCTAAAAGCAGGGAGAGCAACATTAAATGTTACGGTAAACTTTGTTGACTTTGCTGTCCATGTCGCAGTAACAGTAGTTGCGCTTGATACAATAGTCGAAGCTGTAAACGGCGAGCTTCCGGATACCCATCCGTTAAATACATGTCCTTCCCTTCTTGGATTGATCGGAAAATTCAATCCTAATGATTTGCCCGGTAGAACACTTATTATTTCTGTTTCCGGTATACCTCCCGTGCCTGCATTAAAGGTAACATCGACTGTATTAATAACAGCACCTTTCTGCCGCCAGCGCGCTGTAAGAGTAATATCTACTCCGCCTATAACAGTATTCTCTGAATACATGGTAACACCGTCAAACCAGCCGAGAAAATCATATCCCTGTTTATTCGGAGCAGGTAATTGTTCACCAAGAGTTTGACCTGACATTATAATGATTGGATCAAAAGTGCCGGCTCCGTCAGAGTTAAAAGTTATAGTTACTTCAACCTCCGGAAGGTCTTCAAACTGACAAGCCGAGAAAGCGACTGCGAGCAAAACGGCGATTAACGCAAAAGCAATTTTTATTTTCATTCTATATCCTCCTGAAATTTATCAATTAAAATTTTATTCCAAACTGCAGGTTAAACCACTGTGTTTGAAGTTCCGGCGGCGGCGCAGCATATTTGTACTCAAGCCGGTAATAATAAACAAAAGCGATATACGAGTTAAAACCGCCGAAATTAAAGTTAACCTGTAATTTGGGTTCTATCTCGATATATGAGAAAGGAGATTTCTCATACAACTTCTCGCCAAAATCCCATCCTATTCCGAAAATAATTCCGGGTTCAAGAAGACCTTTGAAAAATCTGTATGAAAAATTCGGTCTTAAGAACAGAAGAGTACGGGTATGAGTCGCTTGAACTCCAAGGCGTAATTGGGCGGTTAAGAAATCAGGTTCATATTGAAAGATAAACCAGTTTCTTGTATAGAACATATCTTTGGGATCAGAACCAAGCCCCATGAACTCACCGAGAACCCACATTCCCAAGCCCTTTACCAGCGAATCCAGACCATATTCTTCTATGCGGTACACTAACTTTGTTCCGTCCTTTCCTCCCGCAAGCCCGGTGCGGCCTGCGCTGTTGTCAAGTTCACTGTCAAAACGAAACGCTCCGCGTACCATGATCCATTTGTTTTTGTATGACAAACCGATAACAGTTTCAGAGAGAATATCAAGGAGATTCACCGCGCGGCCTAAACCTCCATCAGCAATATCTTCAGGTCCGTTTAAAACAAAACCGAGGTTTATTTCGTGACCTTCAAGGAATTTAAATTTCGGTTTGAACTCAACGCGCATACCGGCAACGCCTAGAGTAGTATTTTGCGTTACTTCCAATTCCCTCCACATTTCAGGACCGCCTGTTCCCCAAGGAGACGCTCCAAGTCTTCCGATAGAGACGGTCAGTTGATCTTTGAAAAAGTTTCCGTAGCCGAAAGCGTATTCAAAATTTGGCGCGAGATGCGGATTGGTGTTGAAGCCGTCCCACTGAAGGCGGACTTTGAATCCAAACATTCTTGTACTGTTGAGATAATTCATGTTAAGTCTGAAACGTCCTGTGGAATTACCGGCATCGTTTTTATTATGAAACCCTACATCTTCTTTTTCTATATCCGGATCAAATGCCGTTATCCTGTCTTCGATTTTCTCCCATATAATACCGGTCTTCACTTCGCCGTCTACCCTGAATATACCTGCTGATTTGTACTCCTCTAATTCACGTTCCAGAATTTCTACACGTTCAAGCAGAGTAAGTTCTCTCTCTTCTTCTGTATCCTGCGCAAAGAGTCCTCCTGAGACGGTAAGGGCAAGCAGTATAATAAAAAATTTCTTCATCAGTTCCTCCTATTGAACTATCTGATAAACTTTACGGAAAGTATCTGGCTTACCGGCAGAGTAACAAACGCTGCGTTTCTATCCTCAGTTATCTGTACCTGTTCCCATTTCGGCTCTCCCGGGTTCGTGCGGTTGCCGACATCAGCCTGAGTTGATCTCATTGCTGTCGCGCCGCGGATTATAAATCCGGTAGGAAGCTGTAATCTAACAGTTCCTAAATCGTAACCGCCTGAGCCGGTGATTGAAGTGGGAGTATACATTACAAAACTTATTTCGCTGATTTCATCTATATTGATATCTTGATCTTTCCAGTTAACAGGGAATTGTTCTCCGTTTATAAGCTTTACATATGCTGATACTTTTATTGCCGTTGCCGCGCCTTGTACTGTTACTACTCCGGAGCCGCCGTCATTGTCGTCCGCAATATTCGCATAATTTACCGGGTTTATATTTGCAGTAGTTAGAGGAGATCCGCTTCCCAGATTTCCGGTATAAGTTACACCGACTTGATATGTTTCATTCGCGAACTTTGCGAAATGCGCCTGCGCCCAGCCTCTTGGAAGTATTTCACTGTTACGTGAACCGTATTGTCCGTCGCCGAGAAAACTGTACCAGCGTTTGTTGCTCCACCAGATGTAAGCGTTCTCGTGGTTGTTCCTTATCGTTATGTCGATGGAATTCAGGAATTGCCATACAAACGGCCATGTGTGATCTCTCGGATACAGAGTCGCGTTAGTACTGTTAAGGTTGTACTCTGTCTGCCAAACTTCTCTTGGATCGGCATGGTATGTAATGTTTACATTACTTCCTGCACCGAGCTGACCTGCAAGGTTTTCTTGCCGGTTACCGTATGGATGCCGCGCTAAAATATCGATATTTTGTTTTGCTGCAGGTTCACTCATTGCGGAATTATGAATAGACGGAGTATTTGCGGATTCGCCGCTCATGGTTAATACATAAGTCCGTGGTTTTCCGCCGCCATAACCCGGTATGTCGCTTGGATAATTCATGTTATTTGAACCCTGAGGACCTTGTCTTGTAAAGCGTCCTACCTGTTGAAAGAAATTCCGCATTGCGTTAGCTGACCATATACAACCGTCATAGGTTGCGGCATAGTTAGGTTCGTTCGCAATAGAAATCGCGTAGATCGGCGCGCCGTTATCGACCATCAACTGAGCGAAATCGCGCAGGTACCAGGCATAGTTGGTGTAATTACTTAACCGCAGAAAAGCGACACTGTCAGGGCTACCAACTATTGAGTTGTTATTTTTCCAAACTGCCGGAGGCGTCCAGGGACTTGCGAATACATAACCTTTGTATCTGTTAACAAGCTTTACATATTCATAAAGGTTATCCCTTGTTTCATTTCCTGAAATCTGATTGGTGGTTAATTTATACATCGTATCTTTAATGTCTGTTGAGTGAGGCAGGATCATAATGCGAAGTATGTTATAGCCAAGCCTGTCAGGGTTGTACAAGTTTTCATAGTCAGCGAAGGAATAACTTGGGAAATTTCCCCAGGCAACATCCATGCCGCCGAAGCCGCGGACAAACTGACGCTTATCATTCATGTTAATAGAAATCATAGCGTTCGCCTGTAGGCTCGCAGGAGTTGTTACAACAAGTTCTGCCACCCTGCTGGCTGTAACTGCTGTTTTATTATTTGTCGCGAGCGCGGCAGTATTAGTAACTTCAGCGTAAAAATAATATGTCGCGCTGGAATCTGTACTTATTGCCGGAGTAAATTCTTTATTTTTTTCTCCATCTACTGGCTCTCCGCCTGTATTGGAAGAAGTAGTATTGGAAAACCATTGATAAGTTAAATCTCCGTTATCTTCAGGAAGTTCTGCCGCTACAGTAAGTTCTTCTATATCGCTGTCATTATTGAAGTAAATCGCGCCTTGCGGATGCGTTGTTATTATAGGAGCGACTGCGTTGGGATTAACTATTACCTGAACATAAGCGGGATTACTTCTTACTGACGATATCCTTCGCCCTGATGCTAAGCGATCGAGATTGCTGACAATAACAAAGTAGTAGTATTGACCGGGCGCAGTTGGAATGGGACGGTACGCGCCGGTAGTAGCGTTTTCAATCGCTACTCCTTCTTCATTTGTTAATGTACTCGCAACATACCACTGGTAGCTTATTTCGCCGTCGCCTTCTATATCAGCTTCTACCGTTAATAACGGGAAGATCATATTTCGTCCGAAGATGACGTTTCCGACATTAGCCGGGTGCGTAATAATATTCGGAAAGAGAGCGTTGCCGGAAAAAGTCAGAGAAACGTGTACAGGACTGCTCTTTAATGAAACATTTCTCTTGCCCCTTACATTCCTGTTAACATTTGTAACAATCACATAAAAGTTATAACTGCCTTCTCTGTTCAGATTAGGAACATAGGAAGAGTCTGTCGCTCCTTGAATCCTAAAACCGGCATGGTTTTCATATTCGGCAGGAGTTGCATAAGAATACCATTGATATTCCAGAGTGCCGCCGTCGGTAACAGACGCATCAACCGTTAATGAACGGGTTCCGCCCATAGGGATTGAACCGCCTACAGGCTGAGCGGTTATGACCGGTGTCTGCGCATCAACGACCTCTGTGTCAACAAGACTCATATCACAGCCGATAAATACGACTGCAAGCACTGTAAACATTACACCGAATGTTTTTAAAAGACTTCTTTTCATTTCTCCTCCATATGTGGTGACTGTCACCATTTTTTTATTAAAAAAAAGTGACAGCCGATTGACTGTCACTTTTTGGTAAATTTTATTTACCGCGCAGGACCCTCGAAGTGGACTTCGACGAGTTCAATAAAGCCGGTGAACCAGCCTTGGGCGTTATTGTTGTTAGCCGGTATCTGGCGTCCCCATTGATCGAGTTTCGGCGTTCCATCAGCATTTTCCTCGAAAGGCGGGAATTCCCTTATCGGTTTTTCACCTGCAGGTTTTACTACAATGTGTGTTGGTGTTCCGGTAAGCGAGCCGCCGCCGGGTTCTTTACCGCCGCCGACGAGACCAAGAGTTCCGTTATTGTTGGTCAGGTTGTAATAGATTAGATCGCCATCAGGCTGTGTAAAGCCGATATCGCCCTGAGTCCAGTTCTGTATCCATGGACGTCCGTCTCGCAGGAAGAACAGAGCCTGTACTGTAGCTACGGTATAGTCATTGTGATCAAAAGGTTTATTATCAAGCGTACAATTCGGTAAATTGAACGGAATGTAGTATGCTTCGCGCTGGTAGGTGAATACATTTGCGTTCCGCGCGGGGTAAATTACTTTTTGCGTTCCATCCATTTCCCAAAGGTCTTCGTTCAAGTTAACAATGTGATGTCTCTTTGTCGGATCTCTTTCCCAAATGATAGCCGCGCGTTTACTGACAGCTTTGCGTCCGGTAGCAACATCTGTAATTTCTACCCAATAGTAGTGGGTTACACTGGTAAATCCATCGATAAACGGTCTGTACCAAATCAATGAATTTTCTCTGCCCGGTCTGTATGGGTTAAAGCCCGCAGATATACCGCCGTTCGTAGTAGTACCGCTTGCTCCCGCTACCTTGGTTCCCATATAAGGCAGGCGGTAGAATTGGTTTCCTCCGTTATGAAGCGATACGTTTTTCTTTTCATCAAAACCTGCCACAAAATAAGTGCTGGAATCATTAGCGTCACCGCCGGAAAAACCGGTTTCTCTTATAGCGTTTGGATTTGTGCCGCTGTAGTATAAGATTCTTCCTTCTGAATCAAAACCGTAACCGCCGTACCATGAATTTGCTTCATACCACTGATATTCAAAATTACCTGTTCTATCAAGTTCAAAAGTTAAAAGTTCAACCTTGCTTTCGTCGCTTGAGCCTTTAATGCCTTTAGCGCCGGCAAAGTTTGCATGATTGCCTCCGTCAGCGTTTTCTTTAACTCCTGTCTTTGCGGCGTAATCATACCAGCTAACCTGATCTCCGGCATTTCCTACTATGGTTTGATCATTGTAATAATAATAGTAATCCGATCTTGGCTGTTTAGCGAATGCCGCCGCTAACAGCGTTACGTCCAATTTGTAGAACCTAGTTGATAATGTGTTTTCTGAAACTACTTTTATTCCCAGGAAGTTGTTTCCGTTAAAAATAACTTTTTGCGGGTTATTAAAATCATTATCAGTCGGTCTTGTTGTACCGGGATTGCTGACTAAAGCATACGTTGCGGTAGCATTAGGATCATCTGTAATTATTCTAACATTAAAACCTGTCGCCGGCATTTCCGCAGTATCAAAGTTTCCTCTTTGGACGTTACCCCACAAAGCGTGAAGCGTTCCTAAGCTTACTACCGGATACGAAGCCCATTCATCAGGATCACCGCCGTCATCAACTAAGAAGCTAAGCCCCTTTAATGTACTTACCCTGCCAACATCTACGCGTAATTTGAAATATACTACGTCAACTTCATTTTCCGCCGTAACTTCAATGTATAAATATTCCTGATCTGTAAAATTAAAACCTGTGAAAGGAAGCTTACTGGAATGCTCACCTACATTTACTAACTGCGGCATATTGCTGGCGCCTGTAACTTTTCCAACTCTAATGGTTGCCTTTTCATCATAGCGTTCGACAATAAGCTTAGCAGCCTGTGCCTGGTTTATTCTGATAGAGATAGAACCGCCGACGGTACCGACTGCCGCGGCTAATGTCGGAGAAGCGATTACATTTCCCTTGCTATCTTTCTGGAAGTTCGCAAACATACGATCATCCAAATATGTTTCTGTGAGAAATTCATTATTGCTGTTATCCGGGAAGTTGGGATTCGGAACTCTATCATCATAATCATAGTCGCCGATAGTAATGTCCGCTATTTCATTAACAGGGCTTCTTACCCATGCGTAAAAACGGTAATAATTTACTGCTTCTCCGTCCTCTGATGTTACCCTAAAGTAAATCCAATCCGCGTCATTAAAGGTTGCCGGAATCCTTAAGTCATGAAAAGTAAAAGGTCTCATATCGTCGGTTCCAATACCCCATGATACACGGGCGCCCTTACTTACCGACGGCCAGAAACGCACCTGCTCTGTATCCGAATTTCTCTGCAGCGGCGCTGTCTCGTTCGGCGCTGTAAGAAGATTAAAATCTAAATCATCCCATTCATAATCTTCTATCCAGCCCATTCCTTCTGGGATCGGTATTTCAACAACCCCTATTCTCAGAGCTGTCATGAACGCTTCTTCTCCGGGTTTATAATCCATCAGAGCGTCTCCGCACACGGTCAGTCCAAGAGCAACAAAAATTATGACAATCCATTTGAATAAAAATTTAGTTTTCATAAAAAAAACTCCTTAAAATTTCTTAGAAATAAAGACAGAAACGCAGATTTATAAACTGCTCCTGCCGTATCGGATCTTTTCCTCTCGCCTCGGGATAGTCTTCCTTGTATGCTCTTTTATAGTTGTACACAAAGGCGAAATACGATGAAGTAAAGTTAAGCTGAAGTTTAGGTTCGACTTGTATGTATTGGAAAGGAGCGTCAGGATTTATCCTGTCGCCGAAGTCCTGCGCGATTGTAAACGACGCGCCGACATTGATTAAGTTGTTGAGGAATTTCCAGTACAAACTCGGTTTTGCGTAAAATATAGATCGTTTATCTACCCAGTCATATCCTAAACGAATCTGAGCGGTACACCATTTATGATCGTATTGAATAAAAAACCAGTTTCTAAAATCGAGGTACTCTTTCATGTCCTCTTCTTTTTCAGCCTTTGCGCCTATACCGTCAAAGTATCCGAGCGCCCAGATTTGAAAGCCGGGAAGATATTTTTGAATGATCCTTTCCTCTACACGGTATACAAGCTTTCCGCCTTCATCCTCATACTTTCTGAGTTTGTTGTCCCAGTCGCTGTCAAGACGGAATGCGAAACGCGCGTGCGCGTATTTATGAGTATATGAAATACCGAGAACTGATTCCCCCAATATATGGAGGAGTGTCGCGTCTTTTCTTCCGGAACTTGCTTCGGCAGGCTGATCAAAACTGTTGAGTACAAAGCCTATGTTGAACTCGCCTGCTTTTTTCGGGATAAAGGCAGGTTTCCATTCAACACGTATACCGCCCTGACCCAATGATTCAAGTTCCCTCCACATTTCAGGACCGCCTGTTCCCCATGGAGAGCCTCCGAGCTTGCCGACAGAAATCGTTAACTGATCTTTGAAAAAGTTACCGTAACCAAAGGCATAACCCCATTTATCCGGTTCAGTTCCATTCCATGTTTCCCAGTCAATACGGGCTCTGAACCCCAGATTTTTTCCGTTGTCATAATCCATATCTACGCGGAAACGTCCCTGCTGGTTGCCTGAATCGCCGTCGTTATTTCTAATCTCTGTTTTTGAATATTCTTTTTCTCTGCCTTCGTCCTGCGCTTCACTCCAGAGAACGCCGGATTTCGCAACCCCGCTGACTCTGAATACAGGCTGTCTTTCTACAGGCTGTTCCTTGCCGTCCTCTTCTTCATAGTCCCCTTCATCCTGCGCCATTAACGGAAAGACAAACGCTAATATAAAAATTAATATAAATATTTTTTTCACAGCGCACCTCATTCCTTAATAAACTTTACGGACAATATTTGACTGCGAGGCAGATTAACGATCGCGCTCTCTCTGTCTGCCGCGATATTAACATTTTCAAAAACACCCATATCCTGGGTGTTTCTTGATTTACCGTCATTACCGTTGAGAGCTGTTGACCTCATTGCCGATGCGCTTCGGATCTTAAATCCGTCAGGCATTCTTATCTGAACATCTCCAAATTCATAGCCGCCGTTGCCAAGAACAGGTCCTGATGCAGCAGTAGACAGTGTTGGCGTCCATAAAATAACGCTTAATTCATTTCCGTCCTGAGATTTAAACGCTGTTACCCTTGCGCTAGGATTGTCAAGATCAAAGTCGGTATGATTTACGTTGGCAGCATCAACCCTTGCAGTTAAACTACCAGCGATACCCGGTAAAAAGCCGTTATGAGTGTGGTGTGAATTGCCGCCGAATACTATGGGAACTGTTGCGCCTGCTGCGGTATTTATGCTACCTGTTACCTTTACGCCAACACGCGTCTTATCAATCGTAAATTTGGAATAATGAGCCATGCCCCAGCCTCTGGGAAGTATGGAACCATCGGTAGTAGATGCCGCGCCTTCACCGATAAAGCTGTAGAAGCGTTTTACTACCCACCATACAAAGGCGTTTTCATTGTTAAGACGAATTACAAGGTCGACGTCGTTCATGAAACGCCAGATAAAGTTCCATGTTGAATCCTGAGGATAAGCGGGTTCGCTCGCGCTGTTAATATTATGCTCTGTCATCCAGACTTCTCTGCCGAGCAAGTTCGGGTGACCCCACAGTGACGCGGTCTGCTCTCCGTATACGTGGCGGGCAAAAAGGTCGATACCGGCGTTCGCTATAGGATCTTCCATTGCTGCATGATTGATATTCGGGTTATTTGCGGATTCACCGTTTACCGTAAGAACGGTCGGAATTACTTTACCGCCGCCGAAACCGCGAACACCTTGTGTAAAGCGTCCGACTTCTCTAAAGAAGTTCATCATTTCTTTCGGTTCCCATTCGCAGCCGTCATAACCGCCGGCATAGTTCGGTTCGTTCTGGATTGATATTGCGTAAATCGGAGCGCCGTTATTTGCCATATGCCTTGCGTACGCTCTAAGATAGGCTGCATATTGTTTGTAGTATCTGTATATTAAATGTCCGCCTGAGTTAATTGAGTTATTGGATTTCCATTCTTTCGGCATACTCCAAGGACTTGCCATAACATAACCGTTATAACTATTAACTATCTGCGGATTCCTGTAATAACGATCAGCGTAACTTCTGGATACAATTTCCGCTATGTTTTCTTCAATATTCGTACTGATCGGCGGGATCATGATACGCCACATATTGTAGCCGAGATAATCGGGGCTAAACATCAGTTCCATATCACTATCATTTGACTGGAAGAAGTTACCCCACGTGGTTTCCATTCCGCCGTAACCGCGGATGAACTGCCATTCGTCATTCAAGTCAAACTCAACTATTGCGTTAGGCGTAACTGAACTTCCCGCGGCTTGAACCTTTACAAGAGCCGGGCTGCTTGTTATTACCGCAGTTTCGTGTCCTTGCTGTACATATTGGTTAGTGTTTGTAACAACTACGCGGTAGAACGCTATACCGGCTGATGCCGTACTAATATCCGGTAAGAATTCAGACGAATTTGTTCCAACATCTACCCATCCGACAGCCGGAGGTGTTTTCCCTTCCTGTATGCCGGTAACATTTTTCTGCCATTGCCATGAAAGCTGACCGCCGTCTATTGAAACCGATCCGACAGACAATTTTGAAACGCCTGTAGCAGAGAGATTTTCGCCGACAACGTATACAATGCCTTTCGGCTGACTGTTAATTCTGGGCGCTTCCGCTTTTTCGCCCATCAACATTTCAATTTTAACAGGCATTGTATATGAAACCGCCGTATCTATTACAGTTCCGCCTTGATCGGCAAGAACATTTGTAAGCATGGCGTAAAAATAATTGTCGCCTACATTCAGGTCGGTCAAAACAGGAAGGTATGTCCTTGTTAACTGTCCTTGTATCGGCGTACCGTTAGGAACACCGCTGGCGTTATACCCGTCAGCAGTTTTGAAAGCAAACCACTGGTATTGTATACCGCCGTTATCTGATTCCGCCCTGACTTCCAGAGGCGCAACAGCAGCAGATCTTCCCATTATATAAGATGTGCCGGCAGGGCTCATCGTTATTACTGGAAACGCCGCGGCGTATTCACCTTCATCGTAAAATGAAATTGCGGCTACATCACTTCTGATTGTAGATGATTTATCTCCGATAGCGTCTTCGTTGGTATTGGTTATTTCAACATAATAGTAAAATTTGTCGCCGATCGCAGGATCTGTTATAGAAAGCGAAATCTTCGTGGTTATGTCGCCGTCTTCGTTTGTTTCTGTTGTTACCGCGCTTTCCGGCACCAAAACAGCATCACCTTTCATGAATTGTTCAATCGTTCTGAAGGTATACCATTCGAAACTCAATTGACCGTCTAATTTTTCTTCCCATTCAAAAATTACCGTTTCTAATTCGGGAAGCACATAGCTGTCTATGGGGAACGAATAACTCTTAGGCTGGGTACTGATGTACGGGCTGAAAATAGGAACATTCCTAATCGGATCGTTAACCGTCAAATCACAGCCTGTAAACGCAAAAGCTATTACCATACATACTGCGGTAATAGCAAAGACAAATCTCTTACTCATAAAATCTCCTTAAAAAGTATTTTCCTTAAAAAGGACTTTGGATAATTTTTCCACGAACTACACTAAATTAGTCCGTGCCTTTTTTTTAATACAGTCGGTGGTAAAATCATCCGTAAAATCTTTACCACACCCCCCCCTTTTTTTTTAAAACCTGACCGCCAAAACTATGTTTAACGGTCAGGCTGTTTTTAATCGATCTGTAACGACCTAACCGTATGACCGCTTTCGCGATCATACAGGTTAGAATTAAAACTTATTCCTCAGCAGGAATCAATTTTATCTTTGTAACTGTGATATCAGCATCTCTAGGTACGTCAGCTGCGCCATTGTTGTTAAGGCGTAAGTGAACCGCGGGGGCAGCAGCCTCACCTTTTAAATCATTTGTAGTAGGTATTAAAATAACAATTTCATGAGTCCCAACACCTCCCCAGTCAGTCCAGTTACTGGTAAGTGCAACACCATTACGAAGGACACCAGTCAGACCATTGGCGAATGGTTGCCCTGCAGAGGAAACAAGTACCTGCGTTTGTCCATTAGATGGAGTCTCTCTTACAGTAAGTGTGAAGGTAACTTCAACCCAATCATAATCATTCCATTCTGCACCAGTAGCTGTCGGAAGCCGTATAACTATACCACCACCGCTAAATTTACCGGGTGTATTGTAATCTTCAGCTCCCAATTTAAAGGTTCCTTTGTTACCTGCAATGGTTAATACTTCTACATCATCAGTATTTTTTGTGCTTCCAAAAGATGTAAGAATAGGATTAAGCGTTTCTACCGGTTCAAGACCCTCAACATGAGGCTTACAAGTACAGCCGGCAAGACCGCACTCACATACGTGGTTCTTGTCTGTACAATCACAAGATTTAGGGGCAGGCGGTATTACAATTTGTCCGCTTGCAGCACCGCGATATGAGAATACAACATCGTCAACATAAGTAACAAAAAGCGGTTCGGGAAATCCGGAACCTGCAGAAACAACAGGTGTCGCTGTAGTTGCTGTTGCTTTGGGAACTAATGTTATATTTTTAACAATTTGTTCTATACCACCGGCTGCCGGTACATTCTTTGCTCCATAGCCGCCAGTTATACCTAAAGCAATATAGATATCTCCGGAATAATCATCATCAGGTTTTGCTGGAAATCCGCCATTACACCACTGAGCATGCGCTGCTGTGCCGGTAATATCATAAGTAATTGTAAACCATGTATCAGGTGTCGGTGCTGTACCATAATTAAAATCTACCCATGAACCACCTGTTACTCTATTATTAAGAATGTGAACATTATTAGCCCAACCGCCTAATTTTACATATCTGGTTCCGTTATCATCAACACCGGCATCTTTTACTTGCGGAGCATCCCCAACAGCAACAGGTCCAAAAACAGATTTAACATCATCAGTTACATCAGGATCAAAATCCGCAGCATAGAATACGCCAAGTGCACGCGCACCACGGATACTTTTTTGTCTAAGAGTTGCTTCACTTACTTTGTAATCCACTGTAATTGAGCCGAAGTTTTGAAATTCCTGTCCGTCAAGAGAGAATTTGAAAACTGCATAAGCGCCATTCTCCAGGAAGAGTCTTTCCAATCCGCCGTCGCTTGTAATAACAGTGCTGTAGAATACGGATGTAAGAGTAAGCTTTATAATATCAATTGTTGACCCAAGCCCTGCCGTTGTTTGTTCCCACGATTCATTATTTTGATCTTTCCAGTAGGCAAATACCTTAGTACCATTATCAGTCCAAGTATCTGTTTTAGTTCCGCTAATAGGAGCTTTTACTAATTCGTTCAATATATCATCAAAAGTAAATACACCTAATTCAGTAAAGGGAACGTCCTTGATAGTACCATCCTGATAGATGAAGCGTACAGTCATGTCTTCCTGTTCGTTACCAGGACCAGTACCAATCGGAACTGCTGTCCAGCGGGCATAGTATGTTAATACCATTGATGCTGTAACAGTTGTCCCAGCTGTAAATTCAGTACCGCCTGACGTTCCTTGCACACTAAACCAACCGGCAAAGGTGAAAGTGTGAGTTGCTGTTGCTGTGCGAACCGGTGTCGGAACTGTTACAGAATCGGCAGTAGGAGTGGTGTCTGTTGTAACGTCTATGAAAGTAGGATTAACGGTAGCGCCATCGCCGTTAGCTTCAAAATGAACACGGGTTTTACCTGCCGCAACCGGCGGATCCCATTTTGCCCAAATAGTAGCATTGGTATTGAACGCATGTCCTATTGCTGAGTTTTGTGTAGCTGATTCTCTAAACCAGCCGCCGAATACGTCTCCGCTTGAGTTACCAAAACCTGTTGTGGGAAGCATTGCTGCTGTCACAGAAACATTTTGGGGAACATTTACTGATTCCGCTAAAGTTCCGGTTAAAGTATTTCCGGTTCCAAGATTGGCATTAAGTGTGAGAGTCACTGTTGCCGGCGGCGGTGAATCTTCCTTACCGCATCCAATTAATGCAAAAACGACCAAAATAGCCGCTACTGCAAACATAAATTTTTTCATTCTTTCCTCCAAGAATTTGTTTTTTTACGGAATGCTGTCCGCGGCAGAATTCGGTTTTTTAAACTAACGCGCAACGCGCGTATTATCCACAAAATTGCAGCCCATTAAGAAATTGGGCATTTCCATGCAAAAAAAGGCGGTTTTTGTAGTATTTTACGAGAATTTTTCGGGAGAACATGTGCCGCCTGT
>Ga0209755_10002459_pt1 | contig 25428 bp, 19 predicted proteins | sample TergutCo191P1_FD_187301 | JGI IMG/M metagenome (GOLD analysis project Ga0209755, IMG submission 187301) | Cornitermes sp. P1 segment gut microbial communities from Petit-Saut dam, French Guiana - Co191P1 (SPAdes) (version 2) | ecosystem: Host-associated > Arthropoda: Insects > Digestive system...
AACTTCGGCACGAAAGTAGGCAACTTCGATTATAAAGAATTTAGCGAATTGGCAGGCAGCATGAACAACATGTCCAATATGCTAAGTGCCTACGACAACAGCCAAAAGCAGTTTTTTCAAAATGTGTCCCATGAACTTAGAACGCCGCTTATGTCAATCCAAGGTTATGCCGAAGGCATTTATGAAGAAGTCCTTATCCCAAAAGAAGCATCGGAAATTATTATGACGGAAAGCGCGAAGATGGAGCGGCTTGTAAGCCAACTTCTATATATTTCGAGGATGGACAGCGGCCTTGATGTGCTTGATATTAGCTCCGTCAACGTAAAAAATGTGCTTTTCGATTCTGCCGAGCGTATAAAAATTCTTGCCGAAAAAGACGGCAAAGAAATTTTATTTGATTTTACTGATGCCGATTGTGAAATAAAAACCGATGTAGGCAAATTGCAAAGAGCAATTGATAACATTCTTTCCAACTGCATCCGCCACGCAAAAACAAAAATTGTGATTGGGCTTCGGGTTGAAAATGAGCAGACTGTCATTTCAATTTCTGATGACGGTGACGGAATAAGCGAAGATGACCTGCCAAATTTATTTGAACGTTTTTACAAAGGCAAAAACGGAAATTCCGGCCTTGGACTTGCCATATGCAAAGATGTTGTAGAAAGATTGGGCGGCGAAATCCGCGCTGAGAATATTTGTAATAATGTTAATGATGTGCTTAGTCTGTCGAGTGAATCAAAGGGCGCGCGATTCGTTGTTGCTATTCCTTTGAGTGCAAACAATTTTCAAGGATAATGGAAGAATATTTATGAAAATATGCCATGTGAATATGGATGCTTTTTTTGTTGCAGTTGAAGTTTGTTGCAACCCCGAACTGGCAAGAAAACCTCTTATAATCGGTGCGCTTCCAAATGAGCGAGGCGTTGTTTCAACGTGCAGTTATGAAACGCATGTTTTTAGCATTAGGTCTGCAATGAGTATTAAGGAAGCCTAAGTCACGCCTTTAATCGTCATACTCCATCATGGGAAATGCGAGCCTGATCAAAGCCCTCCCGCACAGCCCACGAAACCCATTGGGGCGGCTTTGGGTCGCCATGGACCACTGCATAAAAGACCTGATAATCGCCGGGGCTGAGGATAGCGAACCGTGGATAAACATTAACAAAATCAGCCCTATTCAAATTTTGCCAAATATAATATGGGAATGAAATTTCTAAAGAAGCCGAGGCAGTCAGGTTTGGATCAAGGGAATCCGACCATGTGGCAATTACATCGATTGCGGTATCGAGGAGAAAATCAGCTGAAATGATTGCCCCAAAAGAAGTCCCTGTAACAGCACTATCCCATTCGAGCCAACTGCCCCAAAGATAGAACTGCATACCCCACACAAGATTCGGATTGTATATTTTTTCGCCATGCTGGTCAAAAACTTCAACGCCCACAAATGCATTGTGAAAAAGATCAATCAGCGGGTATGATGGGGTGATAATAATTTCTTTGGCAATTTGATTTGGAGTGATTGCGGCGGTGATGCTTTGGCGCAAATCAATATATACCGGAGATTCGGCCAGGATTGATATGTATTTGGCAGTTTCAAAAATGCAGATTGTTAAAATTCCGCAATCTGTGATTTGTGTTTCTGCGGAATGTTCGCCGGAAATGCTCCAAACCACTTCTTGGTCGGCCAAACCGCTAAGATGAATGACTGATGCATAAAATTGCTGGCTGCGCCCCTGGCCGATATCGGCGAATTGCGGAGATATCACAATTGCGCGGCCATCAGGCATATCCGCCAGATATACCTGCTTTTGGCTGCCATTGAAAGCCACATAAAGGGAAACATTTTGCAATACCGCGTTTGTTGCGACAAAAAGAGCATGGGCGGGGATTGTTGTAAAAATATCAAAATGGATAATCGCGGTATATTCATATAGGGCGGTATTATTGGCGATTATCCGCGTGGGGGCTGGGTTTGCCTCGGTTTTAATATAAAATACAAAATCATCCGGGCGCACTCCTAGGCTTGCCGGATTTTTGTCAAAATAAATAACAAGATACTCGCCGCCCGAATCCCACCGAGCATAAATCATATTTGGCAAAAGGGTGACAAGGCGGATTTTTGCATATTCCGAAACCAAAGTGCCCACCTCAAACTCATTTTGCTCCCCGGGCATCATTCTGCGCGGCGCAAATCCATCAATGGCGATAATCGAAATCGCCCCATTATCAAAATCGGCGAGGCCTACATTAAATTGAAAACTGCCATCCTCATTAGCAAAGCCGGCGCGCCACCAATCGATTCTGCCATATAAACTGCAACCCCATGCCACTACGGTGCGATTATACCCCATATAAAAACCCCGAGCCGACCGCATCCCTCCGGCGATTTGATTTGCGGGGCTATATATCCTGCCCGAAATGGTAACATAATCGTCGCCGCGGATATAATAAAGCATATCATAATCCAGCATAATCTGCGGGCGGATATCGGTCACAATAAATTCTCCAATGCCGAAAATATATGGCTCATCGGGATAGTCAATATTTTCCAAATACACAATAATCTCAAAAATACCGACGGGCAATTCATCCGCGCTAAAATTAAAGCCAAAAACGGAATTTGCCCACAATAAAACGGAGCGCAAATAAAATCGATTGTCATTATCATTTACATCAACGGCGTAAAAATAAGCCATTCTGTCTTGCATGGTAATATCCCAAAAACCAAAATCGACTCTTGTTATATTTGATGATGTATATCGGCGGATTTGTCCCCATCTATTTTGGGGTACATGACGGATTTCTTCATCATCAGGATGAGCCAATGTGAAATTGGTAAGAATCGGCCGCCAAATGCCATTAGCAATCATTGGCTCGGCAATAGCTTCGTGGGTATAATATGCCGCAAAAGGCATGGTTATGCGGTTTTCGCCATCTGTAAAAACGATTTTCCCCTGGAAAAACCCATCTGCGGCATATGTATGCGGGGGCATATCCGGGCAAAAAGTCATTTGCGCGGTAAACTCATTTTCGCCGATTTGCGTTACAATAATATCAACACCATAATGCTCGCCGAAAAAATATATTGCCGGATGCCATTGGCCATTGGAATTATGAATGGTGATATTTAGCGGCTCGCTGGCGGGTTGGCCGATAATAATCCCAAAACTCAGAGACGACATAGTATGCGGCTCGAAATGGCGCGGGATTATGCCAAAGGGGATATAATGCTCGGTAGTCGCAAAAGCGGGCTGGGTTAGCGCGCGGATAGGGTCGGCAAAACCCGCACCCATGCGGAAAACACAGGGCGGATATATATCGGCAAGGGGGCGAGCGGTATTCATTAGCCGCGCCTTGATTTCATATGGGGCGGCGGGCTGTGCCTCTAGCATCAGGGCGGCAATGCCGGCAATAGCCGGGGCGGCCATGGATGTGCCTGCCATATGGCCATATGCATTGCCCGATTCATCGGTGAAATACTCCGGCCAAATATAGGCGGCAAAAGTCGGAATGGCCGAGATTATGCTAATATCCGAATCCCAATCGCCACCGCCGGGGGCGATAATATCGGGCTTGATATGAAAGGTCTGGCGCAAAGGGCCATGGCCTGAAAAAGCCGGAATATCGTCATAAACCCAGCCATAGCTCCCCGCCAAACCCGCGCCCACTGCAATAGGAAGACTCGCGGTGACTGGGATATCGATTTCAAAATAGCCCCAACTGCCCATGTTTCCCGCCGCAATAACAACAATAGTGCCATCAAGCATGGCGAGATTTACCGCATTTGTGATAGGCTCGAAATGATTCCAAAAACCGCCGCCAAAAGAAAGATTCATAATATCGGATGAAGCATGGGCGGCCTCGATACCGCTGATTGCATCCGCCCAACTGCCCCAGCCGCCCGGCCCCAAAACCCGATAATGCCGCAGATTTATCCCCGGCGCCATTGCGATAATTGTGCCGGAAACATGGGTGCCATGGGTGGTCATGCCGTATCGCCCGTAATCCTCATATGCGGCCTCTGCGGGGTCGTCATCATTATCAACAAAATCCCAGCCGGGTATGCGCCCGGTCGTATCAAGAAACGGAGCAAAACGCGGATGGTCATGATAAATGCCCGTATCCAAAACAGCCACGGTAATACCCGCGCCGGTTAGGCCAAGGGTGGTGTTTATATAATCCATATCAAAAAGCTGGCGCGCCTCGCGATTAAAGGGGTGGGCGGCTTGTGCAATTTCTGCCGATTCGCCCCCTCGAGGCAGCACGGCAGCGCGAATTGTCATATTCGGAAAAACCGCGCAAACCTCAGGCAAACTCGCAATCTGCTCGACCATAAACCCCGGCACCCGCATAGCAACCCCATTAAAAAGCTGATGATTGCCACCAAAAATCTCAATATCCCCCTGAGCCGAAAACGGCACAGGCAGCATTGCAAGCTGCGCCATAAAGGCATAATGCGCCGAAAGAGCTTGTTTTTCATATGATAGCCAACCCATGGCGCGCCCAATATTTGCATTTCCGCCCGCCAGACGCAAAGCTACAGCAGGCGGCGTCACAAACTGCACAATTATCTCAACAACACCATCCGGACAATCAATGGCATAATCGCCAACAAAACCAACAACCCTCACCGAATCCGCATGATCGGCATAACAAAAAACATCCATACCAAAATAGCGCGCCGATAAATCAAACCCCGGAAGCACAGCCACCATCACACACGACAAAACCGTAGCAACCACCCTTTTGCCCAGACTCACTCCAGCAACCCCCTCAAACTCACTATAACTATTTATCGGATACTCAAACCCACTTATTAACAAAATTATTTCACTATAACCAAAGCGGTGTCGCCAAATGGGGTATCCCAATTTGCTAGATTATACACTTCAATATGGTATTCGCCAGGAAGTAAACTGATTTCAGTAGCCCTTACTTTTACTGCACCCGTGAGACCACCCAGATTTCTTGTACGATTTGATGCTGGGCGTGATGCCGAATCGAATCTAAGCGTACCATTTACAATTGCCTCTTCAATTTCATACACATCCCATATTCTAAAGCGTAATTGATTTGAATGCAAATTCGTTAATGTAATTGCGGTATTTGCATTGCTTCTAAATCTAACAAACGAACCCTCACCGACACCCGAGCGACTTGGCAAGGAACTCGGAAGTGTTGAAGAGCTGGTGAAGTTCGTAGTATGAAGTATTTGGTGATTGCAAGTAAGCATTATGACGTTTTTCAGCCGAACGATAGCTGTGGCCAAAAGTGATATGTAAGATTGGATGAAAAACTGAAGATATCAATTTCAGGGTTGGTCATAAAATTATATCGCAGGCCGATGTGTCGAATACTCTCCAGGAGATAAATACCAGTGATTGAATTTATATTCCTATGGCGCATATCCAATTGCTCAACCCAGCGCAAATCTCCCCATGTAATATATGGGCGAGATCACACCATGGCTTACATCAATAAAGACATCTGTATTACTGGCGGCCGAGCCATCGGCGGAGATTGCGGACAGCGTCATATCCGGATCGACCATTTGCATATTTCCAAACTTGATATTGACGGATACATCGGCAATTTTCTGGAATCGCACCGTTGCGATATGCCAGATGCAAACATGGCGGCGGGGTGATCGTCGCATGCAACTACAGAAATTGTTATGCGGTTAGGATGCAAGCCTTCCAGTGCAGGCATCAGGGGGGATCTAAAGCCCTCTGTCTAGCAAGATCGACGGCAGGAATTACTTCGACGGGGATTAGGTTGTCGCATCGAAATCAAGGCGTACCGAGAATGCGAGCATCCCAGGGTTTGCAGTTAGGAAAATTGGCAGATCAACGTAATTTACCCAAGCGGCATCGCTTTGGGCTGCGATTGCTACAGAAGAGCATTCGATATCGTGGGCATTGAGATTAAAGTGCCATTCAACTCGATTGTTTCTACCCTAGCCGGAGTCGGAGTCAGAAGAAAATCCGATGCAAATGTAGTGACAGGAGATAGTGCCATTACCAATATGAGTATGAGTGCCATTACCTTTTGTCTTGCAAATTTATGCATCAACGCCGTCGCGATCGGCGTTTCAACCACAGCCTTTAGGGATAATGTTGTATCCCGATGATTTTTCGTCTTTCTCCCATTAGCAGTAAATCTTGTTCGAGGCACTAAGCCATCTTTCTGCTATTTTAAAATATGACCTTTCCTAATATTGCACAACAACGAAATCTTCATGTCAATCTTTTTTCGATTATCCTGCAACTGGTTATGCAAATTATGAAAATCTCGGTTTTCAATTATACAAAATACATACAATTCGCTTGAACCGAACCACAACTCAGAAAAAGCAAAGACCGCTCTAACCCACAAAACCGTTATATTAAAGAATCCTCGCAGGGCGGACAAACCAGCTGTTTCAAACGAAAGCATTTGGAGCGAGAATGTGAAAGTGGTAATTTCACGCAAATAAAACCCAAGGCTACTTGTCCCTGTCGAAAAAGAGGAGGTGGCAAAAATGTATATATCCGGGATGAGCATGGGTGCTATAGACAGGCATTTTGCCACCGTGACACTACAGTGGGTCGGATTTTACGGCGAATGGGGGGTTGAGATCAGGGGAGTGTGAGCCTTTATTTCGCTTTTAACCTTTTCTCAACACCGCCCCCCAATCCCGCAGCTAATGTGATGCGACAAGATGGCTTCACTATACTTATCAAGCAAACCCCCATGTGACACATCACACATTGCTGCGAATAGGCGTGTGAGAATCCCATCAACATTCATTGATCACCAATGCGCGCTAAGTGGGGTTTGTCAAAAATTTTTAAAGCGATAGGGCTGGAGGGAAAATTACCAAAAAATCCGCATTTAATCAAGTTTGATTTAGAATCCCGCTCTTGGCTGTAAAGCTGGTTGGGATTAGAAAATGGATTCCGGTTGTTTCGCTTAGTAGGCTTGCGATTATGTTGTTTATGTCTATGTCCTCGAATAGGTCTGGGTAGAGCATTTGGGCGATTAGTAGCTGGGCGGCCAGTCTTGTGGTTTCTTGGTGGAGCATTTGTTCTGATAGTAGGAGGATTTTGTTGTTGCGGGCGGCTGTGGTGGCTTGCCAGTCTGGGCGTTGGGTTATTGCGTGAGCGAGGTTTGTGGCGGCGAGGGGGGATGTTATGCTGCTTCCTAGGATGGTGCTGTCGACGAATTTCACGATTGCATCGGGGTTTCTGCGCACTACCCAGTCGGCGGCGACAATTAGATTGTCGGCCGGCAAACGGCTGCTGACACTAACCCCGCCCGAACCTGCCACAAGCTGGTAAATATCCGAGCCTCTGGCTATGGTGACGAAATCCTGTGTTGTTTCCACAAAAACATATAAAAGCTGACAGGGAAACATAGAGTTTACGCCTTGGCGCAAAATAGGCGAATAGGTGGCGATAAGGCCGATTATGCCGCCCTCGTCGCCAATTGCGGCATCGCCTTCGTAATCCGCCGGCCGCTCGATTTCGATGGTGGATTCGCCATGTTCGTTTGCAGCAGCACTTTCGCTATTATTTGCATCATCAGCCGCCTGTGTAGCATATCGCCTGGCATCCTCGCCCTCGATTTCTACAAAAAACGGAGAAAGGTTGTCCACAGTAGCTTCGATGTTGGTGTTATCAAATTCGGTGGGTGACTCTTTTTGCTCATCGTCATATGGGTCTGGCTCTGGCTCTGCCGGCAATTGTGCATAGTGCGCAATTTCCTCAAAATAGTTTTCGGCTTCGTCGCGCGCAATCCTGTGCCTGCACCCAGCCAGAGCAAGCGAGGCAAAAATAAATGTCAAAACAAATAAAATCCTTTTGTAATTTTTTACCATTATTTTCACCTCGCCTATAAAAAATACTGAAATTTTATTTTCAGTTTAGTTGCAATATCCGAATTCTTCCAAACATGGCTTTTTGTTTTTTCCAAAAATTTCCTCATAATGGCGCGCTCCGCCTCGCCGGATGCATGGTCGCTATACACAGCCCTTTGCCAAAGCTCAGTCATCTGTGCATATTCCTGCGAATATTCCTGCGAAACAATCTGCGAAAGACTAGAGCAATAGGCTGAATACACCGCGTTTTTCCGCTCTAGCCCAGCAATTTCAAGCCATTGTAACAAATGAGCAAACATATTATTTATAGCGACCGCGCTATCGTCTAAATCAAACATTTTTCGTTGTTTTAAAGCCATTATAAATGGCGGAACAAAGCGGATTATAGCCGCCGCGAGCATTGTCGATATAACGAAAATAATTGCAGGCAACAGGCTTGCATCAAGGTTGATAAAGCCTATTTCTGCGCCGTGGGCTATGTCGTCAAACTGGGCGGCAAAGTCTGTGATTGGCGATTCGGCCAGCATATTGTCGCTAACATTCGCCAGGGCATAAGCCATTTCAGCCGGGTCGAAATCCGCGCCGCGCGTTTGCAAATACTCAAGATAGCTTTGGCTAATCGGCTCATTTATCCAATCGCGCATGGCCTCGGAAAGCTCAAAAAGCCACGCGCTTCTATCGGGGTGTATCGCCCAAATGCCCGCAAAAACCAAAACAAGCACAATAGCCATAGGAACAACCCCGCGAATGGTCGCGCGCTCTTTCGCAAAAACCATCGCCAAAGCCGCAAATAAAAGCACATTCCAAAAAGCACTCGGAAACACACCAAAATATACCTGTGCTGCGATAATTGCAAAAACAGCGGCGGCGGCAGGGATTTTGCGGCGGCTCGCGGCTATTGCATAGCTAACAGCCGCCAGCATAATAAAAATAACCACAAAAGCCCCGGCGATATTCCCATCCCAATCCCCCTGCGGCGATGAAATATGAAACATATCGTATATAAATAATTGATTTTGCTCGGACACAAAAAACAATCTATTGATAATCAACAAAAAGCCATTTCCTAGCCCCGAAAAACTAAAAGGGGCTGTAAACAGCGGCGCAAAAATATTTAAACTCCACCCCAGCATATTTAAAAATGCTCCTGCAAAGCCCAAAAACAACGCCAAAGCCAAAATGATTTTAATTTTCATGGGCATAGCTCCAGTCGATATAAATAATTTGGAAATTTTCCGCCTCATTGCAGGTCTGTGCGGCGGTTTTTTCGCATTCTTTCGCGGTGTTTGCCAGCAGTGCCAAAAAAAGTTCGTTTATATCTGCTTCGGTTTCTATTTTTTGGCTTTTGTATTCCAATGTGGCGGTGTCTAGCCAGCCAAACCGATGGGGCGCGCCATTGGTGATTAGTTTATGCGACGCGCTATATGCGGCACTCGCCATATTATTTATTTGCTTTGCATCAATATTTTCTGGCACAGATGTTTCCAGAAGTATCAATACATTGGCTTTAATCGGCAAACCTAGCTCGCGCACCAGCAGTTTATCTGTTTTGCTTGATAGTTTCCAATGGATGCTTTTGATGGGGTCACCCGGTATATATTCGCGTATGGCAAAGGTTTCGCTGGGGTCGCTGCCCGGGTTTTGCAATGAATATTCGTCACTATCAGCCACCGCCATCGCGCCTGATTCCAAAGCGATATCATGCTTTTTCGGCATAGCCAGCATGGTTGTTTCCGGGTTTTTATCTATTTTCCAAGCACTTAGCCCAAATATATCCATCACAGCCGGCTGGAAAAGAGTGAATATATACAGCCCGCAATGCTCGATTTTCACAGAAAAATCGCCGCCTTCCCATTGCTCGCCCGTCAGCATATTTTGGCAAAACAAACGGCTTTTAATATACCCGCCCCGCGCTTGCAGGGATATTTTTACAATTTTGCCACATTCGCCCTCCGGCGGGGCTTCGAGCCTAATTTCCATCCTTTGCGATGCCCGCCATGCCAAACAAATTAAAACAGCAGGAATTAAAATGCTGGCAAATAATACCACCCGCGTGCCAAAATCATTTCCGAAAATATGCAAAATAATAACGCCAAAAAGCCACAAACCATATGCCGCCCTATTTTTTGCCATCAGGAACACCAACCTCATCAAGCAAGCGCGCCAGCACCTGCTCTGCGGTCATATCTCGGCTTTTCGCGCTCAAAATTACCCTATGCGCGCAAACATCCGAAAAAACCTCCAAAACATCCTCAGGAATAACAAAATCGCGCCCAAGCATATACGCCCGCGCTTTCGCCATTTTGTTGACAAACAAAGACCCCCGAGGGCTGATACCCAAATCTAGCAGCTCGCTGCTTCTGGAGGCTTGCGAGAGGCGGGCGATATAGTCTATAATGCTGTCTTTGACAGTTATTTTCATCGCATCATTTTGCATATTTATAATTTCGTCAACCGTTGAAATGGGTTTTAGGTTTTGAGCGGGGTCTGTGGTTTGCCTATCGCGGATTATATCCATTTCGCTGTGGTGGTCGGGGTAGCCTATGCTTAGTTTTATTAGGAATCTGTCCAGCTGGGCATAGGGCAAAAGCTGTGTCCCCGCTGTTCCGACGTTATTTTGGGTAGCTATTACAATAAATGGATTTTCAAGCGGATGCGACACACCATCTACAGTCACCTGCCGCTCCCCCATAGCCTCTAGCAAAGCCGACTGGGTTTTGCTAGATGTTCTGTTAATTTCATCGCCCAAAAGTAAATTTACACCCGCAGCAATACCGGGTTTGTATACCAAAGCATCATTATCCCTATTGTAAATCGAAAAACCGATTATATCCGAGGGCAACACATCGGGCGTAAATTGAATACGCCCGAATTTTAGCCCCAAGACGCGGCTTAAAGCCACAGCAATAGTCGTTTTGCCAATGCCCGGTATATCATCAAGCAAAATATGCCCATTAGCAAGAATGGAGGTTAAAATTTTAACAATAACCCCCCGCTTGCCAACCACCACCTTTTCCATTTCATCTATAATTCGTGATATTTCCTTGTTCATCTTACCTCCGAGTTAAAAAAGCCTAGCGTCACATATGTGCGTCCGTCTATAATTTGGTGCTGCGCCGTATTTACGGTTACAATGCGCAAATCCGGCATGGTTATGATGGCCTCGCCTGTTTCTGCCACCCATTCAACATTTGCGCCAAGGGCTTCGGCCGTGGCGCGCAGGGGGATTTTGGCAGCATCTGCGCCGGCTATCGTGATTCTGCCCTGGGTGGCGGCATATTCCGCGCCTATGGTGCTATTTGGCATAGACGAAATAAAGCCCAAAACCGCATCATCCACCACTCTGGCGGTGGTGATTGTGCTATGGTTTTGCGTATCATTTTCCCGCGCCGCCAAAACATAGCTTATATCCATGCCGTTAAAATTGGCATTGCTGGTTATTATGGCATATATGGCATCCGGGTTAAAAGGCCTACCGTTAATGGAATTGATTGTCACTCTTTCTATGCTATTTGCTCTGCGCCAAATGCGGTCGCGATATGCCTCGCCGGGATTAAATGGGCGGCTGGCATTGATTGTGTATTCGATTCCGGAAACGTGCATTAGTGATGCAGTGAGCGCGAATGTGTGGGCTGTATGCGGTAGCCCCTGCGCGCTTGCTTCTAGCTGCTCCAAAAGCTCCGCCCCCGTAAGATAAACCACAGCCACAGTATTTGGGAAAGGCAAAACCCGCCTTAAATCCTGCAAAATAACCTCGCCGGGATGCAGAAAATCCCTGAGATTTCCGGCATTCCACAAAGCAACCACATATTCGGGGGCTACATGGATGATATTATTGCCAAAGCGCACATCGTCTTCGCCAAAAAACCCATTGATTTCGCCCGAAACGGCAAACCAGCGCAATGCATCCGCCCATAAATTACCAATGGCGGCCTCGCCGCTTCTTGTGGCGGCCACAGAACCATCAAGCATTATATCCGAATGGCCAACCCAAGCAAATTCCGCCGCGACCATTTCTCTTAATCCGGCAACAGCGGCCGCAATGTCGGATTTAGGCGCAAAGGCATTGATATCAATTTCGCGCGCATCAAATTCCATAGTGCTATTGTCGATTATAATTGCGCCAATTGAAAAGCTTCCCGGCAGCGGGTTTGGCGCATTAAACACTATTACATCTGCATCTATCGGCATATTTGGAGCATTAGTTAGCGCAATTGAAAAATGCGCCGAATATAAATCAACCCGGCTATTAAACTGCAATCCGGCTATATGAGATTCCAAAATCATATTCGCCGCATTTGGGTCGGTTAGGCCGATAAAGTCAACACTAATGCCGCCGTTTGTCGTAACAACATAATTAGGCAAAATCCCGAAAAAATGGTCATTAGCCCCGCTAATATTAGCGGCAACAGCTGGCAGCTCGCTAATTTCCAAAAGCGTGCCTAGTGGGCCAAAAGCGACTATATCCCCATGCACAGCCGCCATTTGGGCAGCCCCAATAGCCCCTGTGCCAAATGCAAAATCATATGTGCCAAGGGCAACAACATCATAACCAACAGCGGCCATCAAGGCAATCATGCTGCTACCGCTATTAAACGAAGCATATCTCGTGCCCTGCAAAAAATTGCCTGTGTCAACCAGAATAACATCCGCGCCCTGCGCCTCAAAATCAGCCCGCACAGATGCGATGAGGGGCAATAAATCAATATTGCCGCGAATATTTCCTGTGTGAATAACCACGGTTTTCCCATCATACACCCCCGCGGCCGCAACCACCGCCGGCAACAAAGCAACCACCATACAAACCGCCATAAATCCGCCTAATAGCTTGCTAAACATTTTTCTCATTATAATTTATCCTCCCTTTTGCCTTAGGATAACGGCGAGGAATAAGCCCGCCGCGCTCCAAGGCCAGTATAATAGCGGGAATTATTATTATTTGCAAAATAATCCCCGGAACAGATGTTGTGAAATAGCCCGAAACCCAAAGGGCTACACTAAAGGCCGCGCCGCCGGTAAAAAACAATGCTTGTACAACACCCGCGGCCACCCGCCCCAGTATCATTGCCGCTACAAGGCTTATATACAAATTAACAACCGCCCGCCCAGTCTTGATATAGCGCATGGAAAATCCGGCAACCAAGCCATATACACTAAGCTCTACCATCATTCTATACACCACAACCCCGGCGGCAGGCATGCCTGTTGTCATGCTGCTCAACAAAGGCGTGACAAGCCCGGCAAAAAACCCATAAAACGGCCCGGCAATCATCCCCGCAATCAGTATCGGAATATGCATAGGCAGCAATGCCCGCCCGGCAATTCCAGCCGGAATCATATGAAAAAACACAGGGAGCACTATCCCCAAAGTTATCAGCATAGCGGTCAAAACCATCCGCCTAATGCCAGTCACCAAACCACCCCCAAAAAATAAAAAGTACCACAAAAAAAGCCTGCATTTGCAAACACCTTCATGGTATTATAAAGCCGCTTCTTGCGACCATTAAATTTTTTCTTCACAATACTGCTTTAATTGCCTCACAATCTCGCCCATATGCTCTTGCATATTAGCAACCGAAACGCCTGTTACCACAACATTGCAACTGTTAATCGGTATCAGAATTTTACGAGCCAAACTCCCAGACACAGCCTTCGCAATCTCGGGGCTTATCTCTCCATGCATGGAATTCGCCAAAACAATGCCCAAAGCCCCAATAATACAATCAACCCTTGAAGAATTGTGCACAACAGCATTTTCACCAGTAGCACCAAAATCCGCCCCGGCTTTAAGCATCGCAGAAGTCGCCAAAGCATTCGTACCCACCGCAATTATCTCCGCGCCCCCAAACTCAACCCGAACCCTCCCAACAATCGACTTGCCAATACTACCACCCAAACCATCAATCACCAGTATCTTCACACCGCCACCGCCCCTCAAAAACCACCACCACTAATCATACCACACATTCTTGGTTATTTCAACCTTTTTTTAAAATTACATCGCATATGAAATTTTCTAAAAAATTTTACCCAATATTTACTCGATTCTAGCTTAGATTTTATTTTGCTCATTTATAATAGGCTTGTTGCAAAATAGGTTTGTGAATTAGGAGGAATGAAAATGAAAAGGTTTTCGCTATTTCAAAGGCGTGTTGTGGCGGCGTTTATGGCTGTTTTGCTGGGGCTTGGGGCTTGGCCGCTTGCGGCTTTGGCTGATGAGCCGGATTTGGCGGCGGTTGATGATGCTGTTGTGATGAGCATTGCGCAGGCGCGGGTGCAGGAGCTTGGCTCGCGAGTGGTTGTTCAGGGTTATGTTACCGGGGGAGCGGCTTCGAATATCGCTTTTCTTCAGGATGCTGGGGCAAATGCCAGCACCCCGGATGCCGGTATTATCGTGAATATGTCGTCATCAAATGCCGGCTTTTTGAGCGGTGCTTTTGTTACGATTGATGGCTTTTTGCACGAGGTTGGCGGTAATTTGCGCATTAGCGGAAATAGTGCCAATGCTACCGCCCCGGTTTCGGCGACCGAGGTTGTCATGGGCGCGAGAGTGACTATTGCGCCAATTCCCATAACTATTGCCGATGCAGAAATCGGCTTTGATGGCATGTTTGTTTCAATTTCCGAATCTGTGGAAATTTACACTCGGACAGGAAATGCTGTGAATAACCATGTGCTTGCAAATACTGCAATTGGTTTGCGCACAAATTTCAGGCTGCCCGCGGCGGCTGGTTTTGACCATATAACCGACGGCTACCATTTGCTTATTAACAGGGCGCATATAATGAATGACGGCGGCATGAGGGTGCTTTATTCCTCAAACGGCGCGGGCGGCGCATCAAATATCGCCTCCGCAGACCGCTTTACCGTCACCCAAGAACCAACCCCGGAGCTTCCGACAACACCCCCCGGCGCAGAGCCGACCGACCCGCCGGGAACATATACCGTCCGCATTGCGCTAGAGGGCGACGGTGCATCGAGCATTTGGAGTGTATCCATGGGCTACGCGACTAATGTCATTTCCTTTGGCCGCATTGGGGATTCAAACCAATGGGAGGCTGTAGGCTTGCAAACGCGCCCCGAAGGGCAAATTAGGCTTTTTGCTAGCGAGATTTTTGCAAAACAATATAATTTGGAAGAAACTCATTTTGATGGAAATATAGCGGAAATTATGGTGCAGGTGGAAATTCCTGAGAGGCTATATGTGCGCACGCGCGGCCATATTAGCTCTGCATTGCTGCTCGCAGAGGTGCGGGGGCAAACCACTATTGTCCTTGAAAACGATATTATTCACAATACCAGCGGCAATATGCCGGCACTTAGTGTCGCGGCTGGCGCGGATGTGGTTTTGACAAGCACCCCGGGCAATACATTTATGATTCAACACATAGCTCCATCCGAGCCGCGGGCGCATTTCGAGGTGCATGGCCGGCTGCGCCTTGAAAACGTAATTCTTTGCGGGCATAATAACAACAGAGCCGGAGGAACTGGAAATAATTTCCATAATGGCGGCATTAGAATACATAGTGGCGGCGAATTCACCCTAGCCGATGGCGGCATTATCCAAAATAACAGCGCGATTCACGCCAGCGGCGGCGCGGTATCTGTGCAAAACGGCGGCTCGTTTATTATGGAAGGCGGCTTGATTGCAAATAACCGCGCCCAAAATGGCGGCGGCGTTAGCATAAGCGGCGGCGGGCAATTCATCATGTCGGGCGGGGCAATCGAAAATAATGAAGCCACCCAAAGCGGCGGCGGTGTTTATCTGGTTGTCAGCACAAACCCAAATGCCCAAAGACCGTTGTTTGAGCAAACCGGCGGCAATATTTCCGCCAATTTGGCAAGCGGCATTGTAAACGATAGCGAGCAGGTTTATCCATTGCCCGGCACGCTTTCAAACCCTTATTTAATCACCAGCACCGCAGATATGGCAGAGCTTGCACAAAACGCAAACACCGCCGGACTGCACTTCCTGCTAACGCAAAATATTGATGTAGATTTTGTTGTCCCAATTTTTGCCGGAAATTTTGATGGCGGCGGACATACCATCACGGCGAACATAAACGAAACTGGCACGTTTCCTGTGGGCGTGTTTGGTCGCGTTGAGGCGGGCGGCGTTATCAGAAATTTAGACGTTGAGGGTGCGGTTACTGGTCGCTATCAAGCAGGCGGCGTGGTTGGGCATAATCGCGGGCTTGTTTACAATGTTGCGGCGAATGTTGATGTTACTACAACGAATACCATATGGCAGGTTATAACCGATGCCACGGGCGGCTTGGTGGGGCTTTTAGACCAAGGCGAGATACGCAATAGCACCGCCTCCGGCAATGTGCTTGGAATGGGCGGCGAAGCCCCCTCGAGTATCGGAGGGCTGGTCGGCAGCAGCGACCGCTCGTCTATCATCAATAGCCATGCAACAGGCAATGTGACTTATACTGGCGCGGCTATGAGCACCACCATAGGCGGTTTGGTTGGCCAGTTTACTGCAAATGCGGATGTTGAAATATATGCCAGCTCGGCCTCGGGAGAGGTTCGCGGATTTGAGCAAGTAGGCGGCCTTGTCGGTTGGGTTTCAAACGGAAGCACCATCCGCAATAGCTATGCGACAGGCGATGTATTTGGCGGATGGAATATAGGTGGTTTGGCGGCCGAGGTTCGAGATAGCGATATCATTGGCAGCCATGCCGCGGGCAATATTACGGCGACAGGCGGATTTATCGGAGGTCTTGTGGCTGTGATTTCTTCGGCAGAAGGCTCAAGCGCGTCAATTGTTGATAGCTTTGCTGTGGGAAATGTAGTTAGCGGCGGACATACGGTAGGCGGCTTGGTTGGCGTAATCACCGGATATAATACGGTTATTGAGCGCAGCTTTGCCATGGGCGATGTGTCCGGCACTCAAATAATCGGAGGCTTGGCGGGAACGAATGGGCGCAGAAACGCATTTGATGCAATCGCAAATGGCGCAGTTATCCGCAATAGCTTTGCTGGCGGCAATGTAGCGGCTATTGTGCAAATGGCTGGCGGTTTGGTTGGTTGCAATAGGGCTTTGGTTGAAAATAGCCTTGCTCTGGGCAATGTAGCATGCAATAACGCCACCGCGGGGCTTGCTGGCGGTTTGGTTGGGCGTTCCCATGATGAGACTTGGACTTCCCCAATCATGAGAAATAGCGCGGCATTGAATAGCGCGGTATATACCGGCGGTACGGATAGGATTGGACGCGTTAGCGGTCTGAATGAAATTGGTTTGGAAAATAATCATGGTTTGGCTACTATGTTGCTAAATGGCTATCCGCTCGATGGAGCGGGTGCGCATGATGGTTTTCATGGCGCGGGTGTTAGCCCTGCGCAATTGAGAGAGCTGTCATTTTGGACGGAAACATTAGGCTGGGATTTTGACAATATTTGGCAATGGCAATATGACTATTTGCCCGCTTTGCGCGGAATCGAAATAGCGCAAACAAACCCATTCCCCCAAGGCGATGACAATGGCGGTAATGACGGGGCAGACCGAGATGAAATGCTGGCATGGCGGCTCGCAACCATAGGCGCGGGCGGGCTTTGGTATGCTACCGATGGCATAAATGCGGATTTTTCCACTTTGGAATTTATTTATGCATCAGGCGCGGTTGGCGCGGGGCATGCCACTAGATTTCCTGCTAATGTGCCAAATGCCAATGATGGCTGGTTTCATAGGGATGGCAGGGGTTTTGGCCCTGGGCTTTCGGGCGGATGGGTGATGACCATTAGCACAACCGATTGGCAAGAGCTGACATTTTCTGCCGCGCAATCCTCGAGCGGAAGCGGCCCCGGGCATTTCGGGATTGCATATAGAATCGGAACATCCGGCAATTGGAATAGCATAGAAGGCGGCACTCGCCATTTTGTTACTGCGCAAGATGCAGGCGATTTTGATGAATTTAATGATACATTTATTAATGTGCCGCTTCCTGCGACTGTAAGCAATCAAGCTGTTGTGCAAATAAAGGTTTATATTGCAAGTGTCACCCGAAGAGGCGGGGTAAATAACCCCCCTAATGACATCCTTGGGCATAGCCAAGGCAACACCTCCATTAACAATATCATTTTTGAGGGCGTGTTTACAGGCGACCCGAATTTGATTGTTGTAAACAAAAATGCCCTAAATGCGGCTATTAGCGATGCACAGGGCAGGAATTATGAGGATTACACCGCAGAATCATGGGGCGAGATGCAGGCGGCTTTGGATAATGCTATCGCGGTGCGTGATTATGCCGGCGCAACACAGCAAGAAGTCAATAATGCCGCAAACGCGCTGAGAGATGCCCTTGGCGAGCTTGTGCCAAGACCGGCGCAATTGCCGGATGGGGTGCTTTTGGAATGGCGCGTGGCTTTGCCAGACCCGGCGGGCGGGCAATACCGCAGAGCGACTGCGGGCGATGGCACACTCGAATTTTTCTATGCAAACGGCACTCGCGCGGTTTTGGGGCGCAACCAAAACGACAGGATGCCCATAAATGTGCCGAATAATGCGGGCGGTTGGTTTCCTGCTGGTGAAATAAATGCCAATACCTCGGCGGGCTGGGTAATCACCCTTGATGCGACCGATTGGGAATATGTGCTTTTTTCGGCACAACAATCATCAAGCAATAATGGGCCTAGCGAATTTAATCTCGCATATCGGCTTGCGCCAGATGCCCCATGGATTAGCTTTGGCAATGGCGCGTGGAATAGAGTGACCGCCATGGGCGATATGCCCGGCGGCACTATGGGCGATACATTTGTGAATGTATCTTTGCCCGAAAGCATCAATGGCGAGCCATTTGTGCAAATCAGGATTTATATTGCTAGCCGCGCCCAAAGAAGCGATGGCTCGCAAAATCTGGGTGTGGCCGGCGGCAATACCTCCATTAACAATATCGTTTTTATCAGCGATTATGATTTGTGGGATGTTACTACAGTAAACAAAGCCGCGCTTTCTGCCGCGATTGCGGATGCGCTGGGCAGAGCACAGGGGCATTTTACCCCCGCTTCTTGGCAAAATATGCAAAACGCGCTGGCTGATGCTCTTGTGGTTTACGAAAACCCCGGCGCGACTCAGGCGGATGTCAATGCGGCAAATGCCGCGCTTCGCTCGGCTCTTAGTGGGCTGATTGCAAGAACGCCAGACCTTAGCGAGAGCGAGCATGGCAGATTGCGCTTTATTGGCGATTATCAAGTCGCCGCTGGGCATATCGATGGCGGCGCGGCTGAAATCACCGTGTTTAATCCCATCACAAATATGATGTATGTTGTTGCAGGCAGACATAACCGCGTGGATATGGTTTATCTTGGCGGCTTAACAGGCGAAGGCACAGCTCCTAGATGGACGGCGGCAACCGCGCCCCAGCAGCGCAGCTTTACAAATGCCAATTTGGCGGCGGCTATGGGAATCCCCGCAAACCAAATAGGCGGCATGGAAAGCCTGACCCTCAGCCTGCGCCATGAAATCGTCGCAATCGCTGTGCAGCATAGCCATTTTAATACCCCCGGCTGGATTGTGATAACGGATTTTGACCTGAATTATATCGCGAGTTTTGAAGCGGGGATTCAGCCCGATTTTATCGGCATTAGCCCTGATGAAAATTTCATCATCACCGCAAACGAGGGCGAACCAAGATTAGTTGGGCCAAATCCGAATCCTGATTTAGACCCGGCGGGAAGCGTCACTATTTTGGATTTGCGACAGGGCTTGGAGTATGCCATCGCGACCACAGTCGGTTTTGAGGCATGGGATGACCGCCGAGATGATTTGGTTGCCCGCGGGGTTATTATGACACCGGGCGTTGCTCCCTCGTTGGATTTAGAGCCGGAATATGTTGCGTTTTCGTATTGCTCAACAATCGCATGGGTTGCTTTGCAGGAAAATAATGCAATCGCGGTTTTGGATATTATCAATGGCGAATTTACGAATATTCGCGGGCTGGGCTTTATCTATCATGGCTCTGGCGGCACTAGAATTGACCATATCCGGGGTGATGGCGTTAATATCACCTATGCGCCGGGCATGTATTCCGTTTTCCAGCCGGACGGCATTGCGGCATTTGTGCATCCGGTGACTGGCAGACAATATCTGGTGACGGCAAATGAGGGCGATTTCCGCCATTGGACTGATGCGACCACCAATTATATCGAGATTGGCAACACAGGGCGCGTTATGACGGCCTCGCACAATGACGGCCTAGGCGGCCGCGATAGAAATGTATTTTTCGGCACACGCTCTTTCTCGATTTGGTGTGTTGAGATGTTTGACTACACAGGCAATACATATATCCCTGCCCCAATATTTAACAGCGGTAGCGATTTTGAAGACATCATTTACCGCCTATATGGCCCAAATGCCTTTAACCTCTGCAATGAAAACGACGATAGAACCGACAGGCGCAGCAGCCGCAAAGGGCCAGAGCCGGAGGATGTGCAGATTTTATTTAGGGGCGGGCGCATTTTTGCAGTAATCGGAATCGAGCGGCAGGGCGGCATTATGGTTTATGATATTACTGACCCCGCCAATGCGTTTTATTATGACCATATCAATATGCGCGTGATAGTCGGCGGCAATTCGGGCAGCATTGCCAGCCGCCGCTCGCTAGGGCCGGAGGGTGTGACTACAATCGAGGCCAGCCAAAGCCCGACGCGTATGCCCATTATCCTCGTGGCAAACGAAGTTTCCGGCAATGTGGACTTTTTCCAAATGACGGATTTTTCACCCGCCCAAAGCATCAGCATTGCCGAGGATAATGGCATGTGGATAATCGAGCTTAGAGATGAGCAGGGCGAGCTAATGCCATATGAAATTGTGACAATCACTCTTTTTGACGGCACAACCAAAACCCTACGCACAGATTTTGTGACAGGCGAGCTTGAAATCCCGGCAATTAGCGGCGCGGGCATGATTACCGCCCATTGGGGAGTGCATACCGATATTTCCGATGCGCTCATACTCGGTGTAATTTATAGCAATCACGACCGCGCGGGGGTTTACATCACTATCGAGCTTTTCGATGGCGCGGTGCTTGTTGACAGCAAAACTATCCAAGCGGCTGGCACGGCCGGGGCAGCCTTCACTTTTGCAAACATTCCGGCGGGCATATATCAAATCCGCATCGCAAAGCCCGGACATTTGTCTGTTGCAATCAATAGCGATGCTGATTTGGCGAATATCACCCTTGTTCCGGGTTCGGTTTCCGGCGGAAATGCAATCGGGGCTTTAGACCTGGCGAAATTGCTTAATTTATGGGGAACATCAGACCCACGAGCGACTTTGGCTGGCAATGGAGCAGTCGGAGCTGAAGACCTAGCAGTATTATTGGCAAATTGGGGCGCGGTGGCGCAATAAAAATTGGAGGAGATAAAAATGAAAAAATTCAAAAAATTAGTTTTGGGTATTACGGCGATTGCGGCAATGGCGGGGCTAAACCCCGCCGCCGCGCTGGCAGATAGCGCGCAAAGCGGCGCGGAATTTTCCATCACCCGGCAGTTTGTCGATGAGCGGGCTGATGATGCGAGGGTTTATAGGCTGGTTTTTGAGGCAGATGTGCCAGCACCCGGGCTATTAGTGGCGGCGGCGGTTATGTCTTTTGATGCAGATGTAGTAATACCGGTTGATGCAAATAGCCATGCGGACTATATCGACCTAGCATCCTCCGCCCCATTTGCGGGGCTTGCAATTCAAGTGACCGATTGGGCGATAGATGCGCAAACAGGCCGGCAGGTTTTTGGGCATACATCCAGCCTTGCCCCGCTCGCTCCGGCGCAATATGGCGATCTAGAATTATTCGCATTTTATTTCCGCATTGCAGAAAATAGCGTGTTGACTGCGGATTCATTTAGGCTCGAAGACGGCAGAGATGCCAATGGTTTTTTGACACAAATTCAACCATGGCCGATTTTGGCGGGGGTAATGCTATCAAATGGCATTACAGACCAAACCCATTGGTGGGGGCATACGCAAAACCCGCCAGCCCAAGGTCTTGTAATCCCCGATGCAAATATCGAATTGAATTTGAATTTGGATGCGGGCGTTTTGCGGGTGGTGGATGCAATTGCGAGAGTGGGGCAAAATGTAAATGTCCAAATCCGAATAGACGATAATCCGGGCTTTGCCGCAATGCCTTTGAGAATCACCATTCCCCAAGGCCTGACTTTAACGGCTGTCACAAACAATACCGCCCTAAGTTTCACCCCGCCGCAAACAATGACCCCAAACCCCGATAGAAATGTATTTATGGGCTTTTTAGGCAATGCCGAAAATTATTACGGGGATATTTTGTTGACCTTAACCTTTAGCGTATCAGATGCTATTGTTATTCCGGATGGCGATGATTCGGTGAGCTTGCCTATTGCAATCGGGTTTTATGATGCACATAATAACCCCGATTCGCCGACGGATCAGACAGAAGCGGATGTTGATATAGCTATTATCGGCGGAAATGTGGTAATTTTGCCTCGGGCTACCTATATGATAGGCGATGCAAATGGAGATGGCCGCATTAGCTCCGTTGATACCACGAGGATTGCCAGATGGATTTTAGCGGAAGCAGCAGGCCTCACCCTGGATGCCGGCATTTGCCATAGAGGCGCGGATGTAAATGGTGATGGCGTAATTTGTGTAGCAGATGTGATTTTGCTTTCCAGATGGCTGGTAGGCCATAATGTGGATTTAGCGACTTTTGCTTATCCAGACTGGCCGGACTATATAATAAATCCAACACCATAATTCAAGCACTTTGGGGGAGATACTATGTTTCGTAAAACGATTTTGTTTTTTGTTTGTATGATGGCAATACTATCTTTTACCGCCGCAAATGCCCATACATTTGCGGCGGCGGCGCAAAGCCTGGTGATGGCGGTTGGTTCTGAATCAGCCGAGCCGGGAGAGAACGTTAGCATTGCCATTGTGATAGAGGCAAATCCGGGCATTGCCGGCTTGCAGCTGAATATTCAATATGATAATACGCGGCTGCGTATAGATGGCGTGCGCTCTGCCATGCGCGGGTCTGCCTTTAGCAATCTCACTTTTCAAAGCGACCTCATGTCTTTTTTGTGGTTTGGCACTCACAATGATACAACAATAGGCACTATTTTAACAATAAATTTTATTGTGCTGGATAATGCCCCCGCGGGGCATGCGGAAATTATCGCAATCGCCCAGCATGGCATAGCCCGCGATTTTGATGGGGCGGCAATACCAGTCGCCATTTCTCAAGGGGGCGTGAGGGTTTCTATGGGCGACGATAACGAGCCGGCAACTACCACAACCCCGCCCCCTACAACACCCGCGCCCACAAATGCGCCTGCGCCGATTCAGGATGATTCATGGGGATGGTGGATGGCGAGGCGCGCAGCAGAGCTTTACGCGCCAAACCCGATTCGGGTAATCCAAACCAGCTTTGATGATGTGTCCGCCGATAGATGGTATTATGATGCGGTGTATTTTGTGGCGCAAAGGGAACTGTTTTCGGGCATAGGCGGCGGGCTATTTGCGCCGCAGGCAAATATGACCCGCGCTATGTTTTTGACTGTACTCGCAAGGCTGGATGGCGCGAATTTGATGCTTTTTGACGAATCGCCTTTTAGCGATGTTGATATTGACGAATGGTATGGCGCGGCAATCGCTTGGGCAATGATGGCGGGGGTTATAAATCACGGCATTTTGGCGGATGACCCCCCAAGCATTTTCCGCCCCCATGACAATATCACCCGCGAGGAAATGGCTGTCATCATCTATGGCTTTTTGGCGGCGAATAATTTCGCGCTAGCCCAAATAGATGCCCCCCAATTTTACGATATTGCCGATGCCCGCCCTTGGGCGCAAAGCCCGATAAATGCTATGCGCCGCCATTCCATAATCCAGGGCATAGGCGGCAATTTATACAATCCCCGGGGCATAGCGACCCGCGCAGAGGTTGCCCAAATTTTCACAAATCTGGTGAGAGCGATTTTGCACCTATATTGATTGGAGGATAATCATGAAAAGGCTAACAATCACAATATTGATTATCGCAGTATTCACAGGGGCAATAGCCGCATACGCGCTGGGGGGCGATGCCCATAGCGGCATAATCACCGCAACTCCAATCCCCGCATCTCTAGTCCCCGGCGAGCGATTCGATATGACAATCGGCATAAGCGACAATCCGGGATTCGCCGCCATGCTAATCCGCATCAGCATCCCGCAAGGCCTTGCGCTAATCGATTACCACGCATATTTGCCCTATGCAGAAGACTTTATCACCAGCATTGAAAACGACACCCCGCTCCCAATAACCGGCGGCTATCTAGTCGCGGGCTGGACGGGGCGCACCGAAAATATCTACACAAACGGCAGCCTATTCACCCTAACATTCCAAGCAACAATCGACACCCCGCACATACACACCGCATCCATCCAAATCGCCTTCGCCGACCGCCATGCCTACGACCTACCAACAGATGCAACAGAAAACAACCTAACAATCGCCCTCCCCGGCGGCATCACAGGCATAGGCCAAAGCGCCAAAATCGGCACAATCGCCCTAAAACGCCCCAGCATTTCCATTAACCCCCGATACACCACAATCAAAAACCAAGACGGATATGAAGTCCGCCTAGAAATAACAATCGAAAACCTAAACCTGCCCCCAGGCGAAAAAATCTATTTCAATTGCGAAGAACATAGCACAATAAAAATCGACGTCGATATTGAGGGGGCACAAGGCATACGCATATCAGGCCACGCCCAAACCGACAACCAAGGCATAACCAGAGGCAATCTAATCCTAACAGTAGACGGCGAAATCACCACAGACCAACTCACAACCCTAGCCCGCGCCCTCACAACCCTATTCGACTAAAACGCAATAACAAACCCCCGCCTAATGGCGGGGGTCACAGACCGACGACAAACCCCCAGAAACGCTTGTCGTTTCTGGGGGTTTGTGCTATAATTATGGTAAAAGATGGTGAAATCATGCTAATTAAAAGCCAAAACCATAATCGTGAACAAATCCAATTTTTATCCATAGATGATTTAGTGCCGCAAAACCATATCTTGCGGGATATTGACCGCGCAATCGACTTCTCTTTCATATATGATTTAGTCAAAGACCTCTACTGTCATGACAATGGTCGCCCGAGCATAGACCCTGTGATTCTATTCAAAATCGTTCTAACGCAATTTTTATTTGGCATCCGCTCTATGCGCCAAACAATAAAAGAGATTGAAGTAAATATGGCTTGCAGGCGGTTCTTAGGTTATGGCATGACAGATGAAATCCCTCATTTCACAACCTTTGGCAAAAACTACACTCGTCGCTTTGCTGATATACTCACCAACCCAAAAAACAGTCCGACAAAACATCATCAAAACTCTCAAAAAACAACATCACTTTACGCAATCTGCCTTTCAGCCATGCCCAGAAGTTTTCTATAGGGTTTAATTCAGGTCTATATGGCGGCAAGAAAACGATTCGATGCCCTGTATTTTCTGCAAGCAAAATCAACCTGCCTTTTCTATGAAAAGAGGCATTATCCATAACAATGGTTGTATTTGCAGGAAGGGCGGGTAGCAACATTTC
>Ga0209755_10002460_pt1 | contig 25425 bp, 33 predicted proteins | sample TergutCo191P1_FD_187301 | JGI IMG/M metagenome (GOLD analysis project Ga0209755, IMG submission 187301) | Cornitermes sp. P1 segment gut microbial communities from Petit-Saut dam, French Guiana - Co191P1 (SPAdes) (version 2) | ecosystem: Host-associated > Arthropoda: Insects > Digestive system...
TTACACCGCAAAATATTACCCTGGAAACTGACGGAGACGGAAACATTCTTGCCGGGCTTTTTCCTATAACTATTCAAGCCAGATTATTACAGTGGAATTCTTTGTTATCCGATGTAATATATTCTCTTCCCGATAACAAAGCAGGAATAACAGTAGATTCAAACGGTGTTATAATTGTTAATGTAAACGCGGAATTAGGCGACAATAACAATATTAGAGTGAACGCAGAATATAATGGTACTGTTTACACATCTGTTGTTAATATAAAAAAGAATATAAGAAATTCACCTGCGCGTTATTTGGGAACCGTTACGGAATTGCATCTAACATCAGATGTAACAATCATAAAAGGTCCGCAGCCAGGGCAAGTGAGAGCCCTGCAGGGCGATTATGTGCTTGCGGTTACTGCGATAAAAAATCAATCTGCGGGCAGCGTTTTCCAGTGGACAGGTCTCGCGTGGGAGTATCGCTCTCATGCAACTCATTCCGATTTGTATATGCGCTCTTTTAAAGACGGGCTGGATGTGCCGGAATTAACACAGGACATGGGCTGGTTTGGTGCAGTGTTTGCACAAAAAATAATGGCGATGGAGGCAACTATTGATGCGTTATCTGCTAGAATGATTACTTTACATGGCAATGGTGGGATTAGAAGCCAGGAATACATTGAAGGTGTTACGGGTTTTTCTTTACAGGCTAACAATAGAGCCGTTTTTAATAATGAAGTATATATATACGATCTCAAAGTAGTTAATTTTGAAATAGTTCCCCCCTCAGATAGTGGTGTGATCATACAGGAAATATATGGCTTCCAAACAGTAGTGACTGTTTTAAGTACAGGTTGGTATGAGGTAGAAATGGCTGGCGGCGGCGGTGGAAGAGGTGGTAACGGGAATCGTTATAATGGAAAAAATGGAGGCTGCGGCGGATACTTAAAATATCGATTTTATAATAGTTACAACAATACGATTATAAAACTAATGAGTGGCGGAGGCGGAGGCGATGGTTCATCAGGTGTTTATGGCATAGGCGGCGGCGGCGGAGGAGGGTCTGTTGTTGTAGTTGAAACATATCAGATTACATTAATCGCTGCTGGCGGTGGTGGCGGTGGCGGCGGTTCAGGTACTGGCTCTGGTAACGCAGCAGGTGGTGGCGGTGGCGGCGGTGCTTATGGCGCAGGCGGTACTGGTAGTGGCTCATATACTGGTGGTAACGGTATTGGCGGCGGCGGCGGAGGTGTAAACAATGGCGGGATTAGTGGCGGTCAAGGCGGATATCGCACAGAAACGAGTTATGGACCAGGTGGAAAGGGCGGTGGTGGAATAGGTGGCGGCGGCGGTTACGGTGGATTCTTAACCTCCACAAACGAATATAGAGACAATAGCACAGCAGGAGGCGATGGCGGTATTAGTGTTTATGGTAAAAATGAAACTAATACTGGTATTTGGAATAACGCTAATGGCGGAGATGGTTTTATAAGGCTTTCAAAATTATCTTAGGTTTACTTTATAATTAAATACACCGTATTAGTATTATTATTAAAATTGCGGTCTATTACAATAGGATAAGCTGATGGTGTTAAAGTAAAATTTGAAGTTCGTGCGTATATTTTTGCAGTTTTCGTTTCGTTATATTGAATAGTAAGCTCAGTTGAACCAGCATTATCTAAATATTCAGATTTTAATGTAACATCAAAAGGTAAAATATTGACTACATTTAAATCATGCGGTTCAATATCGTAATATGTAAAAGTTTGACCGATTCTTTTAAGTCCTACGCCTATGTTAAAACCGTATGGATTACCAGCGTTTGAATTTTCAACCGTTCTATATTGACCTTCGTTTTTTATTTCATAATTTTTAAAATCTCCGGCTGTTAATTGCTGTGGATCTCCATTAAAGGTATAGGTAATCGTTCGCGAAGAATCATTTTGTACCTTGAAATAGTAATAATCATCAAAACTACAAGAAAACAGTATAAATACAATAGATAACATAACTATTTTACGCATAAATATTCCTTAAAAAATCTTTTCATAATTTATTTTATCGTATTTAATAGCTTCTGGCAACCGTTCTTCATTGTTTTTTCATGATAAAATAGCAATTATGGCATACGAAAAAACAATATGGCAATCCAGAGACGGCACTGATCTAAACCGCTTTAAAAAAGATCAGGAGACATCAAGTTCTGTTATCTTGCACAATACTCCGAGTGCGGTAACAAGACCCGGAACAAAGTTCAGCGTCGCTAACATGAATAAAATTGAGCATGGTATTTATGAGGCGCATGAGATGATCGCCGAAGAGTCGGCTGTGCGTACGGCAGAACTGCAAACCCATAACAACAGCAAAAGCGCTCATAAGGATATTAGAAAAATAATTGATACCCTCACAGGTTTGCCTGAATGGGATTCTTACAATCACATTATTACGTTTACCGCAAAAGACGGTTCGACCCTCGAAATCAATATTCCCCTGGAAAATCTTGCTAAAGACCTTGGCTTTGATCCTGCCACAAATGAAATAATACTATACAAATATGACGGGACAGAAATTAGAATTAGCGTCGACAGTTTAGTGGATATTTACACAGGTTCTCTTGGAACGCATATTAAAATCACAGTCGATGATAACAACCGTATAAACGCTTTTTTAAACGCAGGTTCTATAACCGAAGCGGAACTGTCTTCCTCTTTACTTAATTCAATTGTAAGAACATCCGAAAAAGGCGCCCGAAACGGTACAGCAACATTAGACGAAAATGGTGTTATACCAAACAGTCAGCTTACCCCCTCACTCCGCGCCCTAAACACATGGTTCCCAAACTATGGTGAAACACCAGCTAACCCCTTAACTACATCTGGATATATAGAAATATTTGTTAATGCAGCAAACGGTGTAGACCAAAATACAGACCCAGAAGGCGGATTATCATGGGGCAAAGCGTTTAAAACAATCCAGTATGCAATTACACGATTGGCAAATAGAATTGATCGAGGCGCTGTTTGTAGAATCAATGTAGCGCCCGGAACATACACAGAAAGTATATTTATATATCCCAAAATGAATATTACTATTATCTCCAGAAATCCTTCAAACAATGCCACAATAACAGATCCATCACAGGTAGTAATCCAGCCTCCCTCTAACTTTCAGGGCAATACTATTACTTTAAACAACTCAATGTTAATCATTGACGGTTATTTTACAATAAGAGGTACTGATAACGATGAGCCCAATACTAGTAGTGTTTGGAGTTTACTTTCTGTAACAAATAATTCCTTTTTAAGATTGGGTAATTGTATTGTCGAGTTGCGTTCAAGAAATTCATCTATTATTGATGCTGGAAGTACATCTTTTGTTTTTATTTGGGGAAGGCTTACAATCAGAGGGTCAATCGCTTGCCATTTATTTAGGTCTTTTACTTCTTTTATAGTAATAGGGACTACAGCTAACCCCTCACTCGCGGATGGAATATTTTTAGAAAATTCCATGACTTTATATGCGAACGGAGCAAATACATCAGCAGGCAGTGGCTCAATATGCAGAGCGATTCATGGCGGGAATATTGTATTCCATATTGATGGTACTATAAACGGTAATGGCACTGTTACCGGAAGAAAATGTAGTTCGCATGGCGGTTCATCCATAATTAACGCACAGATTATAAAAAATATTGTTACAGCCGTAAATCAGTTTCAATTGGCAGGTACAGTATCAGGAGATATGCAACCTAATATGCCTCATCTGTGGACTTCTGGCACTGAATACGACTTCCAAGATGGTACATTTGGCAGAAGATTTACAGGAACTATTACTGCGGCGTCATCGGCTAACCATAATTTATTATTACCAATAACTGTTGGTTTTAAAATTATAAAAGCAGGTGGATGGTTGCTTATTGATAACACACAAAATTTTATTATGTCCGTTAATGGCGGTTATTGCTCTGTCGCGAATACTGGAAGCCCAGATTATTACTCATTAATAAGCACTCACGATAATAATATGAGAATAGCCTCAAGGTCAGCTGTTGCAAGAACAAATGCCCCTTACGATATTTGGGTAATATATACAAAGGCTTAAAAGGAGAAATAAAAAATGGAAAACAACGAACAAATTGCAGAAGATTTACAAATCAAAATCTGGTACTCAACAAAGTATCCGGGTACAACTCTAAACCTTGCAGGAGGAATTGATCCGCCGGAAGGTTACACAGATGTTCCGCCGATAGAAGGAACTATTTATCAAAGATTTAATTATGACATACTGCAATGGGAAACCGACACTGCTAAAGAAAATCAGGCGAAGATTGATGAAATAGTTCGACAGCTTGAAATTCTTGACCGCGAATATCTGACACCCAGAGTTTTAGGCGGCATCGGCATAGGCGACGACTATGCAATCAATCAGCGTAAAAAACATGAGGTGTTGGCTGCTCCGTTAAGACAGCAGATAGAAGTTTTAAAAGATTTTTTAATAGTTGACAGTGAACAATAAGTATGATATATATTATTTATGACGGAAGGAATTATGATTGAAAGTACCTATTCCATTAAATTCGTCTCTCTCCACTGATTCGCATCCAAGTGACATAAAAAATCCCGCAGTATCAAAAGATTTGTTTAAAAATAACAATTCTTATTATTACAACGGCAATTTAACCAACCCTAAAAAAAGAGTAATTAATCAAGATGGATATATAACCACGAGAGGAAATATCCTAACAGCAGAACAATTCGGAGAAAAAATAATAATTAAAAACGGAAATGTAGTAATAGCAGATGTTTTGGCATTAGGCATTGAGGATGTTTCCTTTTATGACAGAGACGATGCAGTAATTCATGATGGATATTTATGGACTGTTCTTAAAACATTATCAGGGTTTATTGTTGAAAAAATTAACTTAAAAACACATGAAATAGAGAGTTTTGCAAATGGTAGCGGAAACGAGACACATGTACGATTTATCAGGAATACTTGTAAAATTATTACATTAAATAAATTCAGAATAATAACAATTTATGATAATGTCGAATCAGTTGGGCATGAAATACCTGATTATTTTGAACAAAACAATGTTGAAATACCAGTAATAGCGGAATATTTTACGAATTTCAATGGTGAATTTACGGCTGTTGAAATTAACGGGAAAATTACATTTGGGTTTAATAATCCTGTGGGAGTGCCAAAAAGCAAACCTGTTATTTCTATTGATGTTTATATTACATCAAATATAAATGATTGGCGGTTATTAGATGTATTTTCTAAGAATGCATTAAGCCAAAATGAATCATACATTTTTAATATACAAGTATCAAACAATGTAAAAATAGGATGTTCAACATCCGGCAACTTTGCAATGGATTTTTTTACAGGCATTGAACGCCCTGAATTGCATAAAATTAATTTATTGCTAGGTAATGGAGTAGTAATAAGCGGCAGAGGCGGAAGAGGTGGGAATGTTCAAAATGCTGCTGTCACAGCAGGTCAAAATGGTACAGTCGCGATTAATAGCTGCATTGATTTAGATATTAGGACTATCTCTGGTACAGCAACAATTCAAGGTGGCGCAGGCGGCGGCGGTGCTTCATATAATTATTATTCATCCCCAACTGGATCATTTTATTTAAGAGCATCGGGCGGCGGCGGCGCTGGTATTGAAAATGGATTAGGTGGAATTGCAACAGGATCGGGCAACAGTGAGAATCTTACAGGTTACGCAGGTACAGAGACTACGGGCGGCAATGGAAAATACTATCAATATGGTTCTAGCTCTGCTAGGGTGTCATCAGGAAAAGGCGGCGATCCCGGAAAAAATGGGACTGCTGGCAGTTACGGCGTATCTAGCGCAGGCGGCATTGGTGCAGATGCTATCAGAATTACAGCTAATGCATTACTCTCTATTTCTGAATCAGTAATTTTAAAAGGCAATAGTCTGAGCGGAATATCTGTTATATGAGGTTTATATGAACGGTTTGTTTTTTACTTATGATACTTTAACCACAAAAACAACTAAGAAATCGGGGAAATATTTATCTCATTATAATGATACATGGGTTATATCAAAAGAACCTGAAAGAAAAATTAACGCCGTCGCAGGCGCGGCGGATGAATGGGAATGTCTTTTTGATTTACAAAATAATAATTGGATTCCTGTTCCTAAAAAAACATTATCTAATGTAACCGGAAATTCTGATATAGTAGACCATAATGTTTTAGGATCATTTGTTGATTATGTAGCAAGATACCCGTCAGCTAATAATCAAGATCAACGGTATTATTACAGAGATAGAAATATAGATGGTGTATTTAATACGGCTGATTACTCTGTACCGTACACAGGAAAATATAATGAAAGTATATTAGGCTCTTATGACACAGATCAGACGTATATAAAACAATTCAACAACTCTGTTATGCTTTATTCTAATCTAAGAATGATAATTAACGGTAACGCAGCAGTATCTTACAGTTATACAACAAGCCATCAAAATATCGGAACAATACTTGTACCGTTTGGAGACTTATTGGAAGATTTTATCCCAAACTTTTATAGAGAAGGCGACAAACAATATATTGTCTGTAAAAACGCCATGGGGTATATTAGGATTATTAGATTAGGTTTTAATATTAATAACAGAATACAAAGAATCGCCCAGTATGTACATCGAATAAATACTGTTGATGCTGTCAATGTTATCGCTGAAAGAGAAGTGAGGATAACAGCAGAACACGGCTCTTTAGATTGGAATAATAAATTTGAAATAAATAATCAATTAACGACAAACGAATTAAGGGAACCGACAACCTATCATGTAAATTCAGCATATAATCCGCTGTTTGAAATATCAGGATTAAGATCAATGTCAATGATTGTTTCTGATACAACATTTACACTTTACGGCTTTCTCTATAATCAACCTGTAGCAAATAATTTAAATCTTAATTTTATTAATTGTCATCTTTTAAATGGGAGTATTGATGTATTCTATGATACAGTTCAGCCTTCCAAGTATAAATATTCAATATCAAATAATATGCGGATTTTTAATTCAAGGTTTGAAAACTTATCATTCCCTCTGGGGGTAATTGTACCTTTTCCGGTTGGTACTAAATGGAGTATGCATAATGAAGTATCAGCGATTGGAGAGATGGGGCTAGGTTTACTTGCAACTGGACTTGTGAACAGTAATAAATCTCTTGATGCCTATCTGTTTTCAGATCAAGTATATTTTGGTCAAGATTCTTTCGATTTGTTTGGTATTATTTATGTATACGATGGAGATTATATTTACCAAGGATCAGACAGGGTTGCCATGGCTTTCGGTTATCATTTTATGGGTTGTGACAGCAATTATGCTTATTTTTATAATCAATGGGATAAATCAGTTTATGTTTTTAACGGATCAAGAACATTAAATAAAATCTTAAATCTTTCAAATAGATCACCTGTTAAAGTAGGCAGATTTGACGGATATTCAGGCGAGATGATATTTTTAACACAGGATGAAATTCTAAAAAGCCGCGAAGGTGTCATAATGAATTTTCCTTATACCCCGGCAGACAGTATAATCCCAACAAAAGACGGCGCATATATTTTACTGGATGATGGCAGCAGATTATTACTATCGCCGAAAACAGGAGATACAGATAATTTTGAAATAGAAACAGAATTTATTGGAATTGACGGCTCGACCGTTTGCGATTATGAAAGAATCGATATAAGGTTATTTTCTCCGAATAAAACAGCAATTTCGTTTACTATCGAAATGCAGACAATCAATCAGAATACAAAAGAAAGCGAACTAAAGAAAATTGAAATTAATAGCAATGATTGGTCTTTAGATGGTTATAAGACAGTTAAGCTGATTCCGCAGTTTAAAAAAGGTATAGGGCTTTCGTTAAGAATTTCCAGCGTGCAGGAAATATTTATAGCCGGAATAGAATTTACTTATGATCTGGTGTCAAGAACTGCAAACAACCAGAGGAGCGGATTTTAATGTATAAGGGTACAACACTTGTAACAAAGGGAACTATTGACGAGCTTAACAGGGCGTTGCTCGATCTGCTTAGAAAGATAAATGAACTCTCTGAAAAAATAGTAAAATTGGAGGCTAAGATTGAATCGCAGAATAATTGATTTTACCGAACTTAAAGCCTATTGCGATATATTTAACGAAAACGGTCACAAAGGATTCAAAGAAGCAATTAATCCTTTTTTCTGGTGGAATCATGAAATACCGGGAAAAATTGATGATGCTGTACATGCATTCATTGATAGCGGTTTAGTAATAGTTTTAGAACTGGAAAAAATGGGGAGTAAAGATGTAAAAAATCTTTTAATTTTTGCTCTTTGCCCACAAAAAAATATTTTAAGAAAAATAGTTGATATTTGTAAAAATTATGATATAATAAATTATCATACCGAATTTAATCGGAATCGATATAAAAACATATCAAGAAGATTTGACGGGTCTTCGCAGTTTCAGGGCGGTAAGTATTATTATTCCGCCAAGGGGAGAAACGCATGGAATCTGTCAAATCCGCTTTTATAGCAGCGATAGAAGCATATAAAAAAACACGCCATGAAGAAAAACTGAAATCACGCCTTTTAAACAAAGATTTAGATTATACTTATTTACAAAAAATACTAAATTCACTTTCTGAAAATCCAGATAAATTAATGATCTCAATCAAATTAACAAATGGTACTGTACTTGAAATAAAGAGACAGGAAACTCCGGCAGGAGTACGCCGCGATCCGTACATTGAAAGGATAGAATAATGATAAAACGCCGTGCATCTGAAATAATAAGACTTGCCCTTAATATATCTCAAACCCAAAATACAGACGCGCTTTCATGGCGTGATTGCATTGATATGCTTAATCAATCTTATATAAGGCTTTACTCCGAATTAAATAATTCAGGTGATCTTTATTATTCAAAGGAAATTGATTTTAAAAATGGGACATCAGATAAAATAAAACTTCCCAAAGATTTTTGGAAGCTTTTGGAGATTGGATACAGATCAGCTATTAAAGGCGGACTTATTCCCATTGAAAGAGCGCCTAATTCCGGTCAATATTTTTCAGGTTACAAAATAATAAATAACGAATTAATTTTTGATAATCATTTTATGCCGGGTGAACTGGTAGTAAGATATATTCCACAGCCGCAGACAATTACTTTTCCTAAAGCAGGTTTGCAGATAGCCGGAAAGGCTGTACAGGCTGCTTATGATTCATTCAATGATGTGATTGTTTTAGGCAACGCAGGGAATATTACTGTTATAAATCGCAGTAATGGCAGCGTTTTAAACAAGGATATGAGTGAAATAGTTACCAATCCAATAAGTGGAGATTTATCTGTTATATTATCACCTTATGTTTTGGCAGTATCAAGAGAAATTATTTATATTGTAAAAGAAACCGGAATTGACATGTACGATTTTAATTTAAATATGATTACAGCCGCCTACAAAGGAAATTTTGATCTTTACGCTCATTCCATAGGCTGGGAAGAAGGGATCATTGTAAAAATGAATAATGTAACAAAAAAATTTATCGCTGGTAACGAACCAATAGATTCTAAAGATTATTGGAATTTCATGGATGGGGAGGTTGTAAAATCGGACAGCTCTTATGTATTCCAAACCGAAAACGAAGTATTAGTAATATCAGAGATTTTTGAAAATGCGGATTCTTATGTAATCGCCGATCCTTATATTTACATTAACAGAAACGGCTCACCCAAAGTTTATGATAATTTTGAACCGACCGATTTAGCTCCGGCATTGGTAGGAAGGGGAACACGAAAAGGAATTGTAATCGGTGCAGAGATTAATAATGAAACCGGATACGGTGTAATTTTTAAAGACTTTTTTACAGGGCTTAATATGGTCGGATATGCGGCAGATACGGTTTTAAATTATCCAAACAATTTATTTTTCGACTGGCTTGCTGCTGATTTGGCTGTAAAGTTTAGAATCGCTTTAGATATACCTACAAATGAACTTCCGGCATTAGCTGCGGATTATTGGGATACATTGATGAAAGGTATAAGTAGGGATGCTTATAAATCTCAAAGAATTGGAAATGTTTACGCATAGGAGGAATATATGGGAAACACTACAAGTGAAGGAAATCAATTTGCATTACAAAACGCGCAAAATGCGTTCGGTGCATATCAATCGGGTTATGACAATTGGGCACAGCAATATGACCAGTATCGGCAACAAGCGAATCATGCTTTTGGTCAAGGTCTAAGTACTGCCAATCAACAATTAGCCCAAGGAGCCGCAGCCGCACAAAATCAGGCGCAGTTAGCATCAAGACAAGCTGGTTTGAGTAAAGGGCAAGCGGCTATGAACGCAGCAGGCGCATCAAATCAGATGTATCAAAATAATTTTGCGCCTGTTGTAAACAACGCGACACAACAGAGATTAGGCGCGGCGCAAAATCAACAGGCGAACGCAATGCAGGGTATGGGAATGGCAAGCAGCGGTATGCAGGGCGCGATGGGAACACAGGCGCAAGTAGGTGCAAATCAAAAAAGTGCTTTTGATAAATCAATGAGCGGCGCAGGATTGGGGGCGGAGGTTGCTGGGGGTATAGCGAGCGGAATCGCTATGTTTTCAGATGCAGATGTAAAACAAGATATTGATCCTGTTTTTAAAGACAGTATTATGAAACGCCTTGACGCATTAATGAGCGATGAAAGAATAAAAGAGCCTATTAAAGAGCCAAGTACTGATGACATGATCGCCGAAGTCGCAGAGATGATTAACAATTATACTTATCATTACAAGCCCGGTGTTGGTGAAGACCCAAGCGTTGAATATTCAGGCGTTATGGCGCAGGAACTTTTACAAGTTGACGGTTATAGGTCATGCGTATTTGAAGATGCAGACGGAATATTAAAAGTAGACACGGGGCGATTAGCTTTGGTTAATGCCGGAGTTATTTCGGATTTATCAAAAAGACTTTTACTGCTTGAAAGTTTTATAGAATCTGTAATGAGCGGATTACAGGAACAAAATATGCCGGATATACTATAAACAGATTCTTATAAATTAATCGTAAATGAGAGTTAAAGAAATGGAAATAAAAGAAAATACTATGGAGGGTATGAATGAATAAGGAAGTTTTTAACCAATTAACAGCAGCGATTTATAACGCTGGATGGAGCATAAGCGAGTTGAAAGAAGAGTATAAAAAAGATTATGCACCAGCCGCTAATGCGATAAGAACAGAGTATGGAGATAAGACAGGGGCAATCCTGTTAAGGCTTACCCCTGTTACTGATTAAGGAATTGGCTTGATTATTTTTTCGGCGTATTTTTCAGCAATTGCAATAATCTCGTTGATATACTGTTCTCTATCTGGATGGTTTTCCCAGATACGATCTGATGTTTTAACGGCGATTTCGATCAAAGCAACTTGATCAGAAATAGACAGGTCTTTTAATTTCATAATACCCTCCATGGGTTAAAAAGATTTGTGGTAAATTGATTTTAACACAAAGGAGGGATTTATAATATTGCAAACACTTGTAAAGTGTTTTATTATTAAGATAGGAGTAATTTTTATGAATAAAGAAGCATGGATTAGATTTTATGTACCCGTTGATGCAAAAAGTTCGTTGCAACTTTTACAAGTAATTGATCATATTCAAAAAGAGGGGTTTAGTAAAATAAATTTATTAATTTCTTCTAATGGCGGCGATGTAATGATGGGGATAACAACATATCTTCATATAAAAAGTTTAGGATTAAACATTGACACATACGGGATGGGTAATGTTGATTCTATAGCTACTCTGATTTATTGTTTAGGTAAAAATAGATATGCTTCCAAATATACAACATTTATAATACATGATGTTGACTGGAGTTTTACAGGCTCATTTAATATAAATGCAGATAAAGCAATAGAATTAGCATTATCTGTAAAAGAAAGAAGAAATATGATTAATAATATACTAGCGTCAGAATTAAATAAAGACGCAGTGATAGTATTAGATGACATGCGAAAAGGAGTAGTATTAAATTATGAAAGTGCAAAAGAATACGGATTAATTACAAAAGACAAAGAGATAAATATAAATAAAGATGAACCCATGTTTGTAATAGATCAATATGTTGAAGATATTCCGAAAGTAAAGGTAGCAAATTATAGTAAAATAATATGTTAAATGTATTAATTGACAAAATATTATATACAAATATATAATTAAGATTAAGGAGAGAAAAGATGAAAAAGATACTATTAACAACCTTCCTGCTTCTTGTTTGTGTTTGCTTGTGGGGGCAGGAAGTATTATGGACGAGATATTATTCAGATATAACAGAACAAGAATGTCAAGAAATAACAGGGCGTACATTAGCATGGACAATTCTACAAGGTAAAAACAGTATATATGTTAAAAAAATAGATGTAGAATCAAAAAATCCTTATCTCCAACTTTCACAAGATATTGATGGTGATTATTGGTTTTCGATCGTTGGTCCTTATTATACAAGTTCATTTTTTATTGGGAACGAAGGATATAGACCTTCAGATAAAGGATATATAACTTATGACCAATATCTCATTACATTACTTGATCCAAAATATGTAGGATTAAATGTAAATAAATATTTTAAACAACCATAAAAACAGTTGACTAAAACCTAATAATAAAGGTATAATAAAATAAATTAATCCTACTTGACGGTAAGGATTTTGAGAAAGCGAAAAAGTAAGCCTCTCTACCAAATAGGTGGAGAGGCTTACTTTATAAGGGGGAAAAATGAATTTAGGAATGTTAGGAAATGCGCCTGCGCAGACAGATGCGGTAAAAAATGCCGTAGCTGAATTAAATCAAAATAATGATCAACAAAAAGATACATCACCAGTTTATTATAAAGCTGGTAAAGAACTGCCAAAATATGGAGGGACAACAGAAGGGTATACCCCTGATAATGTTCTAGGAAATAAGAATCCGATTACATTATCACCACCGCCGAATGCAATAGCAAATATGACACCCGGTACGCAGAATGTAAAGACAGGACAGATAGATAATACAACCCCAAATAATTATCTTAATTATTTGAATAATATTACAGGAAGTAAAGGCGGAGCTATTACAAAAATGGCGGCAGGAGTACTGGGCAACTTAGCGGCTGGTGTATCAAGAGGAGTAGCATCCGCGACTGGTGGGCGATATGGTAATGCCAACGCTCAATTTGATAATACTGAATTGCAGAATTATAATAACTTAAAACATAATCAAATGAATCTACAGCAAGGCGCGGCAGACAGAGCAAATACTTTAAATCAAGATAATATAGTTTCTAATAATGATTTTGTTAGAAGTGAAACAAGTGCTGATAATCAAATGTCCAGAGACGAAAGATTATTAGCCATCAATCAAAATTTTCAAGAAAGAATGCAGGATAAAGGATTCAGGGATAGCATAGATTTACTAGTACAGAATTTTGAACATTCAAAAGCAACGCTAGGATTACAAGAAACACAACAAAAAGCAATTAGTCAATTCTTAGCTGATTTAAAAGCAGGCGATGCCGTGAGAGCATTTAATACATTTGCAAAATCTGGCATAAGTGAAAATGAAATGGCTAACTTTGTGGCTAGAGTAGAAGGAGGAAAGAGAGTTTTTGATGATATATTAGGTAGTTTTGGTGCTATTGGCGCTATTATCAGTTCCGACACAGATGTAAAAACTAATATTAAACCAAAAGAGGGATGGAGACCCAAACCATTTTGGCATAAAAACGAGCAAAAAAAAGTTTTAACAAGAGAAGATAAAATCGAAAGATTAAATAAATGGAGTGGAAGGTATGGAAATTAAAGAATTTACAAAAGAAAGTTTGAAAGAAGTAAATAACATATCAGGTTTTATTAATGATTTGGACAAATTCCTTGATGAACAAGGTGTAAAAAATATGAGTATAAATAATATTCTTGTTGACAACAAAAAAGATGTATTTATTTCTATTTCTCTGTGGGTATCGGCGGCGGAGCTTGCTTTATATAAGTCTCTACAAGATCAGCACGCTCCTTGTACTCCTTAAATAGGGAGGAGTATTTTAATAGTTGACAAAAACCCAATAACAAGGGTATAATAAAGTAAAAGAGCGCCGCTTGACGGTAGGCGCAGAAACGGCGAAACAGTAAGCCCTTCTAATCATAAGATTGGAGGGGCTTTTTTTATGCCATTAGACAAAGAATTACAGTATCCTGCAACGGAAGATGATTGTGTTTATTTTTATGATGAAACACGCAAAAAATGGAAAAAAATATGTGATGTTCAAACTAGGGATTTACCAATAAGCGTTAAGAGTAAAATAAAAGAAGATCAAAAAAAAGCAGATAAAATTTTACATCTGCCATTAAAATAAGGAGTGTGGAGGGGCTTTTTTATGCCAAGATTAGAAACATGTATTATTGAAAATAACAAGATTTACTGTTGGGATGATATAAAACAATCCCCGGTAGAAGCTGAATTAATTATAAAAGACACAAATGAAAAAATACCTGAAAATGTATTTAATAAACTATTATTAAAATTATGTGAAACAAGGGGGATTAAATGAATAATGATAATAATCCACAATTTAAATCAAGAAACGGATGTGTTTATATTTATAATCAGATTGAGCATAAATGGTATAAATTCTGCCCAACAGATGAATTACCATCTGATATAAAAGCGCAAATAAAAGATATAAAAGAAACCGCAGATAAATTAAAGGATATAGCATGAATATAATCAATCAAGCTGTTGATAATTATCGAAATCAAATAGCAGCAAAAAAACAGATCGATCCGCTTGCACAGCTTGCAGCGCATATAGGATTAAAAGTTAATACTCCCGAAGCTGAACAAAAATTAAGAATCATGGGAGAAGCGATCTCACAGCAAGCGGCGCAGACTTCACAGGTACAGCAGACAGACGCAGTTGATAAAGCAACTACAGACTGGAAACAATCTCAATTTGTGGGGAAGGTATGATAAATTTTATTTTAAACGGATCAAACAAAACTATGCCATTGACAATGTTAATGAGTTTAAGTCACAATGCAAGAGACAGAGAAATTGCAAACGCAATTTTAATCCATAACGGCTGGTTGTTCAGAGCGAATCCAGCCTTAGCGATGTATTTAAAACTGTTGTAAAAATTGCAGCAGTTGAAATAAGGGAAGGAGCTGGAATTATCCAGCGAGTGTTGACGGAAGGAACGGAATGAGTAAATCGAATTAAAATTCGATCAGTTTTTTCTCCAAGAACTTCGGAAGAATATAAGCCGATCAAGAGGCAAATATTCGCGTAATCTTCGCGCCTATTCTAATACCGTAAATGACGGCGTAATTCTTAGTTTAAAAGACGCACCTGTCTTAGGTTTATCACAAACAGATTTATCAGTAGAAGAAGATACCGCCCCGACTTCTCAAATGAGCGTGATCAAGAGTTGTATTGACACTCTTGTATCAAAAATTGCAAGTGCTAAAGTACGCCCATATTTTACACCTATAAACGGCAATTACCAAACAATAAAAGTTTTAAAACAAACCCAAATATTTTTTGACGATCTTTATGACCGTTTAGATATAGTAAAAAAAATAACAACGGCTTTTCGCGATGCCTGTGTTTTTGATACAGGGTTTCTTTTTGTTAATCCTTTTGATTATTCAATAATGAAAATCAGCCCGTGGCAAGCGGCAATACTTGATGCAGAATACCATTATGGCAAATTAACAAAAGCCCTTGTAACACTGGAAGATGTACCAAAAACAATTTTAAAAAGCGTATACGGAATTGATCACAGCGAACCTTATGCGACTAAATTGGATTTATATTTTGATCTTGATGTTGGGAAAATCTATCTTATAATAGGCGGCGGCAGCAATGTAAAAAAAGTAGTAGATTACAACTCTCCTATACCTCTTGTAATACTTCACTACTCTACCCCGATTAAAGGCGCAAAATCAACATCAATTACAGATGATCTTTATAACATACAGTGGAACATAAATCTTTTAAACGCATTTATAAAAGAAGCGGCGACACTATCACCGAAAAATATAATAGCAGTACCTTCTACAAAAACAATGAATATTCAGAATGTTGATAACAGGATCGGACAGGTAATCAAATATGATCCGGCACCCGGTACTGGAAGCGGCATAGATGTGATATCTCCTTCTTTCATTAATCAACAATATCAAAACTTGCTTGAATACTATATCCAAAAAGCATACGAAATGACCGGAATCTCTGTTTTATCCGCGCAGAGCGTTAATCCATTAGGTGCAAATGCTTCTGGCGCAGCTTTACGGTCAATGGAAAATATCGAGAGCAACAGATTTGAAACGCAAATGAACCAAGTTGTGAGGGGATATGTAGACCTTGCTAAACTTTTAATCGCCATGCTTCCCGAAGATTCCGATATACTCCCTGTAAATGCGAACAGATCGGGATATACATGGAAAGATGTTAAAGAGCAAGCCAACTTAATAAACATCCAATTTTCCGCGCAAAACATGTTAAGCAAAGACCCGTCAAAGAGACTTGAACAAATAATACAGTTATCGCAGGTTGGATTAATACCACCGAGCCAAATTGGACGTTATCTAGAAATGCCCGATCTAAACGAAGTATTTAACATCATGACAGCCGCGCAGGACGCAGTAGATAAAGTAATCCAGTTGGCGATAGAAGAAAATTATTTTAACATTCCCAGATTTGTATCCTACGATCTTTTAGCAAAAAGCATTACAGCGATTCAAAATCAGCTTTTAGGCGCATACACAAAAAATAATCAGGAAACTTTAATTTCGTTACAAAGAATAAATCAATTAGATGCAATGCTGCAGGAAATTTTAATAAAACAAGGTGTAATTCCTGTACAAACAGGACAGATGCAAATAAGTGATCAGGGTATCGCCGCGCAGGGAATTGTACAAGCTCCAAGCGCGATAGATGCAATGAATATGGGTATGCCGCCCGAAACGGCAAATGATAAACCAGTGGAGGGAAATTAAGATGATTAGAGATGAAGATGGTTTTATTGATACAAGATTTTATCCAAAAGAAAGGCAGACAAAAAGGGTAAGCGCAAAAGTATTTAACGGCGATCCAAATAATCCTGTTATTGAAAATGGCGTAATTATTGGAAGATTTGATGATAGGTATAAAATCAAATTTGATGATGGATACGAAGGTGTCTTTCATGAAAATGAGCTTAATTTTAATTCTGAAAAATCTGACCAAAATCGACAACAAAAATTAGATCGCCTTAAAAAGTGGAACAGTCCGGTAGACGGCAAACTGGATCAAGGCGAAATTAATGCACTTGAAAAAATTGTGCAGGAAAAACAAAAAACTATTGCTCCAAATTCAAGCGCAGGCAGATTGCAAGCCATGATTAACGATCGCGCTTTAGGAACAGCGGGAAAATCGTTAAACGAAAAACCGTGGAGAGGTTAGTGGACGATAAGAGACAAAAACAACTTAAACAACTCAAAAAATGGCTTGTCAGTAATTGGGGCGATTCTCTTGCTGTTGAAAAAGACAGGCTCCGCAAACGAATTGAAAGGCAGACAATCCCGATGGAACGCCTTCATTATACAAAAGAGAATTTTAACAGTAAATTTCCGAATAATTCTGTTAAAACTCCTACAGGTGAAATACCGCTAACTTATTACCAATTCAGAAAACTTTCAGATAAAGGTAGAAAAAAATATATAGGCGGTATGGAAAAAACATTAACCGATCCTAGCGTATTAATTAAGGATGTAAGATCGAGCGGAGAAAGAAACGGGGAGAAAGCAGAATTAGGATACAGAGGTTTTACAAATTTAAAAGAAAAAGGATTGATGTCAGTAATTGCAGATAAAAGTGATAAAGGAAAAAATAAATTTGTTATATCGACATACCCAATAAAAGTTGATGATTATCTTAGTAAATTAAAAGACACCGCTAATATAGTTTACAAGAAACCATATAGCGGCGGAACGGCTGGGAATGATCCGCAGAATCTAGCCAATAAAAATATCAGCGACACCCAGTCTATCAATAATATAACGCAAAATACCCCTGATAGCAAGGGGAAAAATAAATAATAGGAGAAAATTATGCAGGACACATTACAGAAAATCATGGCGATTTTAGAGGCTCAAGGCGCACGAATAACAGCACTTGAAAAACAATTAGAATTATATACTGGGGGCACAGACACCTTAATAGATACAGTGTATAACACAAACAACAGAGAAAGATTTAATTCTTTCTCTGATAAACATCGCTCAAAGTTTGAACCTTATATTGGAATAATGGACAAACTTGAAGGCGGCGATTCTTTTCGTGCTATCTACGAAAAATCGTTTGATGTTGACGGTGAGGAAGGATATAACGAAGATACCTATGTTGATGGTGTATTGACAAACATTATCGAAACCATTGAATCGTTAAAATCGGTTGTACCGCCCGAAGCAGCGCAGGCACTAGAACAGGCAGAAGCGGCGATTCAGACAGCCGCTATTGAAAACGATCAAGCTGAAATTACTAATGAAGCGGAAAGTACTAATGAAGATGATGAATGGTCGGAAGAAAATCTGGCTAAAGAAAAATTAGGCGGTGTAAAACTTTTCAGTAAATAAATATCGTATGATATTTAAATAAAATTAACCTGATGACGGCGGGTGCAAGGAGTGAAACATGGCAGGAATATCCATGGATCAAAGCGTCCTGAACATCTTAAAGATCGTCTATCGGGATGGCGTACAATCGTTACTTTTTAGAAATTCTCCTGTATTAAGGAAAATAAAAAAAAGTAGGACTGAAGGTAAAGAGACGCGCTATGCGGCAATGTATGGGCGCGGCGGTGCTTGCGGAGGTGATTATACTTTTGTTAAAGCAGCATCTGTAAAAACTGCAAAGAATGAAGAGTGGAAAATTATTCCGGGACAGATTTTCAGTGCGCTTACAATTAATCAAAAAGAAATTAAAGCAAGCAAAACTAAAAAAGGCGCGTATATGACCGCTATCGGAAATAAAGTGTTCGCAGCCCTTGAAGCCGAAAGAAAACAGCTTGCCAAAGCTCTTTATGGCACTGGTTATGGTGAATTCGCAGTAGCAACAGATTCTGGTACGATTGCCGCATCGGGAACGAATACTATCACACTCACCGAGGAAGGTGTGATCGGTATTGATGTAGGCACTGTATTTAGATTTATTACACCCGGCGCAGACGGCTCGTTAGGAGCATCCGCGACTGTTGGTGTGTCTGCAAACACTGTACAAAAAATTGATGGTAATGTTGTAACTTTCGATGGATCGAATACAGATAGCTGGAATGTTGGAGATGTACTCTGTTTTGAAGGTAGCAGAGACCCTAACGGCAATCCATGGCTTCCTGTTGGTTTAGGTGCATGGCTTCCAACGGTTGGAAACAGAACAGGGGCAACATGGACGAATTACATTAATGCGCCTTTATATGATGTAAATCGTAGTAAAGCAACAGAGCGTTTGGCAGGTCAATTTGTACTTTCACCTGCGGCAGGCACTTATAAGATAGCAGATGTTATATCTGACCTCTTTAGAAAATGCCGGAGGGCAGGTGCCGAGGTTGATATGATCATAATGAACGATCGTAAATATGCCGAACTTGTTGCCGAAATGAATGCAAACACTACTTATTGGCAGTCAATTAATGACAGCAACAAAGCTGGTAAAACCGGAGCGACAAAAGGATTCAATGAAATTTCATTTGCTTTTTCTACATCATGGTTAGACAAAGTAATTGATGATCCATACTGCCCATATAACAATGTTTATATTCTCGAAATGAAAAATCTAGAATTGTTGACTTATTCAAATGCGGATGAAGTTATCGATGATGGAATTTCAGAGAACGAACCGGGCAAAGCTGATCCTGAAATGGAAAATGGTGCGGCTTATGACGAAAAGGCTGCCCAGCTTAATATTAATGATCTTGTTTCTATTGAGCCGGGGGCTGCAACACCCGAGGGCGCTGCATTCTGTGTGAGCTTCAATATTTTTGGCACATTCGCATTATTCAACACAGCTAACAGCGGTGTTGCTGTATTACAGTAGTTTAATGGAGGGGGAATTTACCCCCTCCCATTTAGGAATAAATTATGGACTTAAATACCGGAAACCTATTAATCCAATTTGTCGGTTTTATTGTGACATTAATTCCAATTGGTATAATTGTATACAACCAAGGGCGAAAAGATCAAAAACTGGAAAAAATTGTTGAAGATTTAAAAGATAATAAAATTAATATTACAAGTGTCTGCGATATGACAAATAAGCATAAGGATTTTTTCATAGATAACATATCAGAGCTTAAAGCGCAAATTGGTATTATAAGCGTAAACATCGAGCGGCTTACTATGGCAATTGAATATATACAAAAAGAATTAAAAAAGGAAAAAAAATCATGAGTAAAAAAGAATTAGAACAATTAACATTTGAGCAAAAAATAGACCTTATACGAAGTGGGAATCTATGGTGCTGGAAAACATTCTGGATCGGTATTGTAGCAAGATTACAAAAAATCATTTTCAGCAGGGAGATGATTGTTTTTATTATATTCGCAATACCTTTTTTAATTTGTGTGCTGGTATTAAAAACAGATGAAATGTGGCACTGGATAATATTTGGAATTGTATCGGTGATCTTTATTCTAGCGGAGGCATTGCGAATATTAGTAGGGCAAAAAACAACACTGAATATAAATGCCGATGCGAAAGTCGGGGCAACAGTAGGGGCTAATCTTACAGGCGATTTGGTTAATATGGCAAGAACGGCTATAGAGGAGGTGAAAAAATAATATGTTAGTAAACGGCAGTCAAAAAACATTCCCACATGAGGAAATTAGAAAATACGGTTGTTATTTTTTAACATTGGTTTCATGGGTAGAACATGCATTTGGTTATGATTTTTCAACAGAGAAAATAATTGAGCATTTTAAATATTGTAAATTAAAACGCTGGATAGGCGCAAATTGCTGGATAATCGAGCCATGTGCAATATTTAATTTCATATCTGAAAGACCTAATTATTTTAGGTTTGTTGAACATTCTGTTATCGTGCCTTATACACTAAGATTTCCCTGTTTTTATGATGGGAACCCAACTCATTTTGTTTTAGGTCAACGTGATAAGTTAGGTAAAGTAGAAGTTATTTTTGACGGCTGGAATCCTTCGGCAGGAAACAGGGGATTAAAGATAACAAATTACAGGTCGTTTAGGTAAAGAAGGAGCTAAAATGAAATGCAAAAAACTAATCGCAATTATTTTATTATTATCAGTATTGCCCTACTGCTTGTTTTCGCAGGAGGCATCGGCGGCTTTTTCATCGGTCGAGCGAATAAATCGGATAATTCTCGAACTGAATATGATTTCAGCCGAGAAAGAGAATTACTTGCGCGAATTGGAGAGTATGAACGAAGAGAGGCGGATAGAATTACAAGAGAGAGTGATCGAATTGCAGCAGAGAGAAAAAGATTTGAACGAACTGAAATTGCAATTAGAGCTATTCGGAAATCTGATAGACGATCAAGTAATCTTTTACAAGAACTCTCAAAAGAAGTTGAAATTTTGGCGGATTTTTTCAGGGATTCTTGCGACCTCTTTAGCAACGACATTGATAATATGGGGAGTAAATAAATAAAGTTTTTCTAATGTGTTGTAAAAATATATTTATCCAAAATCTGGAATACTTTTTTTGCTCTTTCAAGTAATTTTTTTCGACCTTGTTTGTCCCTGTGATTATATCTTTTTGCCACATCATTAGAAACTTTATGACCCATGAAATACTCCTCAATTTCCCCGAGATTTTCGCTATCCATAAGAGTTTTCCAGAAATGCCGACCGGAGTAGAAAGTGATATTTTCTTTAAGCAATTGAGATTTACTAAATTTAGTAAATTTTCCCAATTCCAAATTTGCCAGATCGTAAATTTCGCTACTTAAATATTTTGTATTACTTTTTTTAAAAATTAGATCATTATCGTTTTTATGATGTTTTTTTATATAAGCTATTATTTTTCGGTATACAAAGTCATGTAAAGGTACTAACCTTATTCCGTTTTTCGTTTTACTTTTTTCGATATTAATAAAATGTACTTTATCTATCACCATAATATCTTGTACTCTAATTCTCTCAATTTCTGAATTTCTCATTCCGGTTGTATAAATTAACAAACTTAAAAGATATGATAATTGATTATTCCATGTCTTATTAAACACGCCTTTTAGTTTAGTTATTTCGTAACAACCTCTTATAACTTCGTTGTTGTTTTTTAAACATACTAAACTTTTACATGGATTTATCTTAATTTCGCCTTCTATTAAAAGGTGATCAAATATTAGACTTATAATGCTTATATTTCTGTTTATAGTTTGTGGCTTGCAGCCTAAAATCTTTTTTCCGTTGACGTTTCTGTCTAATAAAAGCCAGTTTTGAAATTTAGCTAATAATGGAACATCTATTTCTGATATATCTTTAATTTTCTTTTTTCTTAAAAATGGTATAAGTTGATGAATAATAAAGTTATGATAATTCTCTCTAGAATCATTGTTTAAATCACGCCCTCTTTTAATATCTATTTCTAAGTAAGGAGAGTTGGGAGCGTAATATTTTCTTAGAATTGTATAAAGGTCACCATATTTCTTTTTAACGACATCTCTATTGTAGTATTCGTTTAAAATCCTATCTCTATTTTCTATTGCCCATCTTTCGGCGGCTTCTCTGTTTCTTGTATAAGTGCATCTATTAGTTGGAACTTTTTTTCCGTCTTTAATATAAATAACATAATAGACATTTTTTCTCCACCATAAATAATACCCCTTAATTTCTTTTTTCTTCGTGAATTGTTTGTCAATTTCTTTTAAATCTTTAATAACACTAGAGTTTTCTTTATTTATTTCTGTTCTAAATCTTGTTAAATATTTTTTATCATCCATGTTTATAGTTGGCTTGCTTTTAAGCCAGCTTTTTATTTTTTGCGGAACAAATCTTACTACTTCTCCGCTTGCTGTTGGTATTTTAGTATAAGGTATTTTACCACTTGCGACAAGCTCATTTATAGTAGTTGACTTAATTTGCAAAACATGAGATAATTCTTTAGTGCTAAAAAAACGCATGGATTAGTATCGGCAACAGGTGTTAATTTCTTAACCAAAAATAGGTGATGAGTCTACTGTGAGTCTATAGTGATTTTTGCTAAAAATTTTGTAAATAAATTTATTATTTTTTTACAAAAACGCTTGACGGATTAGTATTATTGTGATAATATTAAAAATAGATAGAGAGTTATGTAAAAACGTCAGTTACCTAGAACGTTATGTGCAATAGTGGTAAAAATATTTGAATATATAGAAATAATAGTTAACAATATGAAATAAAATATATAAAATCATAATACTATGAAAAAGTTATGTATTATTACCATATTTGTATTTCATTTATTATTTCCATTTGTGAATATATTTGCACAATATATTTTTTGTGTTCAGGATGAGTGGGCAACAGGTAGATATAACTTTGTTGATAGCCAAAATAGAGTGCTTTTTAGTGGAAATTTTAGACTTATAGATCAATTTTCTGAAGGTATGGGAATTATACAATTTGATGATATAAATCAAACACAAGCCTATATAGACTCTCAAGGTAATGTTATAAGACCGCAACTTCCTAGTGGTTTTACTGGTCATGTTATATTATACCCTTTTTCCCATGATTATGCATTAATCACAACTGGCGATACTGTTAGATATGTTAGCAGGCAATTTTTTGTTAATAAAAGAGGAGAAATTGTATCGGAGATATTTTATCGTGCAAATTCATTCTCAGAAGGGATAGCGGTTGTTCAATCAAATCGAGGGACAACTTATCGAGCAATAGATACAAATTTTAGAACACTTTTTGAAATAAGAAGTGCGGATCATAATAAAGATGAAAACACATGGAAATTTAAAAGCGGCTTACTACCAGTAATGAATATCAGAGAGGAGTGGGGTTATATAGATAAAACAGGACAACTTATAATTCAACCAAACAGACAATTTGGTGCTGATTTTTCTGGTGATTATGCAATTTCTAGAAGTGATACTTTTGTTTTTAATAAATCTGGTGAAACAGTTTATACAATCGAACCAAAAACAAATCTGATGCGTCGAGTAATTCGGTATCCTTACATTTTTAATGGCAAATTGATAATTTTAGATTTAGATGTAACTATTGTTGATCTTGTAGATAGATCAAAGCAAGATATTGTTTTTAGAATACCAAATCAAGCAATTTCTCCTTTGTTTAGATTTCATGCACATTTTTTGGGTGAATATTTTATTGTTTTTAATGGAATATTTAATTTTTCAGGAGAAAGAATAGCAACTATGCCGAATAGTGATGTTTATTATCCAGATAGTATAAATAAAATTTGGTATAATCGTTTTTGGGTAGGGAATAATCGTTTTTATGATTTACTAGAAATTATTAATCAATAATACAAAATATGTAATACGCCACTACTGCACATAACAAACGGTAACTGCAAAATGCCATGTTCGGGCATTTTGGGTTTCGTTCGGCTAGGTCATGGCTAAAGCCATTCCCACGCCTCACTACACCACATTTTTTTGTGCCCGTAAAACGCTTCGCGTTTTCCTTATCGGGCACAAAAAAACGTCAGTTACCTATAACGTTATGTGCAATGCCGAAATTTTTTTAATTTTTCTAAAAATATAAAATAAATTGAAAATAACCATTGACAATGTGTTTAAAAAGGGATATACTTTATATATACTGAAATTTGGAGGTTTTTATGCAAACAAATGTAGTAAAATGGGGCAATAGCCATGGAATTAGGTTACCAAAAGCATTTCTTCAGGATATTAAAATATCGGAAAATGATCCTGTGGATATTTCATTGGAAAATGAAAAAATAATAATTAAAAAAATTGATCAAAAAGACCATAAGACAATAAAAAAACGTCTTATGGATTTTTATGGAAAAGATTATGAAAAATATTCAATTTCTCAAAATGAAATAGACTGGGGTAAACCTGTAGGAAATGAAGTATGGTAAAACAAGGTAATATAATATGGCTTGATTTTGATCCTCAAATTGGACATGAGCAGAAAGGCAGAAGACCTGCATTGGTTATAAGTAACGAAACATTTAATAATTTTTCTAAATTGGCGATTGTATGTCCAATAACAAGTACAGATAAAAAACATCCATTTCATGTTAAAATTAATGAAAATATTAAAACCAAAGGTGTAATTTTATGTGATCAGGCAAGGACATTGGATATAAAAGCACGACAATATGAATTTATTGAAAATATTTCCGAGGATGTATTATTAGAAGTTATAGATATTA
>Ga0209755_10002461_pt1 | contig 25424 bp, 18 predicted proteins | sample TergutCo191P1_FD_187301 | JGI IMG/M metagenome (GOLD analysis project Ga0209755, IMG submission 187301) | Cornitermes sp. P1 segment gut microbial communities from Petit-Saut dam, French Guiana - Co191P1 (SPAdes) (version 2) | ecosystem: Host-associated > Arthropoda: Insects > Digestive system...
CCCGTAGGGGCGACCACAGGTCGCCCCTACGGGTTTCCCATATATTCGGGCGTTCAGTGAACGCCCCTACAATTTTCCATATATTGCCCATTCATGTTAAATAAAGCAAAGATTTCTCGCTACGCTCGAAATGACATTAATTAGAATGGGTTCCTTCTAGTAGTGAGAACAATTAAACTAAAGTGTCATTTCGACCGTAAGGGAGAAATCTTTGCTTTATCCATAATTTATAATTCAATCCTCATTCATTCATCAATCATCATTCATCAATTACCCCCACCCTATCTCCCTACAAATGTGGTCTCTCCTCTTCTTCTCATGTTAAGCAATTCTCTTGCATACCTTTCAATAAACTCTTCACTAGATCTATGTGCTATTTCATTCTCATTTTGTGCTATTTGCCCTTGTGCAATTTCTAATTGCTGCTCTAGGTTTCTTGCCCGTGCGTTTATGCTTGATAGTGAAATCAAATTAATCAGCAAGGCAATGATCAATAGCATCACAAAAATCAATAGTGATGCAGTAATAATTTTCAAGGTTTTGACATTCATTTTTTTCATGTGCATAGTTTAGCAACAAATATTGATAATGTCAACAAAATAATTTGACTTTTTTTTAATAATATTGGATAATTGAGGCTATGAATGATTTTGTGTTTGATGCAATAATAGTCGGTGCTGGACATGCTGGCATAGAGGCAGCCTTTGCACTGTCTAAATTGGGCAAAAGAGTGCTGCTGCTTACTATCAGTTTAGACAATGTATCCTTTTTAGCGTGCAACCCTAGTATTGGCGGCACGGCAAAGGGACATTTGGTCAAAGAAATTGATGCCCTAGGCGGACTTATGGGGCTGGCTGCAGACAGCACGCTTATTCAATTAAGAATGCTTAATATGTCTAAAGGCTTTGCTGTGCAATCACTGCGTGCGCAGGTAGACAAGCTTAAATATCATCAGTTTGTCAAAGAGGCTATAGAAAACGACAGCAATATTGAGCTAAGAGAGGGCGAGGCAATCTCTATAGACATAGACTATGCAAACACCAACAAAGAGCCGCATTATAAAGTCAATACTGATCAGCTTAGCTATCAAGCAAAAGCCATCATTCTTGCTTGCGGAGTATATCTTAAATCCAAGGTTTTTATTGGCGACACCATAAAAGAAAAAGGCCCGTCTAGCTTTGCTTCAGCTACCCAGCTTAGCCATTCATTAAAAAATCTAGGCATCCCTCTTAGGCGATTTAAAACAGGAACTCCTGCTAGAGTCAAAAAAGATAGCATAAGTTTGAGTGCATTAGAGCTTCAAACTGGCGAGCCGCTTCATTACTCTTTTTCTAGCCTGTCTAAAAAAACCGCCTATGACAAGCTGCCTTGCTATCTTGGATATACCAACAATCACACGCACGACATAATAAGACAAAATTTAAACCTAACAGCAAAATCTCACGGGCACACAGAGGGCGAGGGGGCTAGGTATTGCCCGTCAATTGAAGATAAAATAGAGCGATTTAACAAAGACCGCCACCCTTTCTTTTTAGAGCCAGAGGGGCTAAACACGCAAGAAATGTATGTGCAAGGGATTTCTACTAGTCTTCCTAGCACTGTTCAGCTGGCTGTGTATAGATCGCTATCGGGATTTGAACGGGTGCAAATTATGCGTGATGCTTATGCTATTGAGTATGATTGCATTGATCCTAGGTGTTTATCATCTAGCTTGATGCACAAGGATTTTTTGGGAATGTTTTTTGCAGGGCAGATAAACGGGACAAGCGGATATGAAGAGGCGGCAGCACAAGGGCTGGTGGCTGGAGTCAATGCGGCACTTTATTTAGACAAAAAACCGCCGTTTATTTTGCGGCGGGATAATAGTTATATTGGAGTAATGATAGACGATTTAGTGACTAAGGGGGCGGATGAGCCGTATAGGATGATGACGAGTCGGGCGGAGTATAGATTGTATTTGCGGCAAGATAATGCGGATTTACGGCTAACGGAACTAGGGAGAGGGCTAGGCCTTGTGGGAGACAATCAATATAAAGTGTTTAAGCAAAAGCTAAAGGGGATAGCGGGAATTAAAAAACTGCTAAAAAACCGCATAGAGTTTGGCGATGAGGTTGTTAGCTTAGAAAAATATATAAAGCACCATCAAATCAGTTTTGAGGATGTGATGGGGCTTGAAGTTTTAAAAGGGATAGCCAAGGCGGCTGTCTTAGAGATGTATATAGCGCTTAGGTATGAGGGGTATTTAGCGAGAGAGAACAGGGTGCGGCATGAGCAAGCTAGGCTAGAGGAGGTGGGCTTGCCGCAAGGGTTTGATTATAAGAGTATAAGCGGTTTAAGGTTGGAGGCGGCAGAAAAGCTAAACAAGGTGCAGCCACACTCAATAGCACAAGCATCTAGGATTGCTGGCGTAAACCCAGCGGATATAAATGTATTGATTGTTAGGCTTAAGGCGATGAATAATGACTGAAAGACGAAGTATTGTTGATAAACACATTTATTATGGGAAAACAAAAAACTTAAATTAATGTCATCCTGTAAGGATCTCGCCTTATGATAATACAAAATTATTATATTGTGAGATCCTTACAGGATGACATTAATTTTTAATTGTTCTGCAATAGTAGTGCTGCTAATTAATGACTGAAAGGTCAATCATTAAACATTACCACAACCTACATCTTGTTTGGAGCATTCATTAAAATTAGCTCCATTCCATTTTTTAATGCGTTTTTAACCAACCTCACAAGCTTTAATCTTGCCTTGGTTTTTAGTAAATCAATATCTAAAATCTTGTTCTCAAAATAAAATTTATTAAAGCTTTGACTCAAACTCATTAAATAGCGTGCAACAATACTAGGCTCATACCTTGCCGCCGCATCCATCACCACCGCATCATATTTTGCTAGCAATCGTATCAGCTCATACGACACATCGTCTGCTAGTGCCCCCCAATCAGCATCGCCCCCCAAATCAAAATGACTGCCCTTAGCAAGCACGCTTTGACATCTTGCATGAGTATACTGCACATAAGGTCCAGTCTCTCCATCAAAATTAAGCGCCTTGTCAAAGCTAAACACCATGTCCTTTATCCTTTGATTATAAAGCGCAAAAAACACCACTGCCCCTATCCCTACTTCCTTTGCCACGCTCTCTTTATCTTCAATGTTTCTGCCTTTCATTATTTCCATCGTCTTGTCTATGCTAGTTTTTAATACATCCTTTAAAAGAACCACATTGCCCTTTCTTGTAGACAAGCTTGCACCGCCCTCTAAACTAACCATGCCAAATGCCACATGCTTGCAATCATTTGCCCACTCTTTTTCCAATAGCTCAAGCACCTTAAAAACCTGTTTAAAATGCAGGTTTTGCTGATAAGCAACCACATACAGATTTTCATCAAAGTTATATTTTTTCTTGCGATAAAATGCCGCCGCCAAATCTCTTGTAGCATACAGCGTTGCCCCATCGCTTTTTAATATCATGCACGGCGGCTCGTCTTCTCCCATCTCTACTACATATGCCCCGTCGCTTTTTTTCAATAACCCCTTGCCCTTTAATTCATCAATCACTATGCCCATCTTATCATTGAAAAAACTCTCACCATCATATGAATCAAACTTTATGCCCAGCATATCATAAATCTTGTCCACTTCTTTTAAAGTAATCCTCTTAAAATCATTAAACAACTTAAGCGCCTCTTTATCGCCGTCTTCAATCTTTTTAAACCACTCCCTTGCCTTATCATCCAGCGTTTTATCCTTGTCCGCCTCGTCATGGTATTTTACATACAGCTTTGACAGCTCTTCCATACTAGAGATAGGCTTGTCACCGCCCCACGCTTTGACTGCATAGATTAATTTTCCAAACTGTGTGCCCCAATCGCCTAGATGGTTTATGCCAATAGCATTGTGCCCTAGGTATTTAAAGATTTTATAAAGAGAGCCGCCAATAACCGTGGTTAATAGATGCCCTATGTGAAAATCCTTTGCGATGTTGATAGAAGAATAATCTATTGTGATAGTTTTGTTTGTAGGGGGCAAGGGGACAAATTTGTCGCCCTTTGCTTGCATAAATTCTATGGTGTCTTTGATGATTTTTTGTCTGTTTAATGAAAAGTTTAAGTATCCGCCAGCAGCCGCAGCAAAAGAAAGCCAGCTAGGCTTGCTTATGTCGCTGTTGATTTTTTCTGATAGTGTGCTAGCAAATTGCATAGGATTTTGCTTTAGTGCCGCTGCAATTTTAAAAACAGGCAGTGCCGCATCGCCGTTTTTTAATTCGGCGTCTTGAATATATGATAGAGCCACCGCCTCTTCAATATCAAACGCTGTCAGGTATTTAGCAATTTTTAGTTTATAATTCATTTAAAAAGTTTCCTTGTATAGTTGTCTTTATCGGGCGTTCGGTGAACGCCCCTACATATTGCTCATATATTCCAACATAGTCCCCTGTTACAACTCCGCACACAGCCCAGCAACATGGGCAAAGCGTCCCAGCCGCCCACATGTTGGTTATAGCCTATGTTTGAGAATACCGTAGGGGCGTTCACTGAACGCCCATGACACACGCATATTTATTTGGAAGCAACCTATTTTTGTGGGAATTGTAGGGGCGAACGCCTCGTTCGCCCGATAATCGCCCAGCCTGTGTTTGAGAACTCGTAGGGGCGACCTGTGGTCGCCCATGCTACTGCTATAACCGACACACGGGCGACAGGGTGTCGCCCCTACGGGTTCGCCATATATCAGGCGAACACAGGTCGCCCCTACAAAAACATTATATTACAAGCATCCCCAACCCCCACAAAATAATGTGTGTCTATATCGGGCGTTCAGTGAACGCCCCTACAAATTCGTACACACATCAACTTCATGGGCGGTCGGGGACTTTTTGCCCCTACGGATTCCATAATTGGGCGACCACAGGTCGCCCCTACGGGTTTCCACAAAACGGGTTGTATCAACACATGGGTAGGCGAACGAGGGCGTTCGCCCCTACAATTTCACATACTACCCAATATCACCCCAAATTTAAACGCTCATTAATTTTTCACTTTTCATTTTTCATTTTTAATTAATTAGCAAAACCCACACCCATCCATCATTAACACCACCATTCTACAAATATTTTTTAAGCACCTTAGGTATTTCAACAGTTCCATCCGCCCTTTGATAGCACTCAATCAATGGAATCAAAAACCTTGGGGTGGCAATTGCCGTGTTGTTTAGTGTGACGGCGTGTTTTATTATCCCGTCTTCTTTGTATTTTATGCCCAATCGCCGTGCTTGAAATGTACCCATCTTAGAGCATGAGTGCGTCTCACAATATGCGTTTCTGCTTGGCATCCATGTCTCTATCTCAAATTTTCTTGTCTGCCCTATCCCTAGCTCCCCCGTGCAAGCCAGTGCCACCCTAAACGCCAGCCCCAGCTCTATTAGCATATCCTCTACATTTTTCAATATCTCAAGCTGCAATGCATCCGCATCTTCTTCTTTGCAAATGACAAGCTGCTCTACCTTTTGAAACTGATGCACACGATATAATCCCCTAGTATCTTTGCCAGCAGCCCCAGCCTCTCTCCTAAAACAAGTGCTGTGCCCCGCCATTTTAATCGGCGCACTCAAATCCAATATCTCGCCCATATACGCTGCCGCCAAGCTTACCTCACTTGTTCCTACCAAATATAATCCATCTTGCTCAATATAATAAGCCTGGTCTCGCCCAATAGGAAAATACCCTGTGCCTTGCATAGCAGGCTCTTTGACCATCACGGGCACAGAATGCGGAGTATAGCCTCTTTTATGCAAAAAATCTATTGCATAGCGGCACAGTGCCATCTCTAAAAGCATTGCCTCACCTTTAAGCATATATGACCTTGACCCAGCGTATTTTGCGGCACGCTCGGTTTCTAGCCAGTTTAAAGATTTCATTATTTCTAGGTGGTCTTTTGGTGCAAAATCAAATTTAGGGGGCGTGCCTATTTTTCTTAGTTCAACATTGTCATCCTCTGTTTTGCCGATGGGGACATCGGTATCTGGAACAGACGGAACGCACAGCATAATGGCATCAAATTGGTTTTTAAGCTGCTCTAGTGTGTCTTCTTTTTGGGCTAGCTCTATCTTGATTGCCTGCACTTTTTTAATGATGGCATCTTTTTCTGCCCCAGTTTTTGCAAGCCCCATAGATTTTGACAGCTCGTTGCGGTTTTTTCGCATATCCTCTGTCACTACCATAATCGCCCTTATCTCTTTGTCTAGCGACAAAAGGCTGTCAATGTCCACGCTCATGTGCTTGTTTTTAATCGCAGATTTAACCAAATCCACATTGTTTCTTAAAAAATTAATGTCTATCATCTTGTTTTGCTCCTAAGTGTATATTGTCTATATTTTGGCAAAAATGTCTGTTTTAATAAATTAGGTATTATACCCCAGGGCAGAGCCCTGGACCCCCATGCCGCCTTTGGCGGCATGGTTCCGCAGCTTAAGCTGCGGGGTATAACACCATTTTTGGCGGTCGCAAATTTTCCCTTGTATCGCTAAGAAAATTTGCTTGGTTAATCAATGCCTGTCATAATAGGTATCATCTTGCCACTTTTCAACATTATGCTCAATATAATGATATATGTTTTGATAATCATCCTCGTTTCTTATAACATGATCATAAAAAGATTTTTGCCAAACAGGATGCTTTGCCTGTTTTGTAACAAACGATTTAATATTTGTTATTATCTGGCTTATCGTAGGGGCGGACACCCCTGTCCGCCTATCGCTGCTAATTTGAATAATCATGTGGATGTGGTTGGGCATAATCACATGATTTGTAATTTCTACCCCGTTTTTATTTTGAATCTTTATTGTTTGCTCAACACATTGTCCCAGTTTTGATAGCTGCATCTTTGGGCGAACGAGGGCGTTCGCCCCTACAGAAAAACCATCTTCTATCTGTTTAACAACCTCTCCAAAAATATGCTTTTTGTCTATGCTGCACACTGTCACAAAATATGCACCATTCTGCGTATAATCATAATGCTTTAAGCGATTGTTTTTTCTTAATTTAATCATTTTTTTCTATCCCTCTATTCTTTGCAAGGGACCTATATACCACTCTCCAAAATCACTCAATATCTCATTTTGTCTTATATCCGCAACTATAACCGGCACTCCCATAAACTCAAACACTGCCGCAAGCCCAATAATCCACCCCACCGACAACCCCATACCGTTCCCCTCTAAGTCGGGCGGTGCCATGTTTGAAACAAGCCGAGTTCTTATTATATTATTCTCTATAAGTCCGCCCCAGCCATCCCCTGCAATACCGCCAAAAAACACAAAGCCGCCCATGTCCCCTGTCCTTGTTATGCCAAACCGCCCCCCCACAATATTGCCCCTAATAATCGTATAATCAGACCTAGTCTCGCCTAGCTCCACAGCCACAATGCCGCCCACAAACTTTAAAAAATTCTGTCCGCTTAATTGCTCAAAATCACCAAACACCCTGTTGTTAAATACTCTGGCAAGCCCATCACTAAACCCAATCAAGCCGCCCACATGCACATAACTCCCCCTAAAATTAAAGCCCTCACGCACCTCATTGTTTCTTATCATATACAAATTTCTGCCTGCTATGCTGCCAAAATACACATGCTCTGTGCCGTCAGAATTAAAAACTACATTGCCGTTTATGCTAGAGTTTTGTATTATCCCCCAGTTTTGAGAAGCAATCAAGCCCACAAAGCATTCATAATAGGGGCGGCTAAAGCTTGCATTTAAATCAATAAAAGCTGTCATGTTTATGTTTGATATAGTGCCGCTGTTTATTTGAGTGAGTATTCCCACTCCGCCAATCATGCCCTCTTCTATGACGCCTGTGTATTGGTCAATGACAATGCTTGCCCTGTTTAAGGGTGTGCCAGCATAAAAATTTATGCTGGTGATATCCCCTCTATTATAAAAAACTAGGTGCGAAGCAAGTGGGGAATTAAATCTAATGCTCTGCAAAGAGCCTTCTAAGGTGTGCGCTAGCATAGAGCCGTGCGGAGAGGAAACTGTGTGTCCGCCGCCGTTTAGGTGTGCTTTAAAATAATCTATTTCATGATTTTGAGGGAGAACAATATCATTGTGTAAGATAAAATAAATGTCCTCTTGACTTGCTGCATATATTAGTTCTTGATGTGTCCTTATCCTAAAAGGTGAGTCCGCCGTGCCTCTGCCTCTTAGGTTTATTGCGTGCGTAATGGTGATGGGGGTGGCGATTATGATGGCTAGCATGATTGCAGCGGCACTCATCAGCATTTTATGCACACGCTTTAGCTTTTGGCGAGGCGCTGTCAATACTCCGTGTTCATCTATGCTTGCCGCCCCTCTTTTTTTTGCAGCAATCTTTATTATTAGTCCTGTGTCTTCACCTGATAATTCTCTGCCTATCAGCAGCTTTTTTAATCGCCCTATTTTGTTTAGCACAGCAAGCACTATTAGTGGATTTATCACTTGCATTTGATATAAATGTCTTATATAAATGCCAGCGTTTTGTCTCATCGTGACACATGCATCTTGCGGCTCATACTCTAGTCTGTTATACTCTTCAATTTTTAACAGCCGCTCTTCATGCACTTTTAAAATTCTTTTTGCATTATAAATATAGCAAAGCGACAACAAACAAAACCGCCCAAATGCCACACTCTTTTGTGCATTTGTTTTTATAGTATCAAAAAACTCCGCCTCATTGTCCGTGCGAATAATCTCTATTATTTTGTTGTACTCTATATTTTGCTGCATGGTATTTTATCTATTTTTTCACCTTAACCTTTCTATCCTCTGCCCATCTATCCAGCACCTCAAATAAATATGCCTCGTTTATGTCCTTGTCCTCTACTATCTTTTTTAAAAACGCCGCACTCTCTTTGTTTGTCTCTAATAGTGCCTTTAAATCCTGTCCGCCTTGCTCTTTGACAATTTCATCCAGCCCCTTCTTTATCTCGCCTAGCTGCCGCCCGTTCTCCATCATAACATCCCCTATATCCTTGTTCAAAAACTCACTCACCTTTTTTATATCCTTGTTATATCCTTCAATCGCCACCGACAATTCCTTGATATTATAGCTTTTTCCACGCTCTTCAATAATCATGTCAATCTTATTAAACTGCTCATCCGCCCTTTTGTCTAGCTCTAAAAGTGCCCCAAGCCGCCCCTCAATCCTATTAAACTGAGCGCTTATTTGCGTTATTCCTTGAGCGTATTTATCAGTAGATGTCGTCAGCTTGTCAATCTGACTTGCTAGCTCTCCTGCCTTTTTAGTCTCACGCTCCATCCTGTCAAACATGCTTAAAAGCTGCTTTTGCAAATCCCCCTCAAAAGAAAGCGACAGGTTTTCTATGCTGGACTTTACTTCATTATAGCTAGCCAAAAAATCCGACAAGTTTTTTTGAATCGGGCTTAGTAGGTTTCTATACTCAATAAAGGTATCTATTAATTGCTTGATTTGTATGTCCATGAGCTTAGCTCTCCTTTGATTTTTTCTAAATCCGCCGCCAAAATCTCTAGCACAACCTCTCTTGCCTCACTGTTTCCTTCTAAATCCACAAAGCATTTTATTGATTCAAGTCCGCTGCTGTCTCCCTCTATCCCCATACAGCTTTTTGCTAGTCCAGCCAAGCCATCCTCGCCCGCTAGCATAAAATATTCTAACGCATCCTCATACATGCCCTCTTTTAAAAATCTAATCCCTCCGCTTCTATAATCCCCAGCCTTTGTTATGTCAATCCTCAAAAGCTCTTTGTTTTTGTCTTTTGTGTCCACAATCTGCTGTGCCCAAAACACTGCGTTTTCATATTGTCCTAGCCTTGCAAACTCTCTTGCCCTTGCTATCACCTCGTCTTGCTCTGCTTCTAATTTGTCTACTCCGCTTAATAGTTTATCAATAGCCGCCTCATTTGTCAAGTGGTCAAAGTTGTTTTTAAAAAACTCTTCAAACAATCTGTTTTGCCCACTCTCTAAAACATATAGCTTTTGCTTTGCCCTTGAAACTGCCACATACAACAAATTAAAATAGTATCTGTATACACTGTTTTCATCCGCATTTTTTCTGTCTACGCCCCTTTTAATAAACGCATTCCACTCTTGCTGCTGAGAAGATAGAATATCATACAGCACAACGATTTCTCGCTCTAGCCCCTTGCTTTCTGATACTGTCAATATTTCTTGCTTGGTGTATTTTTTCTTAAGATGATTTTTTATTTTTTGGGTTGGGCATATTATTGTATAGTTATTAAAAGGTGAACCATTCAATTTGTCTAAAAACTCTTGATTGTGTCCGTTTGATGCTTTAACAAATACTGTTTCTGTGTTTTCTTCGCTGGTTACACTAGAAGAAAACAATACAAAGTTATGCACGCCAAAGCTTTTGGAGTTTAAGCTAGATAAATCCTTTAAAAGGCTTGCAATCTTTTGGCTGGATCTATAGTTTGAGACTAACTCACTTAATGCAGAGATGTCCTTTTGATATAGCAAGCGTTTTAGGTGCGAAAAAGAAAAGTATGACGGGTTTATCATCTGCAGTGCATCGCCTACGCAAAACATTTTTAGGGCAATGCTTTTAAAAAAAGCAAGGTTGATTTGGGTATAGTCTTGCACCTCGTCAATTAGGACAATAGAATATTTTTGCATATTTTTGCCCAGCATATCCTTTGACATTTGATTATAATCTGTCATGCCATTGTTTTTTAAATGCTGGCAATAATCCATCGCCAGTGCAAAAATTGTCTTTGCCTCTTGACTAGAAAAGCTGTCCTTTCTTTTTTCTAAATACTCTGTTTCATTAAGCACTCTCTCACTCCCCAAAATCATTCCATAAACCTCTTTATAAATGACCTCGTGCGAAATATGATGGATTTGCTTGATTCTTGATAATAGATTATAATTTTTTATGCCTAAAAGATATTGATTTATAAAATAACTCTCGTTTGCTATTTTTGCCTCTCCATAAATGTCTTCAATCAAGCAAAAATCTATGCTGCTGTCCAAAAACTCTATAACTTTTTTTAAACTGTCTAAAGGATGATCTTCACTAAGCGACAAATACACCCCCAGCCGTCCCTCAATCGCCGCCGCCATATCCCCGCTCAAACATTCTATTTCGCTTGCCAAAAACTCTTTTAATGCACTGTTATACTCCAAAATTTTTAGCCTAACATCGTTTAAAAGGCTTTTAGAATAAGTAGTATACAAAAGCCGCCCCCTATATCCACGCCCCGCCGAATAAATAATTTTGTCCACACAGATATTAGTTTTTCCGCTGCCAGCCACCCCATGCACAATCATGTTTTTGTCCTCTGTGGCAACAATGCTTTTTTGCACAGCATCCAAAATGGGAAAATAATTTTTTGTGTTTATGATGCGATATAATTTTTGCACACAATCAAGCACTCTAGTCCCCGTCTCAATATCAAACTCTGTTAGGTTTTTTAATCTTGTATCACCTCTTTTAATAAATGCATCCGGATATTCAATATCATAAAAAATAATGCTGTCGTCGTCTATGTTTAAATAGATTCTTTCTTTTGATAGCTTTATTAAATAGCTACCGTTTTTTAATCCAGCTTTTATCACGCTCTCTGCAATTTTTAACAGTGCCTTGTCCGCTTCAAAAAAAGGCGATACCAAAAACGCCATTTTTTGCGTCTTATAAATGGCGTGTTTTGATAAAATTATTTTGTGCTTATCTATTTTTAATTGCATACTCTCTTGCTAATTTGTTTTTCTCCCTAGCCTCGTTTTTATAAAACTCTGCTGTTTTAATTTTTAATCGCTCTATCGCTTTATCCCTATTTCTGCCCTGACTCCTCTCGTCTTGACATACTACTACTACTCCGCTAGGAATATGCGTCGCTCTGATTGCTGTTTCTACCTTGTTTACATTTTGACCGCCTGCACCGCTTGCATGAAAAACATCTATCCTAACATCCTTTTGATTAAACTCATGCTCCCCACTTTCATACGCATAAAATAAAATGCCTTTATGGCTTTTTAATATCTCACTTGCACCTATTCCGCTAATTATCAACAGCTTTTTATCCTCTTTTGTTTCAAAGCCATATTCACTTAAAGCAGAAATTAATTCCTTAGAATAATTTTCTATTGCCACAACCTCTTGCCCTAGCTTTTTATGTTTTAATAGCAGCTTCTCCGCCTCTATAGTATCCCCAGCCTCAAAGGCATTAAGCACACAATTGATAGAATTATATTCATTTAATAAATGCGCATAAAGCCCCTTGTCTATCATGATTTCATAAGAGGATAAAAGATGCTCTAGTTCATTTAATCTTATACTTAAAGTGCTTGTGTCCATAAAATTTAATTATAATGCAAGGATTTCTAATATTATACTTCGTCCTTCGGTAAAGCAAAGATTTTTCGCTATGCTCGAAATGACATTGATTAATAAGGCAAAGATTTCTCCCTTCGGTCGAAATGACATTATTTAAAATGGGTTCATTCTAATAGTAAGAACAATTAAACTAAAGTGTCATTTCGAGCGTAGCGAGAAATCTTTGCTTTATCTAATTACTTCCTGCCAAATTTATTCATCAATTCTTTTAAAGCATCGTCTACACTTTTTTCTGGAACAGGCGGCTTTGCTGCAAAATTATTTCTACCTCCTGCCCCATCATTGTTTTTGTTTCTATACTCTGCATTGTTTTGCATTCTGTTGTTGTGTCTTTCAAAGTTTTTATTGCTTTGCCGCTGCTCATTTCTTTGCGCTTGCATAGCCCTTGCCTTTTTAGATGCCTCACTATCAAAACCTTTCATAGTCAAGGCTATCCTATGCTTTTCTTTTTCAACGCCCAACACTCTCACTTTTACAACCTCGCCTACGCTCAACACCTCACTAGGATGCTTAATAAACGCATCAGTAATCTGAGAAATATGCACCAAGCCATCCTGATGCACCCCAATATCAACAAACACACCAAAGTCTATTACATTTCTTACCGTGCCCACAAGCTCCATTCCCTCTTTTAAATCATTCATATCCATTACATCAGTTCTAAGCATAGGAGGAGGCAACTCATCTCTTAAATCACGCCCAGGCTTAACAATCTCTTTAATAATATCCTCTAAGGTAGGCACACCAATGCCAGCCGCCGCTGCTGCCTTTTCCTTTCCATATCCTTCTACCGCTTTTTCTAACTCACCAAGCTTGCCGTCTTTAACCGCCTTATTGTCTAATTCAAACAATTTCAACAGCTTTTCTGCCGCCTCATAGCTTTCTGGATGCACTGCAGTGTTGTCCAAAATATTTTCACCTTCTGGAATCCTTAAAAACCCTGCACACTGTTCATAGGTCTTTGGCCCCATTTTTGGCACTTTTCTAAGCTCCTCTCTTGATTTAAAACCACCGATTTTTTGTCTGTGAGTCGTAATATTTTCTGCCGCCGACATAGACAACCCCGACACATAAGACAACAAAGACGGCGACGCTGAATTTAAATCCACTCCAACGCTGTTAACGCAGTCTTCTACAACGCCTTGCAATACTCCATCAAGCCTTGCAGGCGGCATGTCGTGCTGATATTGCCCTACGCCAATGCTTTTAGGGTCAATCTTGATTAGTTCTGCTAGCGGATCTTGCAATCTTCTAGCAATAGATGCCGCACTTCTGTGTGCTACATCAAAATCAGGAAACTCTTTAGCCGCCAATTTAGATGCAGAATAAACAGATGCACCTGCTTCGTTTACTACCATATAAGACAAGCCCAACTGAGGAAACTCTTTAATAAAATCTGCAATAAAAATTTCAGATTCTTTTGATGCTGTGCCGTTTCCGATAGCGATTATTTCAACCTTATGCTTTTCACAAAGTCCTTTAATGATTTTTTTAGACTCATCAACTTTGTTGTGCGGCATAGTAAAATACACTATGCTTCTGTCTAGCACATTGCCCAGCCCGTCACAAACTGCAATCTTGCAGCCTGTCCTATAAGCAGGGTCTAATCCTAGCGTAACCTTATTTTTGATAGGAGGCTGCAATAAAAGCGGACGCAAATTGACTTCAAACATCTTTATTGCTTGCTCTGCTGCTTTTTCAAAAAGCTCTGCTCTCACTTCATTTTCTACTGATGGCTTAATCAATCTCTTGTATGCATCCTCGCCTGCTTCTTTAACCAAATAAGAAGTATGTGCTGGCTGCTCTTTTAAAAACATGCCGTCAATTGTCCTAATCGGCAATTCTTCATTTATGTTAATATCACACTTGATACAATCTTCTTTTTCACCACGATTGATAGCCAAAATCCTGTGTGCCACAATCTTTTTAACAGGCTCACTATAATTATCATACATCTCATAAGTAAGCATTCTTTCTTTTTTGTCTTTGCCTTTGTCTTTGTGGCTGACGCTATCTACTACATCATCATATTTTGCATCATCTTTATCTTTTTTTGCCTTTGCCGCTTTTTCTTTTTTGTCGTCTTTATTAAGCGTAGTAGCAATCGTTCCATGCTCAAACAGCTGCTCTCTTAATAGCTTTCTTAATTCAGCCGTATCAGAAATCTTTTCTGCTAAAATATCCTTAGCACCATTAATAGCCTCTTCTATAGTTTTGACTTCTTCAGTGATATAATCCTTTGCCGTGGTGTTTATGTCAGAGCAAAGTGCATTATCTTGTGCCCAAATTATATCAGCTAATGGCTGCAAGCCTTTTGCAATAGCCACAGTAGCCCTAGTTTTTCTCTTAGGCTTATATGGTCTATAGATATCTTCAACCTCGGTTAGAGTTTGTGCTTTTTGCAGTGCATCCTTGATCTCGTCAGTCATGTGCCCTTGCTCTGTGATAGAGTTTGTGACTACTTCTTTTCTTTCATCAAGCTTTCTTAAATAAGCTAGTCTGTCTGCAAATTCTCTTAGAACCTGATCATCACACTCACCCGTCATCTCTTTTCTATATCTAGCAATAAACGGGATAGTGTTTCCATCATCAATAAGCTGGATGATGTTTTTAGAATGCTCTTGTGTTAATTTAAACTCTGTTGATAAAATGTTTTGGTGACTCATGTTTGTTTATGTTTCCTTATAATGTTGTTTTTTAATTATATATGATTTTTGCTAACTAGTCAAACTTTTTGGCAGTAGTTTTTTTAAATTAGAATTGCGGTGAAATGAAATCCGTAGTGGCGGCAGGGTGTCGCCCGTGTTGCTGGGTTGTGTATGAACCCGTAGGGGCGACACTCTGTCGCCCGTGTATCGGTTAATCCGTAGGGGCGACCTGTGTGCTTCCGAATGTATGGAATCCCCGTAGGGGCGACACTCTGTCGCCCGTGTTGCTGGATTGTATACAAACCCGTAGGGGCGACCTGTGGTCGCCCGTGTATCGGTTATAGCAGTAGCAACAGGCGAACGAGGGCGTGCTCCCCTACAAAAAATGTGTATCTATATCGGGCGACCACAGGTCGCCCCTACGGGGTTCTCAAACATAGTTGTCCAACTTGTGGGCGTCCCCGAACGCCCGCCCCTACGAGTTTTTTCAAAACAACGCCAAACTCTCAACACTTTTTACTTCTCCCCACACTCACTCCAGCCCCTTTTTATCCACCTTGCCAATAGCCGTCTTAGGCAAATTCTCTTTAATCACAATCTCTTTTGGCACAGCATACTTAATCAAACTCTCTTCACATACAGCCCTTATCCTGTCCTCAATCCCATCATCACTCCCCCCATACTCAACAAACAATTTAACCACCTCGCCTAGCTCACTATCCTTAACCCCTATCGCCGCCGCCGCACTCACCCCGTCTATCCTAACCGCCACCTCTTCAACCTCACAAGGAAAAACAGGAACTCCAGCCACCTTAATCATGCTCTTCATCCGCTGCTTAAAATACAGCAGCCCATCCTTGATATACCCATAATCCCCAGTAAACAACCACCTCTCCCCGTCAATCTCTTTAATCGGGCTATCCTCACCGCCCAAATATCCTAGCATAAGATAAGGAGATGCTATAATTATCTCACCTACGCTGTCACTAGTTTTTATTGATGATTGACTGAAAGACGGAGTATGATTGATGATTGATGAATTATTGACATCTTTAATTAAAACCTGTCCTTCATTGTGCATTGTGCATTGTGCATCGTGCATTGTTTCAAAAATCTTGATTTTTGACCCTGGCACTCCCACCCCCACACTGCCTAGTGCATTCTCTCCCACCCTTTCTACTGTGCATACGCTTATTGCCTCTGTCAGCCCATATCCTTGAAACAGTTTTGCCTTTGAACCGCCCTTTTTTAACGCATCATTAAACTCATTAATCAACTTATTAGATGCACTATCGCCGCCCACAAAACAATCCTTAATGCTAGATAAATCAGCCGCCCTAAACTGCTTGCAGTCTAGCAGCTTTTGATACATCATAGGCACACCCGTCAAAATATTAACCTTGTCCTTTTTAATAGATTTTGCCATCGCTTTAGCACTAAATTTAGGAGTCATTATGTTTGTCACTCCATTAAGCGCAGACATATGCATATTCATACACAGCCCAAATCCATGAAAAATAGGCAATACCGAATACATCGCATCATAATTTTTTATAGGCTCGCTTAAAAAAAACTGGGCATGAGCGCACAAGTCATTAAACACCTTGTTTGTGTGCATGACTATTTTTGGCTCTGATGTAGTCCCCCCGCTAGGCAAAAAAATTGCCCTGTCATACTCGTCAAACTTTTGCGGCGGCTCATCTATAGGGTGCTCATCAAACAATGTTTCAAATGCTGTAGTCTTATGCTTTAGCATTTTTTTGTTTTTTGCCCGATAAAAGCAAGCTATAAGTGACGGCATAAAATAATCTATGCGGCTTTTTAATACAGGGATGCCATAGTCTGTGCCTGTGTTTTTTCCTAGATAGATGTCATATGCTATGAGTAATTTTGATGCGGTTTTTTGTATTGCGGCAAGGATTTGATGCGGAGGTGAGAATGGATGCACAAGGTTGACGATGGCACCAAGGCGGTTGATTGCATAAAAGGCAATTGCACTAGATGGAGTATTGGGCATACAAAGTGTGACGGTGTCGCCTCGCCCTATACCTAGTTTTTTTAGCCCAGCCGCCGCCCTGTCTATCAAATCAACATAGCGTGCATACAAAATCTTTTTGCCAAAATAGACTATTGCCGTATTATCTGGATAGCTATCTGCCGCTTTTTTTAGATTGTCATACATTGATGGAATAATACTTGTCATATTAATTTCTTATTAACACCTCTTTTATATACTCTTTTGCTAGCCCTGCGTATTCATCAGTTTCCTCTTTGCTAAATGCAGTCAAATCCTTTGCTCTTACATTTTCACTTTTTATATATTCTTGCAAGGCATATCTTTTTGCACCCTTGATTAAATCCAGCATGCTAAAAAATTCAGCCTTGCTATGATACTCTTTGATTAAAGTAGTCCTAAACTCATAATCGGGTGCGTGCGTTTTGATGATGTCAATGCTTTTTTTAATTGCATCAATGTTTATATTAACCCTTGCTATCTTTAAATAGTTTTCTAGAGACCCTTTTATATCCATAGCCACATAGTCAACAAGCCCCTTATCTAGCAGCTGTTTTAAAGCATCGGGATATGCTCCGTTTGTATCTAGCTTGATTTTATAATCCTTTATTGCTTTAATTTTTAAAATAAATTGCTCTAAGCCGCCCGACATCAAACACTCCGCCCCCGTTAAGCAAACGCCCTCTAATATATTTTTGCGTTTGTGCAAAAAGTCTAGCACCTCTTGCTCATCAATTTTATGCTCTTGTTTTGTGTCAATAATACCAGCGTTGTGACAATAGGCACAATCAAAATTGCAGCCGCTAAAAAACACAGCGACCGCCATCTTGTTTGGATAATCCAATAATGTAAGCTTGTTTAGTGATACTATGGTCATAGTTGTTGCTTGACAATGCACAATGCACTTATTCAATGCACAATTCAGAATGCACAATGCACAATTATTGAGGGTTTAAGCTAGAGTAGTAGTTGTAATAATAGATGATAAGAATTTAAATTTTTGTCATTCCAAACGCATGTGAGGAATCTTTGCTTTATTAATATATTTTATGAGGCAAAGATCTCTCACTGCTGTGATTGGCGTGCCAAGAAGTATTCGTGCCAATGGGCTAAAGCCCCCGAGATGACATAATTTAAAATTTCCCATCTTAATACAACTGCTTTTATTCCACTACTGCACCCATCCTTAATTGTGCATTATGAACTGTGCATTGTGCATTAATTAAAACAGCCCCTCTATACTTCCGTCGTCATTTAGAATCATATTATCAGATGCTGGCACCTTAGGCAAGCCCGGCATAAGCATAATATCGCCTGCAACCGCCACCAAAAAGCCGCTGCCAGCACGCAGCTGCACTCTTCTTACTGTGATATTAAATCCCTCTGGGCGACCCAAAAGTGTGGGGTTGTCCGAAAAAGAATACTGCGTTTTTGCCATGATTATAGGCAAATCACCATAGCCTAGCTCTGCAATCTTTGCCATATCCTGCACCGCCTCATGCTCAAACACAACCTTTGCCGCTCCATAATTCTTTTTGCAAATCTTTTCTATCTTTGCTTCAATGCTTTCATTCAATTCATACAAAAACTTGATTTTTGGCGTCTTAACCTTGTCAGCGATAGCAACCACCTCGTTTGCTAGATCCACTCCGCCAGCACCGCCTTTGCCATGCCCCTCTGCCGCAACTGCTTTTACGCCCAGCTTTTGGCACACAGCTTTTATTGCATCCATTTCTTCTGTTGTATCAGAAGCAAATCTATTGATTGCAACAACCGCACTAAGCCCAAAGTTTTTTGTAATATTTTCTATATGCTTTTCTAAATTAACCAATCCTTTTTTAAGCGCCTCTACATTTGGTTTTGCTAAATCTGTTTTTGCCACTCCCCCATGCATTTTAAGTGCCCTAACTGTTGCTACAATCACCACACAAGACGGAGCTATTCCCCCTATTCTGCATTTTACATCCAAAAACTTTTCTGCACCTAAGTCAGCACCAAAGCCTGCTTCCGTAACAACATAATCAGCAAAACTAAGCGCCATTTTAGTGGCAATAATGCTGTTGCACCCGTGTGCTATGTTTGCAAACGGCCCACCGTGCACAAACGCTGGAGTGCCCTCTAAGGTTTGCACTAGGTTGGGCTTTATTGCCTCTTTTAATAAAATCGCCATAGCATTTTCTGCTTTTAAATCCCTAGCAAAAATAGGCTTTCCTTCATAGGTGTATGCAACCAAAATATTGCCCAATCTCTTTTTTAGGTCTTGCATGTCAGACGCTAGGCATAAAATTGCCATAACCTCGCTTGCCGCCGTGATATAAAAATTTTCATCACGCAATCTGCCGTTGCCCTCTTTTCCGTGCCCTACTGTCACCTCTCTAAGCGCCCTGTCGTTTAGGTCAACGCAGCGTTTCCACATTACTTTTTTAGGATGGATTTTTAAAGTATTGCCTTGGTGGATAGAGTTGTCAATCAAGGCAGACAGCAAATTGTTTGCTGCTGTTATTGCGTGGATGTCACCAGTAAAGTGCAAATTAATAGCCTCCATAGGGATAACTTGCGCATAACCGCCGCCTGCTGCACCGCCTTTTACGCCAAACACTGGGCCTAAAGATGGCTCTCTGATAGCAGCCGCCACGCTTTTGCCGATGTGTTTAAGCGCATCAGTTAGCCCAATGGTCACAGTGGTTTTTCCCTCGCCCGCAGGAGTAGGGTTTATTGCTGTAACCAAAATTAGTTTGCCTTTTGGCTTTAGGTCTTTATAGTTGATTTTAGCCTTGTATCCGCCATAAAAATCAACGCAGTCTTCATGAATGCCGATAGAGTCTGCAATATGCACAATCTTTTTAGGTTTAACCGAATTTGCAATTTGAATGTCTGTTAACATGTTTTTTTGTTTCTCCTTATCATTAGATAATTACTATTTGGCTTTTATTATATAACAAGCAAAAACACTTGTCAAACCTTTTTGTTTGTGCTAGAATATTTTTATGAAAGTAATATTATTAAAAGATGTAAAAGGTCAAGGCAAAAAGGGCGATGTTATTGAAGTTAGCCCTGGGTATGCTAGAAATTTTTTGTTGCCTCAAGGTGCAGCAAAAGAGGCTAGCTCTACAAATTTAAATGTAATAAAACTGCAAAAAGAAGCAGATGATAAAAAAAGGGCAGAAGACAAAGCAGAGGCTTTAGAGCTTGTCAAAAGGCTTAAAGACATTGTGCTGACTATCCCTTTAAAGGTAAGTGAAAGCGGCAAGATTTTTGGAGCGCTTACTACTGCAAACATTGCAGATGAATTAAAAAAGCAAGGATTTGATTTGGACAAAAAGAAGATTGTCTTAAACGATCCAATAAAAATGATAGGGACATATAGCGTTGCAATCAAGCCCTATGCAGAAGTGCAAGGCACTTTAAAAATAGAAGTAGTTGGAACACATTAACAATGCACAATGCACAGTTCACAATGCACAATTTAGGATGGGGGCGATAGGATAGGGAGAGTAATTACATTAATATGACACTAACACGGTTGTAGTTTTTATATTTTGTAATTGTCATTACTACTCTACCAAAAGCCCTCAATAATTGTGCATTGTGAACTGTGCATTGTGAATTGTCAATGTGCATTGAAAAAAAGGATTTTCCCATGCCATTATTTTTAGCAAAAAAAACAAAGACAGCGCTTGTTTTAAGCGGCGGCGGTGCACGAGGGTTTGCACAGATCGGCGCTATTAAGGCATTTGAAGAGGCAAATATCAGCTTTGATATCGTGGCGGGCACTAGTGTGGGCTCTTTGGTGGGTGCTTTTTATTGTGCTGGGCTTAGCACCGAGACTATGCTAAAACTTGCTAAAAGCCTGCAGCCTAAGCAAATTCACCACGGAATAATCCCCAACGACCCCATGCGCATAGGCAACATTGTCAAAAACACACTAGGCTCTAAAAAGTTTGAAGATTTAAAGACTCCTTTTTATGCGGTGGCAGTCAATTTAAGAACAGGCAAAGAGGTGATTATGGACAAGGGGCTTTTGTATGAGGCGGTGGCAGCATCTTGTGCTGTGCCTATTTTTTATCGCCCGTTTGTCAAAGGTGACATGCATTTGGTAGACGGCGGACTATTAAACAATATTCCGGCGGATGTGGCAAGGATGATGGGGGCAGACAAGGTTGTCACCATAGATATAAACGGAAGTCGTGGGCACGGGACTGATTCATTGTCGCTGTTGAATGTAGCAAAGGCATCTCTTGCGATAATGATTTCAAACTCATCAGAAAGCGGACTAATCAACTCTGACATAATCATTGCCCCTGATTTAGCCAAATTTAAGGCGACAAAAAAAGACGGTGCAATGGACATGATAGAACTAGGCTATAAATCAACAAAAGAAAGAATAAATGAGATTGAGGATTTGATAGGCAAGAAGAATAGGAAATAGGGGCAAAAAGTCCCCGATCACCCGTGAAGTTGGTGTGTGTACGAATCCGTAGGGGCTTATCCCCGAACGCCCGATAAAGATACACATTTTTTGTAGGGGAGCACGCCCTCGTTCGCCTAGGTTGCTATGTTTGTGTATCCTTGCAATATATATGATGTTTGTCTGTATGTGAATTTGTAGGGGCGACACTCTGTCGCCCGTGCTGCTGTCATAGCCGATACACGGGCGACAGAGTGTCGCCCCTACGGGTTTCAATCGTTTTCGGGCGTTCGGTGATAAACCCCTACAAAGCGTCAATTCAATTTAGCTACAACTCTATTGCGACACCCCCTGTTCTCGTCATTGCGAACGAATGTGAAGCAATCCAAACATAAAATTAAGATGTCTTTATATTATGCTGGATTGCTTCACATTCGTTCGCAATGACGAGCAGAAACAACTTTTATTGCCGACTACACTACTTAAAAGATTTCGCTATACAGGGTGAGGGATTTAATCCCCATTTTATAGACATCAAAACTTTAAACACTCAACACCTCTTACCTAACAACTTCTCACCTTCCACATAATAAAAAAGGCATCTAGCTGCAACGCTAAATGCCTTTTGTTTTTTATGTTTTGTGCTTTACCCAAGCGCTACCCCATCAACCCAATATTCAAAAGCTCTCCAAACAACACCTTTTCAATAGGCTTTGAGGCATCAATCATAATATAATCTACGCCCCTGCTCCTTGAAAAATCCTTGATGTCTTGCCTAAACGCTTTCATCGCCTCTTCATATGCCGCTTGCATACTTCTAGTAATCCTAATTTTCATGTTTCTAGCATCTTCTATGCTAGACGACTCAATATCTTGCAACTGCATCCTTCCAGAATAAGACGGGTCAATTTCTTCTGGTGTCAAAATCTGCACCAGCATAACCTGACGCTTTTTATACACCAAATAATCCACTGCCTTTTTCCATTCATCTCCAAAAAAGTCAGAGATAATCACGGTCAAGCCATCCTTAGAGCCCACCTCTGGGCAATTTATAATCGCATTAGATATGTTTGCTTCGTCAACATACTCAATGTTTTCTAGCATATTAACCGCCCTAAAAAACGCTTGCTTGCCCACAATAGTGCCCGACAAATCCTCTGATGCGTTGCCTTTCATCAATTTAAAAGACACCTTATCCATGTTGTGAACAGACAAAAACCCAAGGGCTGCTGCAACCGCTACTGCATAGTTGCCCTTTCTAGGATCAGCTTTGCTCATAGAGGCAGAGCAATCAATAAACGCTTGCAAATGCATTTGCCTCTCATCAGTAAACAATTTAATAAAGTATTTTTCAAATCTTGAATACAGGTTCCAGTCTATTCGTCTGATATCGTCACCCAATTGGTATTCACGATAATCAGAAAACTCAACAGTTTGCCCATAGGTACGCACCCTATGTTGCCCGCCAAAAAAGCCCGCTAGATTGGGGTTAAGATGCAGAGCAAGTGATTCTAGCCTTGAAAAAAACTCGTCATTAATCAACGATTTCATAGAAATTAAACTCCGTTTAATTTCAATGCACAATGCACAATGCACAATGCACAATTATTGAGGGCTTGTAAGTAGAGCAATAAAAACATTTACAAAAATATAAAACCTATAATTATACTAGTATCCTATTGATGTATTTGCTCTCTCTATCCTGCCTTACCCATCCTAAATTGTGCATTGTGCATTGTGCGTTGTGCATTGAAACAATTATTGATTCTCTTCACTATCCACAGAAGGTGCTTGCTCAACTTGAGGCGCCTCTTCTGTTGCTTCTTCTTTGTTTTTTCTGCCAAACAAGCCTTTTTTCTTAGCTTTTTTGCTTGACTCATCCTCACTATATCCACTATCAAACGCTTTTGCTTTGCCATCTCTAGCTGACGCCGCTCTTTCTAGCGTAACATTAGCCTTATAATCAATGCCTTTTTCTTTCAACAACATATGAATAACATCATCAGCCGTGATTCTGTCTGCAATCGCTTCAAAGTTTAATTTAATTCTGTGTCTAAAAATAGGGAAAGCAAGCTCATTGATATCACCATAAGAAACATTGTATCTGCCATTGATAAGTGCTTTAACCTTTCCAGCAGAAATCAATGCCTGACCTGCCCTCGGGCTTGCCCCATTTCTGATATATTTAACAGCTGCTTGGCTTGTTCCCTCTGTGTCAGGATGCGTTGCAACCGCCAATTTCATAGCATATTCTAGCACCTCATCAGCAACAGGAATAGCATTTGCCACTTTTCTCATTTCTAAAAGCTCTTCACCATTACATACAGCGTCTGCTGTCTCATCCATGGTGATCTGCGTCATGTTTACGATAGCTTTTAATTCTTCCATAGTAGGGAAAGTAACAATCAGCTTGAACATGAAACGGTCCATCTGTGCTTCAGGAAGAGGATAAGTACCATCTTGCTCAATCGGGTTTTGCGTTGCTAAAACGAAAAACGGCTCATCAAGCTTTCTTGAGACACCCATTACTGTGACTCTGTGCTCTTGCATCGCCTCTAAAAGTGCAGATTGAGTTTTTGGAGTAGCACGGTTTATCTCATCGGCAAGAATGATGTTTGAGAAAATTGGGCCTTTTTGAAACTCAAATTTTGAGTTGCCTGTTTTCTCATCTTTGACGATGATGTTTGTACCAGTAACATCGGCTGGCATCAAATCTGGAGTAAACTGAATCCTTGAAAACGGAAGCGAGAATACTCTGCCCAGCGTTCTAACAAGACGAGTTTTACCAACCCCTGGAATACCCTCTAGCAAGACATTTCCGCCAGCTATCATACCGATGATAGTGCCTTCAACTACGCCGTGCTGTCCTACTACGTCTCTTTGAACTTGTTCAAAGATTTGTGCGCACTTTTCAGAGAATAGCTTTATGTTTTTTTCATTAATCACAGACATTTTTATTTGTCTCCTTAAAAAAATTGTCAATTACACATTATTATACACCCTTATTATATGCAAGTCAACTATATTTGAAAAGAATTTTGAAAAAGTTTTTAAAGAATTTTTTTTAAATAAAACCTTTTATAGCAATGAAATAAGCTCTTTCGGCTTCGTACTTTATTTAATTAATGTCATCTCGAGCGTAAGCGAGAGATCTTTGCTTTTTTTAATTTTGTCATTCTGTAAGAATCTCATCCGTTTAAAAAAACTACTACCAAAGATTTGACCACATTGCAAGCAAGCGGTTTTTGTTTAATAATCCTTTAACCCCACTAAATAATCTATAGAGCAGTCAAAATATTGTGCCAGCTTGATAAGATGGTCAATGCTGGGCTTGTATTTTTTGTTTATCCAAGAATTAATGGTTCTGTGAGGAATGTCCACTTTTTTACTAAATGCTAAAATACTATTGCCGTCTAATAAACTTTTTAAAATCAAAGTAAAATCCTCTTTATTAAACTCAAAATTATTGCTATTCATATATTTATTGTTGGCTATTTACAGCTAATTTACTTGACTTTGCCGCATACAGCCAATATAATATTATAGCATATATATGTTGCTATTAAAACGAGGAATGCCTAGAATATCTTTTGCTAGCCAAGATATTGCAAGCAAGCAGCTTTTAATAGCAAAAAAACCACCGATGTTTAGATTGGTGGTTTTTTAATTGTTGATGTCTTTAATGATAATTTAAGATGATATTGTTTCAAAATTCATTTTGGAAAATCTGTAGGGGCGTTCACCGAACGCCCGAAAATGATTGAAACCCGTAGGGGCGGGCGTCCCCGACCACCCGTGATGCTGTTATTGCCGATACACGGGCGTTCGGTGAACGCCCCTACAGATTACATAAACACCCCAGCACCGCCCAATCCAACCATTAAATTAAAGATATTCCTTAATTAAACATTAATCATCTTAAACCACTCCCACTCCAATCCTAAACGCACCAACACCGCCACCACCGCCACCACCA
>Ga0209755_10002462_pt1 | contig 25422 bp, 20 predicted proteins | sample TergutCo191P1_FD_187301 | JGI IMG/M metagenome (GOLD analysis project Ga0209755, IMG submission 187301) | Cornitermes sp. P1 segment gut microbial communities from Petit-Saut dam, French Guiana - Co191P1 (SPAdes) (version 2) | ecosystem: Host-associated > Arthropoda: Insects > Digestive system...
TTCCATTCTTCTTTTTGACTGCCGCGCTCCGTGAACAACTTCGTTGTTCGCTACGCTTGCCTTTCGCAATTGGATCTACTTTTGGATTTGATTGAATGAGGATTGCCTACTAATATTATACTCTAACATTTCTTTTTCTGTGTATTTCTCTTCTGCTCATTTTGTTGCAGCACAGCCGTAGACTTGGATTAAGCCCACCGCACCGCGAATGGCATATTATTCACACCTGCCGCTTGACACATGGCTGAGCTCTTTGCTACTATGTTAGACATGATTCAATCAATAAAAAATATCGGGAGGACAGAGCAATTTATAATCCAAATAAATCGCAAAAGTCATACACAGATGACCAATTACTGTGGGATAAAGTTGCCGAGCAATATCCCGTTGAGATTGACTATGCTGAAAGGCTTGTAGCTGACCATATCCTAAAGATATTAAAACAGCACAAAATAACCCCCGGCGGGAAAGTTCTTGAACTGGGCTGTGGCAGCGGCCATCTGTCAGCATGCCTTGCGCAGTACGGATATGATGTGACACTTGCAGATTACAGCAACGTGGCACTTGAGAAAGCGAAGCTGACTTTTCAAGAATATGGCCTTAGCGCTAAATTTATAAGAGCCGATATATTTGACCTAAAGAGCCTGCACGGCACAGAGTTTGACCTGGTGTGGAACAGCGGAGTCATGGAACATTTTAATGACGAAGAACTTTCAAGTGCCCTCACTTCAATAAAGGAACTAAATGCTCCCAAATTTCTTTTTTTAGTTCCAAATCCTCATTCAGTGGCCTACTTGTTGATGAGGTTTAATCTTCATGCAAACAACAAGTGGGTGTGGGGAACAGAGTATATAAGAGAAAATTATGAAAATTTCCTTAAACAGGCCGGAATGTCTGTGGCCGGCATTAGCTATTGCGGGGAAGAAATCTCAAAGCATCATGCACTAACAGGCGGCTTAAATGAATCAGGCGCACAGGCCTATGCAGCTTTAAGTGACAACAACTACTTGCCGGATAGCGAAAAATATCTCATCGGGTATATGACAGACGTAGCAGGCCTGGGCAACATGCCCGAAGCGCCCTATGAAAGCGAAAGTCCCGCAGGTGCTGATATCATATCTTTAAGAACTCAGTTGTTTGAAGTGCTGGCAAGCAACCAGGGCTTAACAAATGAGCGTAATGCGCTATATAGCCAATCTAATACCCTAACAGAAGAATGCCATGCGCTAAACATAAAGGCCGATGCTCTCACAGAAGAGTGCCATGTGCTAAGCAGCAAGGTTTTTAACCTAACAGGCGAAAACCAGCTTTTGATAAATGAAGGCCAAGCGCTTTCAGACAAAAATCAGGTACTGACAGATGAGAAACAGTCACTCACAGGCGCAAATCAAGTACTGACATATGAAAACCAGTCACTTACAGGCGCAAATCAGGTGCTGACAGACGAAAATCAGGCATTGTCAGACGCAAACAAGGCGTTGTCAGACGAAAATCGGGTGCTAACAGCCGAAAATCAGACACTTAGGATTGAAAACCAGGCGCTGATAAACGAAAACCAATCCATTCACACTAGCCGCACTAAAGCCCTAACAAGCATTGAGAATATCGCTGAACACACAAATGCTATCTCCGTGAGGATGAATAACAAAAGCATCCGCAGATGGCTCCGCATGTTCGATGTAATTTTCCTCATGAAACATTCAGGCCTTACCGGCAAACTAAAGCTATCTGCTAAAATTGCCCTCAGGTGCATCGGCATTAAGAAATATAGATTCCCCACATCACCAGGAATGCCCACAGAGCATCTAAACAGCAATTTATATGCCATTTCGGCAAGCATTGAGGAAATAAAGGAAACTGAAGCTGCAGCACAAGAGGGGGCAACTCCCCCCCCAGGCACTGAATGCTGTACGGAAAACTCTTCTGCCGCCTCTTCCGAGCCCTCTTCGGATTCATCTTTGAACCCACTTTCGCAACCCTCTTCGGAAAACCCTTTCGCTGCCGCAGAGCAGGATTTTCTCGGCTACAAAAATGAAAGAGGCGAGAAGTATCCGCTACTGGCCGCAGATATCGGCATACCTTGCATTAAAGGGCTTGTCAGCATCGTACTTCCGGTTTACAACGGCGGAGATTTGCTTGCAGAGTCAATTGAGAGTGTTTTGGCACAGACATATAGCGATTTTGAGCTTATAATTGTCGATGACGGCTCTACCGATGAAACTCCCAAAGTAATAGAGAGGTATGCATCGGCAGACTTACGTATCCGCGTCATAACCCAAAAAAATCAGAAATTACCTCAGGCTCTCTCAAACGGCTTTGATATATCGCGAGGGGAATACTTCACATGGACAAGCGCAGACAACAACATGCACCCCGATTGCATAGAAAGGCTTGTGGCTGAGCTAAAACAAAACAGGCAAGCCGGCATGGTGTATGCCAATATCAATCTAATAGACGAAAACGGCGCTCCTATGCTGGATTTTAGCTGGTACCCGCACCCGGAGTTTCCGGCTGCCGTGATGTACCCGCACTCAACGAGCACCTTAAATCTGAGCATAAATAACACCGTAGGCGCAGCCTTTATGTACCGCGCCGGCGCAGCCCATGCGATCGGCGGATATTCAACGCACCGCTTCACAGTTGAAGATCTGGATTATTGGCTGAGGATAAATGAGCTGTTTAATTTACAGCATACCTCTTTTGAGCAGCCGGTGTATGACTATAGATGGCACTCAAATAGCCTGACCGCCAAAAGGGATGAGCTAAAAATTGATGAACGCGCCAATGGCCTGCTGGAATGGGACTTGTTTAGAAGATACCTCCTGCTCCGCCCACTGAGGTGGAAGCTGCACGGTTTTGATGCAAATAACCCGCTGCACATTCAGTTTGCAAACGCACTAGTATCAGCGGGACACAGCCTCATAGAAACAGATGAGGATTTCACAAGGCTCTGCTCTTATAGCGGTGCGCATATTATTTATTTTAGCATGAGTGGCTCAAACGAAGCGTCTGCGCCACCTAGTAATTGTTACAGCGCATACATAAGCTCCCGCCCATCAGTGAATATAAACAAGCACTGGCACTGCTTAATCAGTCAAAAGGCGGTAACATCTAGCGATAATTTAGGAGCCTTAAAAGGCTGGTACAACTTCGCAGACGGCAAGGATATGTTTAGCTTTTTGGATATCCGGGCAAAGCTATATTTTTTGCAAAAACTGGAATCACGCCCAGATTCACATGTGAAATTCGGCATAAACGAGATATGCAGCACAAACAGAGATTCGGAGAATCTGGTCAGCATAATAATTCCGGTGTATAAAGTCGAGCCTTATCTTGAGCGCTGCGTCCGCTCAGTTATAAACCAGAGTTATAAAAATCTTGAAATCATTTTGGTAGATGACGGCAGCCCGGACAACTGCCCTGCGCTTTGCGATGCATATGCGAAAGAAGATAGCAGAATAAAGGTTATACACAAGCCAAACGGCGGCCTGTCCGATGCTAGAAATGCCGGTATAGAACTTGCTTCCGGAAGCTATTTAGCATTTGTAGACAGCGACGACTGGATTGAGAGCGATATGATTGAGTTCCTGCTGAGTAATGCGCTGCAATATGGTGCAGACATTTCAGAGTGCTCATTCTTTAATGTGTATGAAGACTGTATTAAACCCGAAACAGAGGGCCGCGGGACAATTACCGTGGGCGACTCTATGGCTGCCCTTGAAGGGATGCTCGACTGGCGGAATTTTTTCCCAATGGCATGGACTAAGCTATACAGGGCAGAAATTTTCGCTCACATACGCTACCCCGCTGGGAAGGTGTGTGAGGACGAATTTACAACGCACAAATGCTATCTAGCAGCCAGAAAGATTGTTTCTGCGGATACCTGCAAATATTACTATGACCGCATCCGCACAGACAGCATTACCGGCGGCGGGTTTAAGCTGAGTTACTTGGATACGTACTATGGATTTGAGGAAAGGCTGCACTATTTCCTTGATAATAAATTTTCAAAACTGGAGTCAAAGATGATTGAGCGCTACTCATGGACTTTCTTTGACAGAGTATATAACTGCTATAAACACAACTTGCAAGATGTGTTGCTAGGCGACTTAATACACCGCGGGCTGCTGAATATAAACCGGATTAAATTTGAAAACAGGCCTATCCGCGACTGCTACTTGCACGCCGCTTCGCTGCTTGAAGAGAGCATAGCCAAATTCGCCGGCTATTGGGTAAAGCACCACGTCCCGGCGGACCAAGCATGATGGTTAGCAGCCGGCCTTCGGCGTTAATCAATGCCCAATGCCGTTTATCATCTTCTCCCACGCCTCGATAAATGCCGCACTGCTGTACCGGGCGGCGAGCTTGGCCGCAGTCTGTGAAAGCCTGCTATAATTTTGTGAAATGTTTTTAATTTTGTCCGCTGCACCGCCTGTGTCCCCGAGTTTGTACAGAAGCTGCTCATCGCCGCCTACAAGGGCTTTGTGGCAGTCGATGCCGGTCAGCAGCACAGGCACCTCATTGACCATGGCTTCAAGTGCTGACAAGCCGAAACTCTCCCCTTGTGACGGGGAGACAAAAATCCCCTCGTGCTCCCTGATTTGCCTGAGCAGAACATCCACCTTGTCATACGGAATATTGCGTAAGTACGCCGTGCGGTCCTCAATGTGATGCTTCTTCAGCGCCTCACTGATGTCCATGTAATGCGGCCGCACATCGCCGACGAGCATTAGGAAATACTCGTCGTTTTTTTCATGCCTTAATTTGGCAAATATTTCCATTAGCTCCTTCGTATTCTTCATTGCGTCCATACGCCCTATGTAGCAGATGGGTTTTTTGCTCCAAATTTTTGAGCGCACAGGTTCTGCGCCCTCGCCCTCACCAAACTCCATAACATGGAAATTCGGCAGGACATAGAGCCTGCCCTCAAAACCTTGCACAATCTCAGGCTGCACGACGCTCTGCATGAAGGCTTCGCTTGGAGAAACCAGGCAGGCCACCTCCTGCGGCAATGATTTCAGATATGTGCGCGACTCTTTGTATGGCGAATGACATTCGACAATAAGTTTCGAATGCTCCTTTACATCCTCAAATATTTCCGGTGTGTCAAAGGAAATAATGCGGTCGTAGTCTTGCTGATCTATTTTATCCACGATTCTGACATAGTCTGAGAGCTCGTGCTTTCGGACAAATCTGCGGAAGTTCGGCAGCCCGCCTGAATCATGCAGAAAAAATACATCCTGCCTCACGTCCAGCCCGTGCTGCTTAAAGGCGCAGGCTCTGTTGAGAATTACCCTTTCAACACCGCCCACAGTCGCCCATCTATATACACTAAGTATTTTCAATTAATTCACCGTCACTCTATATTCTGTCGGAAAATGTCCCGTTGTAGGTCTGCCGAGTGCGTCATTGCCTTCGACAGTTGCTCCGATAAATGCAATTTGATATTGCCCCGGCGACAGCGCCGAGAGATCTACGCTCGCCATAAACCTGCCGTTTAGCCCGCTGTTGGCCATAAATGCGTAGTACCCGCTCCTGCCCCTGAGTATTACAAACACGCGGCTGAGCAGCCTCGTTTCACCGCCATTATACAGCGTACCGTCAATAACCAGCCTGTCGCCGACCCTGTGAAGAGTTGTAAGCTGCACCGACATCGGGCCGAAATAAATGGGCGGCACGGTTAAATCATCCGGCGCTATGGCGAAGGGCGGAGTTCCTATCCGCTCCCCTCTCCGCTCACCCAGAAGAGTAGTAAAGCTGTCCGGCGAGAAGAGCGCAATCCTGGTGGCCATGTACGTTCCTGCTGCCATGGTAAAATCATTTTCGTGAACGGACACTTCAAATACAATCTGCCCGTCAAGAGTCACTTCCAAGATTGCGGAGTTTGTCACGGTATTTCCCATTACGCTCTGCATAAGGTCATCAATGGGTATGCCGTCCTGCCGGAGCATGCCCCCGAAGTTAATAAGTACTGTATCCCCTAAAAACACTGAATTCCCAAGATATACTGAGTAGTAATCCGCTCCTAGCTCCTCACCGAATTGCCAGAGCTGCTCTATGGTCATATCGGCAAGGTTTATGCGGTATTTGACGGCTCTTGAGAAGTTCTCGTGAGCAGGGATTGAGGTTTCTTTATAAAAACTCCTGTTTGCCCCGTTGTCAAAAAGAAGTATATTAACTATGTTTGGGTCATCGCTTTCCAAAATCCTGGGGTCATGCTGCGCCCAGCTCCACATGAAGTCCTCGCCAACTGGGGTGAGCAGGTATCTTTGCAAATCCTCACGGTAGTTATAATGCGGGCCGAGTATCCAGTTAATAGCCTGTGTACTTGCATCAATGCTTATTACCATGCTCTGTGTGGGCGATGAGGCAATAACCGAATTGTGGACAGGGTCAAACACTGCAGCATTTACATGCATCCAGTCCGTAATAGGGGCATTTAGCACCCCGGGGTCAAAATGGTGGTGGGGGCGCCGGGTTTCATCTACGATGTACCTAAAGTCAAACTCCCTCGTAACCTCCCCTGTTTCCCTGTCTATTATTATAACCACATCTTCCCTGGTGCCTGACTCGTGTATGTTTATGTTATTGGCCGATGCCAGAATATCGCCGTTTGGCAGTTCATATATGCTATGGTGAATGCCGTGCGGAACATCATATATCCTAAAAATTCTCCCCAGCCAGTTCCATTCAATCAAAAATGACTTGTGGTATGGAATCATCATAAATTCATACCCTGTAGAGAGCATATTCCCGTTTTCAAGGACAATCATGGAAGTACCGTGGCCGATGGCCTTGTTTGACAAAAATCCCCTCACCTGCCCGTTATGATCCAAAAGCGGGCTATAGGACTCGAAAATCGCTGTTATAAGCGTTACCCCCTGCGCCATTTTCTCAGGGATGGAGGTATGCAGCCTAAAGTCAGGGAAGTCCACAGGCAGCGGCTCGGTGATTATTTCATGTTCCCATGTCCTGCCTGAAATTGTCAAGGTTACAGTGTTTGCCCGCCCGGCATACAGGCCTATTACCGGGACTTCCGCCCTAGGCGGCACGATTTGATGGGTATATACAAATGTGGAAAACTCATCGTCGCCCATGATGGTGACCTCAACGGTTTCCGCTGTGTCTGTCTGAAATAATATTAGAGCTGAGAGCGGGTTCATGCTATAGGGGTCAAGCACTATAAATGGATCATAGACTGTGTAGTTATACTGCGCAAATTCCGCCAGTATCTGTTGCTCCCGGTTCCACTGAAATTCCAGTATGTCGTGAAACGGCACTTCCGTTAATTCGGCCATTGCGTGCGGGTATACAAACACGCCGAGCAAGATTAGTGCCGCCGCTATGAGCAGTATGGCTGCCAGTATTATCGCTGCGGTGATCAATTTCCTCTTCAATGTCGCCTCCAGTGGTTACGCCTGTAGCTACCGCACCTGCGGCTCTAGGGGATGAATACGCGGGCCGGGATTCCTATTCTCAGGTCGTTTGCGGCCGGAGTGTACAGGGGCAGGCGTGCAACCCTGTATACGTGAAATGAGCCATTCCAGCTATCACTGGTTCCGAAGGCTTCCCAGATAATCTCCCCTGCCTCATTTACTTCTACAATGTTTGCATTGATGCTGCCGCCGTGTGCAGCTATGTATCTGTCAAAGGCTCCCAAGCGGTTGCCGTTTTCCAGCAAAAGCGCGCTGCTCCAGCCTTCCGAGAAATATGGAAATCCAAGTTCCGCGCCGAATTGCCATATTTGTTCAATTGTCATGTCCCGCTCGTTTATTCTGTAGTGTACCATGCGGGAGTACAGTTGCCACGTATCATAAAACCTTCCGTTGCCATTGTCAAATATCATTATGTCAATTGTGTCTGGGTCGTTGTCAAAATCGGGAAGTATTGTGGGGGTGTGCTGACCGTATGACCACTCAAAGTTCTCCCCGATGGGGGTCAGGAGGTACTGCTTGAACATCTGATTCCAGCCCACATGGTCTGAGAGAATCCATCTTAGTTCACCTTCCGGCCACGAGAGCTTTACCACTGCCGACTGGCGGCGGCCTGAGATTATTATGTAGCCGTCCTCATATACAGTTGCGTTATGGTGAAACCAGTCCACAGGGTCGAAAACCGGAAAGCCCTCAAATCTGGTTCTCTGGAGAATGTTTTTAAGGTCGAGCCTGTTTACTATCTCGCCTGTTTCCACGTCAATTTCATAGATGAAGTCCTCAACTGTGTGCCCACGGCTGCCGTTTACTATTAAGTTTCCACCGTTTTGCGATGTTACATCATGGTGCATGCCGTAGGGGGAGTAGAAGACGCTCAGTATTTTCCCAAGCATGTTGACTTCTATCAGAAGCACATCCCCTTCGTGGTATGAGCCCTTGGCAAAAACCATGTGTCCGTTGTAGTCATACATGGCAAACCCGCGTAGAAAAAAGTCGTTATAAAACCACCGGTAGTCGCCGTTTAGGTCAAAGGCGGTCTTGTGGGCAAATGTAAAGTTAAACCCAGGCTGAATGTTCTCAGGCTGCGCCAAGTTGGTTATAATTATATCCCCTGCAAGCTCCGGCGGCAGGGCGTCCGTCTGCAAGCGCAGCTCCACGGTGCTTGCGGCCCCGGCTCTCGTGTGTGCGGTGAGTGTGACGATGTTCTCAGATGCCGGGTAGAGTCCAAGAATCGGTATTTGGTGGCTCGTGTTATATCCTTCGAATGTAAAATCAACATTTGCAAGTTCTGTCCTCCCGGGCACATGAACCGATATCCTCACAGGTTCATCAGTCTTAAAGAGCGCCAGTGCCGACAGTGGGGCTGTGCCGTATGGATCGACGACTACAAATGGGTCTTCAAAAGTGTATAGCCCACTGTTTAACTCCGCAAGGAGCATTTCGTCCACGTGTGCCTGCCGCTCAACCAGAGCGAGCATGTCAGGAATCAGGTTCGCCTGAACCTGTGCCCAGAGGTCGCTCCCCCAGGGGTCTTCCGGAGCTTGAGTTTCCGGCTTTGGCTCGTAGGGCACGGCTTCTACTACACCTTCTGCCGAAATGTCTTCCGGCTGTCCTGCAAGCCGTAAGCTGCTGCTAATCAGGATAGCTGACACCACTATTGCCGCAGCGAAAATAAGGACGCATGCTGCAATTATTATATACTTTTGCCTATCTGATTTGCTCATTTTTCGTTTACTCACCTTAAAGACAGCTTCTTTCAAAAATCCCAGCGCATAGAAAATTGCAAAATTTAGCCAAATTGCAAAAAACAGCCCTGCTTTAGCTTTTGGGATTATGTTCCAGCATTATTTTAACCTTTGGGATTGTAACATTTTTTCAAAAAAACCGCAAGTACGGGATTTGGGCGTGCCTGGGGCGGGTGCGCCTAGGCACGGCACTTAGAGGGGTGTGTGCTCATCTTGCTTCGGTCAGTTCCGGCATAAAGCCGGAATTCCCTTCGCAAGCTGAGCACACACCCCTCTAAGTGCCTACTGCCGTGGAGAGCTGAGTACTGAACATAAACCATCCGTCGGACATGGGCAAATGCTCTGTGAAAAAGTTAAGCGGCCTACGTCAGTCACGTCTACCCTGACAGAAACTTGAAAGAATTAGCTAAATTTGTGTTCCAGGACTGCGGCCGCTTCACTTTCCCCCAGAGCACCCGCCCATGTCCGACTGGCCTGTAAGCCCAAATAGGCTTCCCCGTTTACCATTTTCAAAAAATTCTTGACAAAATGGCTGTATCATAATAAATTACCCCTGATTAAGCAACCGGTTCAAATTCGGTTGTCGCCTCCACAGCTGGTGATCAGCATGCACATTGACAACTTTACTTTCTATTAGAGAGAATTAGACTCGATTCCCGACATCTTCGATGGGGAGACGGGGCGATGCTCAATGACGCAACCTGATACCAGTATGAAACAGTATTACCTCTTTGCGGTGACGCGCAAAGAGTTTTAGATGAAAGTTCCGTAAACCGACTAAATACTGAGATTTGAAAGGGGAAATATGGATATGAAGAACTTGAAAAAATACCTGGCATTACTACTGGCGGTAACGGTCATTATCGGCGCTATGGCACCGATAACGGCACTGGCGAGTCCGCCGTCGCAATGGCAGCCGCCCGAAACACCACCGGAAGATGGACTGACGGTCGCAGAAATCATGGCTCTGACAGTAGAAGGCGTATATGCGGCTCTAGGGCTGGATATGGCAGGCGCATCCGAAATGGAGCTGATAGGAGTCCAAGATACGATCGAACGCACTCAAGGACAAGCGGCCCTGATGGCGGGGACTCCTCTCTGGCAGATATTCTTCTTTGTGGAAGGTGCGAATCCGCCGTGGTCATCCTCAAGTGACAACAGGACTCTCCCGAGGCCGGGAGATTTTCTTTTTGGAGAAGGAGAGCTAGCTGTATGGTATATGATACTAGGTGGTGCTGCTATACATCCGGAATATGGCTTATTTGAAACGGACTATGCATACATAGCGTTAGTTGAGCCAGAATTCGCAAGGAGGGTGATGGATATTCATATGGTACTAAGAGGAAACGTCGAACTGCTAGAAGCTGTGGCTGTCTACGAAGACGGTACGAGGTTCTACGGGACGACAAATTTTTTTTATGACGGAATGATCGTGACTCTCGCTATCGATAACCCGCCACAAGGTCAAGCGGCAGAAATCTACTTCTCGTGGAGACTGACGAATGGGGGCCAAGGGGTATGGGCGGGGAAGTTTATCAATGAGCGGGGGCAGTTTGCGACTGTGGCGCCGGCATGGATGACATCGGCGTCTCCGCACACTGCGACAAGCAGGCCGGCAGCAACGCAGCTACTGACAGATTACTTTATTTTCCGTGACGGTATCGTGCCTGGTTCTATTGTGGGATTGCGACCAGGGATGAGAGTACCACTACCATCGGATATGGGCGACCCGCCGCATCCTCCGCGTGATGAGGTCGCAGTCCTGATGAACGGCATACCAATGACCTTTGACGTACCACCGAGAATAGTGGATGGCAGAACTCTGGTTCCATTTCGCACTATATTTGAGGCGCTGGGTGCGACGGTCCATTGGAATCCCGCTACACAGACCGTCACTGGTTCTAATGGCACCACGACCATCGTGATGCCTATTGGCAGCAGATACCCAACTGTCAATGGTCAGGTCATCCCTCTGGATGTACCAGCCGAGATAGTTGATGGCAGGACGCTCGTCCCACTCCGTTTCGTCTCCGAGAACTTCGGAGTTACCGTAAACTGGAACGCCGAAACTCGGCAGGTTACTATTACTTCATAAGACGCACAGTTTGCGCCATTCGTTTAATTCAATATCCCAGCAAGCAGAGTATATTTAGTCCGCGATGTTGTAAACGGGCGGATGAAATATATCTCTGCTTGCTGCATTGTTAACCGTTTTTGATTTTGTCTTATATTTGTGAAATTCCAAGCCGGAAATGGCCGGGGTGTTTTCGGCTTGTTGCAGTGGGTTTGGCTGATTTGTTAAGACAATTTCATAAACGGATAGTTAAGACAGAATCACAGACGGACAGGGATAGTGTAATGGTTACAGTCACAGCAAATGTAGCTTCGGCGAAGCGGCAGCCACACGCCCATCAGATCCACAAATTCCCATCTCGCTATTGCTTTTCTTATAAGATGTGGTAAGATATTCGAATGTCAAAACAATACATTTTTATTGATGACTCTGGAGATACGGGGTTTAAGAAATCCTCCTCCAGCCACTTCCTGATAGCCGCTGTAATAGTTGTAGATGAGGAAAAGAAACAATTACTCAATGATGCGATTACACTGTTTCGCCGCAATCTCGGCTGGTACGAGTTGGATGAGTTCAAATTCAGCATCACAAATAAGAAAACCGTTCTCAAGCTCATTGATTTCATCAAAGAGTTTGACTTTTCTGCGCAAGTCATGGTGCTTGACAAAGCGAAACTCACTGCAGAGAACATTCCGAAAGATAAAGCAACTCTGTATTACCGTGTGGTAAAAGAGTTGCTATTAAAACTGAAGCTAACTGACCCTGTAATTACAATTGATGGTCGTGCTGGTAAGCAGTACGCTAAAGAAATCAAAACTTATCTGCGGCAGAGCTTGCGGGAGGCTGGTGTACATGGCTCAAGAATATACCTCGTTGACTCTCGCAAAAATTCACTTGTGCAATTAGCAGACATAGTTGCCGGCTCAGTGTCGCGTTCATACAGCACGGACAAGACTGATTCCGCAGTCTACATTAAAGCACTTGGCAATAAAATCACAAAAATCCACGAATTTGAAACATAAAACGGAGCCGGCTCTATCCCTTTCGGGCAGGCCACCATCCGGTGACTTTTTGAGCCGACTCAACTGTACCCTCATTTTATATCAAACAAGAGCGGATTGTCAATACTCTCAGTAGTTTTTATTAGGATAAAGCGAAACTAGCCCTATCTCTTTCGCGCAGGCATCCATCCGGACGCTTTTTTGGCTAGCTTCTTTGTGCCTACATTATACCAAAGAGTAAAACCAACAAGCAATTTTTTAATGCTTCAAACAGGCTTGGGCTAAAACTTAAAATTGCTAACCCTGTATCATGGTTTATGGAGGTAACTGAAGATGAATAGCAATGTAAGGACTACAGCTACAGCAAATGTAGCGGAGCCGAAGGGGGCGGAGGGGGAAATACCGCGGACGTAGTCTGGAACACAAGTTTTGGATGTAATATAAAGTTTCCGCCGGGATAGACGTGACTGACGAAGGCCGCGGTATTTTTCCCGCCGCACCCTTCGGCGAAGCGGCGGCCACCCCGCATCTTGCGCGGCTGATTTTGCGCATAAACATTGACAAAATGCCTAAATCAGTGTTAAAATTTGAAGGGGTTATTTTTTTAGAACCATTTAGGACAAATTTACTCCACTTTATTTCAAGAAGGGGGGATGACACGACACTTGCCGTAGTTAGAAAGTCATAAACTCAAATCGAAAGGGGGGCATCTTTTATGATGACAAAATTCAGACTCCGCAAGGCAGCGGCGCTGGTTTTAACAATTGCTATGATTATTTCAATGCTTGTTATTGCGCCGGTGGCTATTGCCGCAACACCGCTGGACGCTCCGGTTAACCTGGTTCTAAACAGGGGGCATATCGAGAGCTTGGCATTCGGAGGCCCGATGGGGCTTTCATGGGACGAAGTAGAGGGCAGGGAGACTTTCACTGTCTTTGCTTTTGCTAGCAGCACCGACACTGACCCAGAGGATGCATACGCCTATGCAGCAGGCGTGGACGCACTATACCTAGACATCAATGACGGTTCACTATTTTCCACAGAGCTAACCGATGGCCCATTCTGGTTCCGCGTGCAAGCTAACGCAGGCGAAGACGGCGGCAGCTCTGCCCTCAGCGCAGCAGCCGGCCCGTTCTGGTACGGCATCTATAGCAGCGACGAGATGGCTTACTACCCAGAAGAAAGCATCGCCATGTGGGAAGATGAAACGCTTCCTGTCATCGTTGTTGACACACGCAGGTTCATTGAGAGAAGAACCCAAGGCCATATACTGGGCGATGTCCATGTTGTTTGGGCAAACGCAATGGCTATAACAGAAGGCTACTCACATGCATCTTACCAAGATGGGATTTTTGCTGCGTGGGAAGATTTTATTGCAAATCAGCTTACAGATGATATGCGCGCTAGATTAGACCCGGCCATGGACTACCGCGACATCTGGTTTTTTGTATACTGAGGATCTGCAAGCAGGACTGTTCCTGCGGCCCGGTCGGTTTCGACCATGGGATTCACAAATGTATACAACATAGGCGGTTTTATGAGCAACCCCGGACTCTATGACGTATTTCCATCAGATATGAATGTAGCCACCGTTGCCCGCGCCATCGGAAAGGGCATCGTTCCTACAGGAATCCAAACTAACTACACAGCTCCAATCACACGCCTTGAGTTTGCGCAAATGGCTGTCTTGTTCATTGAGTACTTTAGCGGACAGAGCATTGATGCGTTCATGTTGGCAAACACCATAACTCCGCGCGCCGCAGGCTCATTTCGCGATACTAACGACCCTGCTGCCCTAGCCGCCCTGGCTCTCGGCATAACAAACGGCACAGGTTCTAGCCATTTTAGCCCCGATTTAGAGATAACCCGCGAGCAAGCTGCAACAATGCTCCAAAGGCTCTGGACTGTAACCGGGCTACCAATAGCAAATAATGTCCCCTCAGAGATTGACGATTTAGATGACGCTTCAGCCTGGGCGGTTGAGAGCATCAACTTCATCAGAGGTAATGCCATAATGGCTGACGCAGCCGAAGGAAGTTTTAACCCGCTTGGCAGCTTCACAAGAGAGCAAGCGGTTGTTACCTTTGATAGAATTTGGTAATACACGCCCTAGGCTAATTACCCCGCAAAACACCGAAGCAAGGGGCTGTTGCACGAAAATGCAGCAGCCCCCTATACAAAGGCTTTGAAAAGCTTCTAGTAAACCGGCTTCCTGGAAGCTGTATAGTTGATGACAACCTGTATGGGAATATGCAAAAATTGGCAATTATTTGCATAAAAACACTTGCATTTACTACAATTATGTGGTATATTGACTGAGCTTGCACGAAACTAATGTACGAGTGGGGACTTCCCACTCTTTTTCTTGCAAAATTCAAAAATGTTAAAATCCGAGGCAGAAAACCCGTTTGACGAGGTACTTATCATGAGTAAAATCATTGACGCAATCACAGCACTGGCTCTTCCCATAGTAGAACAAAACGGCTGCGAGCTCTGGGAAATTGAGTATGTTAAAGAACCCGCAGGCTGGGTACTGCGAGTGTATATAGACCGCGTGGACGGCGGCGTTATGATTGACCATTGTGAGGCCATCAGCCGCGAACTTGACCCCATACTTGATGAAAACGAGGATATAATCCCAGGCAGCTATACTTTTGAAGTGTCAAGCGCAGGGGCAGAGAGAAGGCTGAAAAGACCGTCGGACTTTGAGCGGTTCATGGGGCACTTAGTCGAAGTTAAGCTCTATAAAGCACAAGATGGCAGGAAGATATATTTGGGTAATCTCACAAGTTATTCCAAGGAAGATGGAATTGAGATTGATGTTTCCGGGCAAAAACTGATTTTCCCGCTTGCAGATGTGTCGAACATACGATTACGAATAAGTAATTAAGGAGTTACAGAAATGAACGCAGAATTTTTCTCGGCAATTGCCGATATTGAGAGAGAAAAGGGCATTCCTCAGACTTATATGCTCGAAAAAATCGAGCAAGCTCTTCTCGCTGCTTTGAAAAAGGACTACCCCACATGCTCAGAATGCGCACGCGTTGAGCTTGACCCTGTTGAAAAGACTGTCAATATGTTCATGCAAAGGGATGTTGTGGAGGAGCTGGATAGCCCCAACACCCAGTATACTCTCGAAGAAGCCCGTGAAATTAATCCAAACGCCGAAATCGGCGATATCATAAAAGAGCCAGTGGACACCAGCAGGTTCGGCCGTATTGCAGCTCAGGCTGCAAAACAGGTCATAATTCAGGGTATCCGCGAAGCTGAGCGCAATATTGTCTACGATGAGTTTACTTCCAAGGAGCATGAGGTGCTCACTGGTGTCGTAACCCGTGTAGACCCGCGCACTGGCGGTGTTTCAATCCAAATAGGCACCAGCAATGAGCATACCGAGGCCATGCTTTCATCCGGCGAGCGCATTCCCAACGAACCCCTTGCCGATGGTGACAGAATCAAGGTCTATGTAATTGAGGTAAGAAAGTCAACCCGCGGCCCGCAAATTCTGATTTCCCGCACACACCCAGGTTTGGTCAAGCGTCTGTTTGAGCTGGAAGTCCCTGAGATTTTTGAAGGGATAGTGGAAATCCGCAGCATTGCCCGCGAAGCCGGCAACCGTACCAAAATCGCTGTTTTCTCAAATGATCCCGAAGTTGAACCGATTGGCGCATGCGTCGGCCCTAAGGGTGCCCGCGTAAACACCATCGTCGGCGAACTTGGCGGCGAGAAAATCGACATAGTACGTTACAGCGATGACCCGACTGAATATATTGCCTCTGCGCTGGCTCCATCGGAAGTCATTTCCGTTACTATGCTCGAAGACGGCAAATCTTGCCGTGTAATCGTCCCAGACAGCCAGCTTTCACTGGCCATAGGCAAAGAGGGGCAGAACGTCCGCCTTGCCGCCCGCCTGACAGGCTTCAAAATTGACATAAAGCCGGAGAGTCAAGCGGATTAGCAGCATAATTAGCTGCACAATACGAGGGTGTACTAAATGCAAAAGAAAATCCCACTGCGGCAATGCCTAGGATGCCGCGAGATGAAGCCTAAAAAAGAGCTCATCAGGGCTGTCCGGTCTCCGGATGGCGAGGTGTCTCTCGACTTTGTGGGCAAGAAGCCTGGACGCGGCGCGTATGTATGCCCTGACGAAAACTGCCTCAAAAGGGCAATTAAGTCGAAATCCTTGTCAAGAACCTTTGGCGTAGAAATTCCGCAGGATATTTATAGTGAACTAACACAGCAAATGGAGGACTCGAATGGCTCAAGATCGTAACCTACAAATACTTGGACTTGCAAAAAAAGCCGGACTGCTTGCCATAGGGGAGGAGTCCGCAGGAGTTGCTGCGCGGAGCGGCCGGGCGGTGCTCATTATTTCTGCAAGTGACGCTTCTGAGCGGGCATTGCGCAACGCGAAGATAAATGCGGAGGCCGGATTTGCCCTTTGCGCTGAAGTGCCGTATACCAAGTTTGAGTTAGGTAATATGACGGGCCGGGGCTCACCGGGAACGGTAGCCTTCTTAGATACAGGGCTAGCAACGAGATTCCTAAAAGGACTTGCACAGACGCAGCCCGAGCCATTCAAGGAACTTTGGGAATATCTGGAAAGCCCACCACCGCAAGAAAGACACCGAGAAAAGCCCGCCCGGCAGGCGGATTCCACCCCAACAGGCAATACATCAGGCAATAGGAGGACAATGCAATGAGTACAATGTTCAAATACCGGGTTCACGAGGTCGCAAAGGATTTTAATCTCACAACAAAGAAGATAACGGAGATTTTGACCAAATATGCGACAACACCCAAAAACCATATGCAGGTCCTTACAGTGTCTGAGCTAGACATAATTTTTGAGTACCTGACTTCATCCAATCAAATCGAAAGTATTGAGGAAATATATGCCGTGCCCACCCCTCCTGTAGAATCCAAGAAACCCGCAGCCGTGGCCGCCGAAGCTGCAGCCGGGACAGCAGAAACGGCCAGCGCTCCAAAGACTGCCGAGGCACCTGCTGCGTCTTCCCCTACCGCTGCATCTGACAAAGTTGCGGCTCCTGCCAAAGCAGAAGCTCCCAGTGCTCCTGCGGCAGCAAGCACTACCGAAGCTCCCAAGCCTCAGGCTCAAAAGAAACCTGATAAACCTTTTATGCCGCACCGTGTCCCCGAGAAGAGAGTTATCGACACTTCCGGAGCGACTATTAACATAGACAAATATGATGAGCGCATAGATGCCCTTGTGCCTGAGCGCGCCGAGAACATGAAGCGCGGTAAGGAAAAAATTGTCAAAAAAGGCCAGAGGCAGCATCAGACCATGGCCTCAGGCGCAAAGCGCCGTCAGGAAGAGCGCGACAGAATGCACAAGCTACAGCTTGAGGTTGCCAAAAAAGTGCCCCTGACAGTCAAGATTCCCGATAACATCAGCGTCGGCGAGCTCGCTTCACGCATGAAGAAAACAGGTGCTGAGGTTGTCCGCCAGCTTGTCAAAATGGGCGTCATGGCTTCCCTTTCCGACATTATCGACCATGACACAGCGGCACTTGTCGCTATTGAACTCGGCTGTAAAGTAGAGGTCGAAGTGGTTGTGACAATTGAAGAGCGCTTAATTGACGACAGCGAGGACAGGGCTGAAGACCTTGCAACACGCGCTCCTGTCGTTGTAATCATGGGTCACGTTGACCACGGCAAGACTTCCCTTCTCGACAGAATCCGCAAGCAGAATGTCGCCGAGGGCGAAGCAGGCGGCATTACACAGCACATCGGTGCCTATCAGACCAAAATTCACGGCAATCCTATTACATTCCTTGATACCCCTGGCCATGAGGCTTTCACCGCCATGCGTGCCAGAGGTGCCAATGTAACGGATATAGCCATTTTAATAGTTGCAGCAGATGACGGCATCATGCCTCAGACTATTGAGTCCATAAACCATGCAAAGGCGGCAAACATCCCAATTATCGTGGCGATTAACAAGATGGATGTCACCGGCGCAAATCCAGAAAAAATCAAACAGCAGCTCACCGAGTATGAGCTTGTGCCCGAAGAGTGGGGCGGTGAAACAATAGTCTGCCCAATCTCCGCAAAGAGCGGCGAGGGTATCGACAACTTGCTGGAAATGATTATTCTCACCGCAGAAATGCAAGAACTGCGCGCCAACCCCACAAGGCTTGCGCGCGGCACCGTCATCGAAGCCCGTCTGGATAAGGGCCGTGGCCCTCTCATGACAGTGCTTATCCAAAACGGCACACTGAACTTGGGCGACACCATCATTGCAGGCTCCGCAGTCGGTAATGTCCGTGTCATGATGACTGATCAGGGCGAGAGAGTCAAATCCGCAGGCCCTTCACAGCCTGTTGAAATCTCAGGCATGTCCGAGGTACCTGAGGCCGGCGACTTATTTAACGTGGTCACAGACGAGCGCATGGCCAAGGAACTCGCGGCACAGCGCAAATCAGAGAAAAAAGGAGCCCTGTCATCAACCGTCAAAGTTTCCCTCGAAGACCTCTTCTCTAAAATCAAGCAGGGTGAACTCAAAGACCTTAACATCATCGTCAAGGCAGACGTTCAGGGCAGTGCCGAAGCTATTAAGGCTTCCCTTGAAAAGCTAACAAATGAAGAAGTCCGCGTGCGCGTAATCCATTCAGGTGTCGGCGCAATCAGCGAATCAGACATAATGCTTGCATCCACGAGCGGCGCGATTATTGTCGGCTTTAACGTCCGTCCTGACAATGCCGCCAGAGAAAGCGCAATGCGCAGCAACGTAGATATGCGCATGTACAGAGTTATTTACGAATGCATCAATGAGATAGAGCTGGCCATGAAGGGTATGCTTGCACCGAAATTCCACGAGGTCGTATATGGCCACGCCGAAGTCAGGGAGCTTTACAAATCTTCAGCCGTCGGCACAATTTGCGGCTGTTATGTCCAGAGCGGCAAAATCATCCGCAACAGCCAAGTCCGCTTAGTAAGGGATGGCATAGTAATCCACGAGGGTGCCCTAGCTTCCCTCCGCCGCTTCAAGGACGATGTCAAAGAAGTTGCAACCAACTACGAGTGCGGTATCTCCCTTGAGAAATATAACGACATCAAAACAGGCGATGTGATTGAGTGCTTCGCAATGGAGCAGATTCCGGTGTAGCCTGGATGTCCAAGGGGTGTCCTGGGAGTAACCTAGGGGTTCCTGTGGCGAAAATTCTGTGAAACTGGAGTGACGATTTATGGTTTCCAACAAACTACAACGTATAAATGAAGATATTCAAAGGGTTTTGTCTGAGCATTTGCGCAATATTAAAGACCCTCGTGTTAAGCAGGGTATGATTTCTGTCACAGCGGTGCATACCACCAGCGATTTGAGGCATGCCAAGGTTTATTTGAGCGTGTTTAACTTGCAGTCAGAGAAGGAGTTCATGAAGGGCCTCAAGTCGGCCTCGGGGTTCTTGCGCCATGAACTGGGGCAGTCCCTCAACCTGCGTTACACACCTGAACTACAGTTTGAGCTGGACAAGTCCATAGAACACGGTGCGAAAATCAGCACTATACTCAATGACCTTGATGTTCAAGACGACCAAGATGTTCAAGAGGAAGAATAAGTATGAATAACACCCTTACAGTAACCCAGACTGCGGCCTGGCTAAAAGCAAACAATAATTATCTAATTTTAACACACCGGCGCCCTGACGGTGACACCGTCGGCAGCGCCGGTGCGCTTGCACAGGGGCTTAGAGATATAGGCAAAACCGCCTATGTCCTCCAAAATCCCGAGATAACCCAGCGCTACAGCAAGTATATTGCCGATTTAATAGCGCCTGAGGATTTTGCCCACGAGCATGTGATTTTGGTCGATACCGCCTCCCCTACCCTGTTTCCTAAAGACAGTGAGAAGTACACTCAAAGTGTTTCCCTGTCGATTGACCACCACCAGTCCAACACTATGTATGCCGAGCTAACATGCCTTGACCATGAGTTTGCCGCATGCGGTGAGCTAATATACGAAATCCTTATGGAGCTGAGCGGCAAAATAAGCCCCAAAAGCGCCGAGTGCATCTACGTGGCCATTACAACGGACACAGGCTGCTTCTCTTACGCCAACACCACTGCCAACACCCTCTCCGTAGCAGCGCAAGTGGTAAAAGCAGGAGCCCCCCACGTCAAAATCAACAGGGCTTTGTTTAGAACCAAAACCCGCGCCCGGATTAAAGTAGAGGGTATGATAAATGCGGGGCTGGATTTTTATTTCGGCGGAAAAGTGGCAATTTCTGCGATAACAGGAGAGATGCTGCAAGCCGCAGGCGCTAACGAGGATGATATAGACGACATCTCAAATATACCAGGTTCTGTCCAGGGCGTTCAATGCGGAATTACACTGCGTGAACTTTCTTCACCGCTTGACTGCAAGGCCTCCATAAGAACCTCACCAAATATTGATGCCAACGCCATCGCTTCCCATTTCGGCGGCGGCGGTCACAAAATGGCAGCAGGGTTTTCGCAGGATAAGCCCATTTCAGAAGTAAAGGCCGAGCTAGTCGAGGTGCTCAAGGAATTTTTTCCTGCGGAAGTATAATCTATGAACGGAATTCTCATAGTTGACAAGCCCACAGACTGGACATCCCACGATGTTGTCGCAAAGCTGCGGGGTGCTTTGAAAACTAGGCGCATCGGCCATGGGGGCACACTGGACCCGATGGCTACTGGTGTATTGCCTATTTTTGTCGGGCGCGCAACCAGGGCTGCCGAGTTTTGCGAAAATGCCGACAAGGAGTACATCGCAGGGCTAAGGCTCGGCGTTGTTACTGACACGCAGGATATAACCGGCACTGTGCTCAATCAGGTTGTTTCTGAAAAGACCTCAGAGGATGTCAGGGCCATTTTGCCACATTTCACAGGCCCGCAAAATCAAATCCCCCCAATGTATTCAGCGATTAAAAAAGATGGAAAAAAACTCTATGAGCTGGCACGCAAAGGCATCGAAATAGAACGCCCCGCCCGGTTTATAACTATATTTGAACTTGAGCTCCTTGATGGCATCAATAACACCGGCAGCACACACAACTTAACAAACCTTGAGCCCACAGACTTCACACTAAGGGTCGTGAGCTCTAAAGGAACATATGTACGGACACTCTGCCATGATATCGGCGCAGCCCTCGGAACAGGAGGCACCATGTCCGCGCTGCGGCGGACAAGAGCCGGCAGCTTCACCATTAAGCAGGCTCACTCATTGGACGAAATTCTCACAGCGGCAAGCAACGGTGAGATTTCAAAACTGCTGCTCCCTACTGATTCTTTCTTCTCAGACTTCCCTGCACTGACACTCACCGACAGCGAAACCTCCAAAGTAAAAAACGGCGCAAGTTTCCCTATTTCCAAGCCCTGCGGGCGTTACAGGTTCTACGGACCCTCAGGAGAGTTCTTGGCTCTCGCTGAAGTGGTCGACAGAAAAAGCAAGTTAATTAAAAGTTTTTTTGAACCAATGGAGAACAGTATATGACTTACAAGCACCGCGTAATAGCACTGGGATTTTTTGACGGAGTACATCTGGGGCACTCTGCACTAATTTGGCGGGCAATTGATATTGCAGAACAGAAAAAGCTCGTCCCTTCCGTCATTACATTTGACACCCATCCGCGAAACCTCTTGCAAAGCGAAGAAGTGGTCTTAATAAATTCGCCCGAAGACAGAGCCGGACTCATCCAGCGTGTTTTTGGCATTGACGATATAATATTTCTCCATTTTGATGAAAGCACAGCCAAAATGCCCTGGGCTTTGTTTGTTGACCACATCTATAACGAGTTCGGTGCCCGCCACCTTGTGGCAGGATTTGATTTCCGGTTCGGCAGCAAAGGCGAAGGCAACAGCGAACTTCTAAAACAAAAATGCTCACAGCTCGGAATAGGCTGCGACATAATCCCAGAGGTGAAGCTCGACAACATCACATCCAGCTCCTCTTACGTCCGTACACTTCTCCTAGACGGCGACATTGAGCGCGCAAACATCTTCCTGGGCCACCCCCATATGCTCACCGACCTTGTACGTTTTGGCTTCAGGCTCGGCAGAACCCTCGGTACACCCACCATTAACATGTGCTTTCAGCCTGGCGTACTCATTCCCGCCCACGGCGTTTACGCAACTAAAGTCTACCTTGAAGACGGAAGTGAGCACATAGGTGTCACAAACATAGGCATCCGCCCGACCGTCGCCGATTCAGAGCAAGTCACAGCCGAAACCCATATTTTAGACTACCAAGGCAATCTCTACGGCAGGCAAGTCCGTGTGGAGTTTCATGCCCGCATACGCCCCGAGATAAAATTTGAAGATGTCAACCATCTCAAAGCCCAAATCCAAAAGGATTGCAGGAGCGCAAAGGAATATTTTAAGAAAAAAGGACTTGTCAACTAGCATGCACATGTGCTAGAATATCATTCGCTGACAAAACATCGGGGTGTGGCGCAGTTGGTAGCGTGCTTGACTGGGGGTCAAGAGGCCGCAGGTTCAAGTCCTGTCACTCCGACCATGCTGAGTGTTCTTACAGCATTTGAAGTTGTAAGAACACTTGGCTTTTATACAACATTTTTGAGTGGGGAGTAGCTAACAACTACTCCTTTTCTTGTGCCCACTTGTATGCTAGTTCGGGGTAACGACAGTACTATTTTGATGTTGTTGCCTCCACGCTCTATTTTTGATATAATGAAGTGGCAAATTACACCGATCATAACATTTTTTAGGAGACAACAATGGATTTGGTTAGCGTTGAGATTAGAAATTTCAAAGGTATAAATGATGTAAAATTCGATTTAATAAAGTCCCCTTACAATAATGTGAACACTCTTGTTGGTGTAAACGAAAGCGGAAAAACCACTATTTTAGAAGCTATTAATTTTTTTGAATATAATGACGAGACCGATATTCTTGATACAAAAATCAATTTTGATGATATTATCCCAATAAAGGAAAAAACCAATTTTAATGATTCAATATTTATCAAGTTCACACTCTTATTAGATGACGCTGATCTTAACGAACTAAGAGCATATATGCTAGATAAGCATGAATATGTGCTGACGTCAAGTCCAGACAAGCTGGTTGTTACACAGGAGTATCAATACAAATCCTCGAAATATATTCCTGTACCCTTTAGTTGGAACATTGATTTAAAGGTAAAGCAAAAAAAATGGAGGAATCCCCGTCAATTGCACGTTCATGACGAGCCTGTTTGGCAAAAAGCAACTAATTTTCTTAAAACAAAAATGCCCAAAATACTTTACTTTCCAACTGCACTTTTTGAATTGCCAGATAGGATATGCTTATCGGATAACCCTGAAGACGAAAAGGAATATTTCTTCAAGTTAATCATTCAAGATATCCTAGACTCCATGGGTAGAGATTTAAGCATAGATGAACATATAGTTAACAGAATGAATACGGAAAACCAAAAGCTTATACGCCAACTGAGCTTGGAAATGGGTAGAAAAATTAATGAAGTAATTTTAGATGAATGGACTGAGGTGCTAAATAGCGTAAAGTATAAAATCATTGTAGATATATATGAGGATGATGGCGAAACTTTTCTAGAATTTAACGTTGAAAACGTGGATGGCATATATCGACTTAGTGAGCGTTCTCTGGGATTTAGATGGTTTTTTGTATTCTTATTGTTAACTCAATTCAGGGGGTTTCGGAGAAATGAAAACAGACATATCATTTTTATGTTTGATGAGCCTGCTGCAAATCTGTCGAATAAAGCACAGAAACAATTATTGAAAAGCTTAGAACGAATAAGCGATAAATGCTCTATTATATATACAACTCATAGCCACCATTTAATTAATCCAAGTTGGCTTGAAGGAGCACATGTAGTAACGAATGCTGCATTAGAAAATGGAGATATGGAATCATTTTGCTCACAAAACACCAATATCACCCTTCACAAGTACAGAAATTACGTAAGTAACTACCCACAAAATGTCAGTTATTTTCAACCTATATTAGATATTCTTGAATATGTGCCAAATGAGTTAGATATGGCTATGCCATCTGTCATAGTCGAAGGAAAAAACGATTTCTATACATTGAAATATTTCTTTGATGTACAAATGGAGTTAGGAAATGTCTACATAGTGCCCGGGATGTCGTGTAGCAATGTCGATACTTTGATATCATTGTTCTATTCATGGGGAAAGGACTTTATTTTACTTCTTGATTCAGATGTTGAGGCTCGAAATAATAAAAACCGATACTACGAAATGTTTGGCGGAATGGTTGAGGGTAGAATTTATACATTAGCGGATATTGACTCTACGTGGAAAACGTCCATGGAAGCAATTTTAACAAGCAGCCAAAAGTTGACCATACAAAAATCGGTATTTAAAAGCAAAAGGTATTCAAAAAAGCTATTTAACAAGTCAATGCAGGAGTTACTTATGACTAAAAATAAAATAGTGTTGGAAGATAATTGCATAGCTTCTTTTAAAAAAATACATGACTTCATTAAACAAAAACTTTAAGCCACTCACCAGATAGATACACCGTAGCGGACTTCTAGAATATCCACCACTCATAGACTTGGAACGTAATACCACATGATTGACTTCAACAACCTAACTCAACACAAAGAAAGCAACCGCCTTGAAGCAAAAAAAGCCTTCGGTGGTCTGCCTCAAAGCATATGGGAAACTTACTGCGCTTTTGCGAATACCAATGGCGGAGTTATTTTGCTTGGAGTTGAAGAAAGCGAGGATGGCTCTTTGTCCGCCAAAGGTGTTGAAAATCCTGAAAAAATGATTGCGGATTTTTGGAATAATATCAACAATCCTCAAAAAGTCAGCATCAACCTTCTGAGTGATAAAAGAGTCAAAATCGTTGAAGTTGATGGTTGTCAAATTATATCTATAGATGTCCCTCGTGCAGAGCGAACCGATAAGCCTATATACATCGGCGAAAATCCTTTGACTGGAACGTTTCGCCGCAATGGCGAGGGCGATTATCGTTGTGACAAAGAAGAATTAAAGGCAATGCTTCGCGACCAGTCGGCTAGAACCCAGGATATGCTTGTGCTTGATAAAATGGATTTCGGTGTGCTTAGCTAGGGCCCACTGAAAAAGGTTCAAAAATTCAATCAAGTTCAAGAAACGGCAAAAATGGCCTCTCTGCGGAACTCAAAGAAAAAAAAGCGCAAAAAAGCT
>Ga0209755_10002463_pt1 | contig 25413 bp, 21 predicted proteins | sample TergutCo191P1_FD_187301 | JGI IMG/M metagenome (GOLD analysis project Ga0209755, IMG submission 187301) | Cornitermes sp. P1 segment gut microbial communities from Petit-Saut dam, French Guiana - Co191P1 (SPAdes) (version 2) | ecosystem: Host-associated > Arthropoda: Insects > Digestive system...
GCGAAATACAGCAGGAATACATCCGTCTTTCAAGGGGTTTCAACGAAGGCAGACGGAAAAAGATGCCGCAAGGATGTCGAATTTTTAGGTGTTACAGACCACTAGTCATAAGGGCGACAATCAATCGCCCTAACGTCATTTTCATATTGCGGCTCAGGATTTTGCTCCCTAATGAGTCAATAACTCATTGCACTTTGCATTCCGGAAAAAGGAGGAGTCAAAATAGACACGATTATTTCACTAAAAAACGTCAGAAAAGTATACAGAATGGGCGATGAGCGAATTGTCGCGCTTGACAATATTAGCTTGGATTTTAAAAAAGGTCAGGTTTATTGTCTCTTGGGAACCTCCGGGTCAGGAAAATCCACACTACTAAACCTTATCGCCGGGCTTGAGAAGCCGACCAGGGGCGAGATTATTTTCAAGTCGGCGCATATTGAAAACATGAACGAAAAGCAACTTGCCGATTACAGACAGAAATACATTGGTTTTGTCTTTCAGTCATATAATCTGCTAGGTTCGCTGTCCGCGCTGGAAAATGTAACAATTCCTTTGATTTTCAAAAAAATCCCTAAGAAAAAAAGAGTAGCTCGTGCACGTGCAATGCTAAAAGCGGTAGGTCTTGATAAGCGAGAGAAGCACAAACCCTCTCAGCTCTCAGGCGGTCAGCAACAAAGAGTATCTATAGCCAGGGCTTTTATCAGCAAGCCTGCAATAGTCTTTGCCGACGAACCTACCGGTAATTTGGACACAAAGACTACGTTTGAGATGATGGATCTCATCACCGGCATTGCAAAGGAAAACAACCAAACACTCATCATAGTCACCCACGACCTTGAAATCGCGCATTATGCGAATACCATCATTTACATCAGAGACGGTAATATAGAAAAAATCGAACAAAGAGGCGATTTTGCCACAAATACATCCGAATTGAGGATAGATAAATGAAATTATTTGCCAAGATAGTATTAGTTATGTTTGTTCTGGCTGTTTTCAGCCTTGTCTCGCCTATTGTGGAGTTTCCCTCAACTCCGTTTCCTGCGACAAATGCCATTGCCACTTCAAATGGAATCGTAGTACTCCCGCCTGTCGAGCCCCCCGAAACCATACCTCCCGCACCGGGCAGACCACTCATTGAAGTGACCGATCCTCTGTGGATTGAAATGGGTTCAGGCGATCGCCGCACCGTGAATTTTACTATAAGAAACATGGGTGCTGACAGGGCGCAGGCAATCGTCACCACTGTCGATCTTTCGGGCGCCCGCGGAATCACAGGAGTGTTCAGGGACGATAGTCATAGCATTGCCTCAATGGCGGCAAGATCGGAGCGGACTTTCAGCTTCCAGATTACAGTAAATGATTCTGTTGACGACGGCTTTCACAACTTGATTTTTAATCATGAGTATCTCAATGCCCGCAACGAGTTAATCAGAAGCTCAAGCACCGTGACAATACGGGTGAATAATCAGAGCGGCAGCGTCTTTTTAAGAAGCATCTCATCTACACCCGGCAGAGTCACTCCGGGACAAGACTTCAATATTTCTGCGGTTATTCAAAATGAAGGAAATGCCGCAATCTCTGATGTTTCGATGTCAATTGTAAGCGGAATGTCTTCAGATGGGGTTTTTCTCAGGGAATCAACAAGCGTAGTCAGCATTTCTAGTATTGCCGCACGCACAAGTCAGAATGTTTCAATAGGATTTACATCTTTTAACCGAGCGCGAAGCGGCGCATATCCGCTTGAACTTGAGCTTAGCTTTGTAGACAGCTCCGGAGAAAGGCATACACAACGACAAACATTCTTTGTGAGCCTCGCAGCGGAAACCGATATCGAAAACGCTGCCGACGTAATAGTTACAAGAATCACACGCCCGACAAACGCAGTCCGTGTCGGGCAGCAATTTGAAATGGTTCTCACACTCAGAAACACCGGCGAGCACGCCGCGAGAAACCTAAGAGTTGAAGCCGCACCGGACGCCGATCGCGCCATTGTACCTCGCTCAACAAGTAGATTGCTCATCAGCAGACTTGAGCCGGGCGAGGAAAGACAGCTTACCTTTAGCTTTTCAGCAACGGAGTTATCCTCGACAAGAAGTTTTGATATCGGGTTTAATGTCACATATGAAACCGGTGCGGAAAACACGGACGGAAGTAATGAGACCGTAAACTTCACACAGTTTCAGGGCGTTAATGTGTTCAATCCTGACTCTCGGGACGATGATGACGAGCCTGACCGCATTTCTACGCCCCGGATTATTGTCAGCGACTACAGATCTGACCCGCTGATTGTGCAAGCCGGGCAAGAGTTTGATCTGGAGCTTACATTTATGAATACGAGCAGTGCCAGAACAGTCCGGAATATCAGAGTAACGCTTACCGTAGATGAAGAAATAGTTCAAGGCACGGAAAGACGCGGCAGCGTTTTCACCCCTGTCGGGCGCTCCAGCACTTTCTTTATTGACCGGATAGACCCTCTGGACGTGGTCGTTGAGCATATCACCTTCTATACTCTCCCGGACGCACCTCCCAGAAACTATGTTATCAATGTAAACTTTGAATATGAAGACACTGAAAATAATCCGTTTACTGCGACAGAGAGTATCGGAATAAATGTAAAACAGGTCACACGTCTTGATACCAGCGAAATTTTCATACCCGATTCCATACCGGCATGGAACCCGTTCTTCTTTAGCTTTGAGCTATTTAACACCGGCAGAGTAACATTAAACAACCTTATGATAAGGGTTGAAGGAAACTTCATGGTACAGCAGTCGTCCACATTCTTTGGCAGCCTAAGTCCCGGCTCAATGGATTTCTTTGATAATACTATAACTCCGACCGAGCCGGGTATGCAGGAGCTTACCATTCTTATCACCTACGAAGACGACACCGGAGAGTTGATTGAAGAGCGCAGAACATTTAACATTGACGTCTTTGAGATGACCTTCAGCGATGACTTTACTGGTATGAGACCGCCCGCCGATGAAGATTATGTTTGGGATGATGAGCTGATGATGTTTGTACCCAGACAGCAGGGGCTTGGCATATGGGCAATAGTCGGTATTGCTGCCGGTGTGCTTGTCATTGCCGGCGTGGTGGTATTAGTCATCGTCCGTAAGCGCAAGAAAAGGAAAGAAAGCATGGTAGATATCGATGAGTAGCTTTGATGTTTTTTCCATGTCACTCCGAAACCTGCTCAAGCGAAAGCTGCGCTCACTTCTGACCATAATGAGTGTGGTCATCGGCACTGCGGCAATCATTGTCATGGTCAGCCTCGGCATCGCCGTGAATGTCTCAATGGAGGAGATGGTATCTCAGTGGGGCAATGTCCGCCAGCTCACTGTCAGAGACCCGAATGCCTGGGGCGGCGGCATGGGAAGAGTGGTGGTCAGCGGTGGCGGCGGCATGGTGGTTAGCGGCGGCGGTTCAGCCTCCGCAGGACGCACCCAGGAGGTTCCGGAGCTAAACGATGAAGCTGTCGAGGCTATTTCACGGCTGCCAAACATCGAGGCTATGACCCCTGTTGTCGATATACAGCTCGCCGCTGTCAGCGGCAGATATTCACACACCTGGATGCAAATCAGAGGTATCGCCCCCGGTTCAATGGAGACTCTCGGCTTTGATTTGGCCGAAGGTACATATCTCCCGGATGAGCCTAACGCTATCGTATTCGGCTCTGAGATCGGCTTTAACTTCAGAAATCCCAATGACCGCAACTCGGGAATGAACTTTATCGATTGGGATAACCGTGTCTCTCCTATAGATTTGATGAATGACCGTATAGAAATTAGCTGGGAAAATGGCTTTGGCATGGGTAATGACTTTGTTTCCGACACGACCGGTCCTCGCGTAAGACCAATCAGGGTTAACACAAGCGGCGTTTTGGCGGAGGGCAACTGGGAGTTGTCGTATTTGGCCTTTATGAATCTTGATGATGTGCTGCGTATGAGGCGTGATCAGCAGCGTTATCAGGCAAATGAAGGCTCCCGGCAAATAGGCGCGAGCAGAAATGCCCCAAATGTATATGATTCAATAATTGTAATAGTCGACAACATCAATAATGTCGAAGAGGTCCGGGATGCTATAAATGACATGGGCTTTCACGCTGACAGCATGATCTTCGATATTCTGGGCAGCCTGCAGGAGCAGTCGCAGACCATGCAGCTTTTTCTTGGGGCTATTGGCGCGGTTTCTCTGTTCGTTGCCGCCATTGGAATTGCAAATACCATGATTATGGCAATCTATGAGCGTACAAAGGAGATTGGCGTCATGAAGGTCATCGGGGCGAGGATAAAAGATATTAAGCGCTTGTTCTTATTAGAGGCAATTCTCATTGGTTTTATCGGAGGTGCTCTGGGCGTTCTGCTCAGCCTCGGCATCGCATATTTATTGAATAATGTCGGTGCGGGGGCGCTCGGCAACATCGTAGGCAGCGGCACCGGGTCAAGACTTAGCATCATCCCCTTGTGGCTATGCGCCGCAGCACTTGGTTTTTCATCTCTTGTCGGTTTGCTCGCCGGATACTTCCCGGCAAGAAGAGCAATGAACCTATCGGCACTCGCTGCAATCAGAATGGAATAGTACTCTTAGTAACAGATGCGTCGATAAACAGAGTCGGTGATAAGCTTTTTCTTGCATTTTTTCTTACTGTGTATTAACATTGTCTTGTGATGAATAACGAAACTGCAAGTCCGGGCAACGCTCGTAAAAGAAGAATAATAATAACCGCTGCCTCGGCACTAATGGGCATTCTGGTGCTGGCAGCGGCATTGTTTCTATGGCAATCACATATTCATAATATGCGTAACGAAATGGACAGTCACTATGAGAACTCTATTGAGTATCTTGAGCAAGGGTTCTATTCGGCAGCAGCTATGGAAGCCACACAAGCATTAGCTCTGGCAACGCGTCTTTCCGATGACGATGCCTATGGGCGCGTTAACGCGCTTATATTACTGATTGAAGAACTCACGCGTGCTGCTGATTTTTTTGAAATGGGCAGATACCACATCGCCCGAACCTCCTATATATGGGCGCATGACTATGCATTAGCTATCGAATCTCTGGACAAAAGTTTTATTTTTGATCTAATAGAAACAACGGATGGATTTATCTATTTCTACGAGCTGATTGATTATGCCGACAGCCTTGCGGCGGCTGATGAGTTAGAATCGGCATTGGTTGTATATGAAGGTGCGCTGCAAGTGGCAACATCACTTTTTTTCTCCGATGGCGAAATACTTGCTTACGAGAGTATTACATATACAGATGAGCGCATTAGTCTTGGAAAGCTATCCCGGGCGCAAGATCTGGAGTCTCTTGGTGACAGCAGCTTTCTTAGCGGAAATTACTTTGAGTCCATAACTATATTCCGAGACGCGCTGGATTTATATATTGAAGTAGATAATACTCCCGGAATTTTATCGGTAAACACAAAAATCAACGCCGCAGAGTTTAGACTTGAGCAAGTCGCAATTGCACAAGCACTGGAGGAGGAAGAAGCCCGGCTTGCTGAAGAGGCTCGTATAGCGCAAGAGAGTAGTCAAGCGGATGAATCTAATATATCCTACCCTCCCGAAAGCCGACCCATTGATTCTACAACCCAGGCAAGGCTCTCCAACTATGAACATAATCTGAGCCTTTTCTTTGATTTGTTTACATTAATAGATGACCAAAGCAGCAGTCCGGCAAATCAAATTCGTCTCGGAAGCAGAGACGGGCTTAATGAGGGTTGGTACAACGGCTGCGGGTGGGTCGCTGCGTACAACGCTTTGATTATGCTGCAATCCCCTCTCCATCCCGCGGAAATCGTTTTACATTTTGAAGATAGCGGCGGAACTGTTTTAGATGGAGTATTCGGCACCTTTCCTCACGCTGTAGAGCGGTTATTTATCGATTTGGGACATGATGTTACGCACTCATTATTCCCTCTCCGCTCCGGAAATATTGACGACAGTATCAGAGCTTCGACAGTCAGCATACTTGCCTATTCACACACAAGAGCGGCTCATTTTATAGCTGTACAATACCGCGAATCAGACGGCAGGTTCGTTGTCCTAAATGACAGCTTTGCCAGAAGACGCGCGGAGTCTCTTGGATTGCAAGATTCTTCTTACGTCGGCGCCTCGGTCGACTCAATTGCGGCACTAGTCCGGGAAACCCCTGAAATCCTATTTTCATTCTCGCTTATAACAATCAGATAAGTCGTCTATTGTCAAAAAGATAGTTTTCAAAATGCAACAAAGCCGTCGGCAAGATTGTTTCCTGCCGACGGCTTTTACTATATCCTCATTATCACTTATAGCCCAAATTCCTCTTTAATCATTGCAAACGCATTTATTACGGTATCGAGGTCAGCTTTGCTGTGCGCTGCCGAGACTTGACAGCGAATGCGTGCTTTTTCCTTTGGTACGACCGGGAAGCTAAATCCCACAACATAAACGCCCAGCTCCAACATTCTGGCGGCAATTGTCCCGGTCAGTTTCGCATCTCCGAACATGACCGCCACAATAGAATGAGTGCTTTTTACCACATTTAATCCAAGCTTTGCAATTTCTTTGCGGAAATAAATAGTGTTTTCTTCGAGCTTGTCACGGAGGGAAGTATCATTTGAGAGCATATCGATTACATGCAGCGAAGCTCCGGCTATCATAGGCGCCAAAGTGTTCGAAAAAAGATATGGTCTGCTTCTTTGGCGCAAGAGCTCAATTATTTCCCTGCGTGCTGAAGTGTATCCTCCGGATGCGCCGCCCAAAGCTTTTCCCAGAGTACCCGTGATTATATCAATCCTGCCCTGCACCCCGCAATGCTCCGGTGTTCCGCGCCCTGTAGCGCCTGTAAAACCAACAGCATGGCTATCATCCACCATAACAAGCGCGCCGTATTTGTCTGCAAGCTCGCATATTGATTTAAGGTCTGCGATTATTCCGTCCATCGAAAACACGCCGTCCGTCGCTATCATCTTGATACGGGAGCCATCTGCTTCCTTTAGTAGACGCTCAAGGTCTTGCATATCGTTGTTTTTGTAACGCAGACGCTTTGCCCTGCAAAGACGGACGCCATCTATGATACTGGCATGGTTGAGTTCATCGGATATTATCGCATCGCACTCGTCTAAAATGGTCTCAAACAGCCCTGTGTTTGCGTCAAAACACGAAGAATACAGTATTGTATCGTCCATACCCAAAAAACCGGAAATCGCGGCTTCGAGTTTTTTGTGTACAGATTGAGTACCGCATATGAATCTTACCGAGGAGAGTCCGTATCCCCATTTATCCGCCGCGGTCTTTGCCGCATCGATTATGCCCTGGTTGTCACATAATCCGAGATAGTTATTGGCACACATGTTGATGACATTATTCGCTTTAGTTGTCGCAATTATGCCGGATTGCCGAGTAACAATCTCACGTTCATTTTTGTATGTTCCAGCCTCTTTGATTTCGCGGATAGTCTCCGCAATAATATTAAGTGCAGTATTTTTCATTTCGCATTCCTCTCTTACGATACGCTGTACTGGCTGTCAAGAAGCTCTTGCCCGCCAGAACCTGGTTTGTAAAGGGTTGAAATATTTTGTTTTCGCAGGGGACGTTATTATACAAACTCGCGCACCACATAATGCTGGTCTTTTTCTTCCGTAATACTCAAGACCGCTCTGCCCATGTCAGTACGACCTTGCCCGAATTTCCTCCTTGCATCGCTGAAAAGCCTTTTTCAAAATCTCTTGCATCATATCTATGGGTGATTACTTTTCCGACGTCCAATCCTGTTTGAATCATCGAAATCATCTTATACCAGGTTTCAAACATTTCCCGTCCGTAAATTCCGACTATTGTAAGACCTTTGAACACAACCTTATCCCAGTTTATCGCTGTCTGATCGTTGTGAATTCCAAGCAAAGCAATTCTACCGCCATTATTCATATTCTCGACCATTTCAGCAAAAGCTTTTTCAGCCCCGGACATTTCAAGCCCTATATCAAAACCCTCAACCATTTTCATCTGCTTCATCAACTCCGGAATTGACGTCTCTCTTGGATCTATCGCCCAGATATCCGGCACAGCTTCTTTTGCCAGATTGAGTCTGTATTTATTAAAATCCGTTATGGCGATTTTCTTAGCCCCGCAGTGCCGACATATGATCGCCGCCATGATTCCGATAGGTCCTGCACCGGTGATCAAGATATCTTCCCCTGTAATGTCAAACTTTAGCGCTGTGTGTTCGGCGTTTCCCAGCGCATCGAACATGGAGATTATCTCTAAAGGAATATCACTTGGCACTCTTACGACATTTTCTACCGGTATCACAATGTATTCGGCAAAACATCCGTCTCTGTTGACGCCTATTCCGATAGTGTTCATGCATAAATGCCGTCTGCCTGCCATACAATTACGGCAGGTGTTGCAAATAATGTGCCCTTCTCCGGAAACCAAATCACCTATGTTAAATCCGGTAACTCCCGCGCCGAGTGAAAATATTTCTCCGACAAACTCATGTCCGATGATTTGCGGAGTTTTGATTGTTCTTTCGCTCCATGCGTCCCAGTTGTAAATATGAAGGTCTGTTCCGCATATTGCTGTTTTAAGCACTCTAATCTTAACTTCTCCCATGCCGGCTTCCGGTTCTGGAACGCTTTTATATGTAAGCCCAGGTTCTGCCCTTTCTTTTACCAAGGCACTCATTGTTTTGTTGCTCATTTAATAAACCTCCACCTGACTTCATAGAATACCATCGACACATATTAGCATACAATATAGTAAAATTCCATATGAAATTATGCAATGATCAGAAAATTCTTTTCCATCGGCGGAACTTTGCTGCCGCCCGCCGATGCTTTTAGTGCACAAAGGCTTCAAAAACGCGAAATTTTTATCAAAATGTTACGAGTCTTTTACAATTGTATGTTATATTATGAAAAACATAGTTTATTCTTTCACATAGCGACCAAAGAATCACATTTCATACACTTATTGCACTCATGTTTTTTTCATCATTCAAAGTTGTAGCGGCAGCACCGGGGCGTATGGGGAACCAACCTGCGCTTTTGAGAAAAAATAACCATAAAAAATATAAGAATTCCTATTCATGCCAATTATTCACACTTGAAATCAAATTATTTTCATGATAGACTTTCGATAACGCTTTATTTACGGCGTTTTGTGTATATTGTGGTAGTGGAAAAACAAGTTTATTTTGATGTTCACCGGACATATAAAATAAAAAAACAATGAGAAAAGAGGTATTTTATGAAAAAGAGAATAAGTTCAATCATCGCATTATTGCTTGTCGGCATTTTAGTGCTTGCAGCGTGCGGTCCACAGCAAACCGGAACAGTAACCCCCCCAACACCGGACACAGGAGCCCCGACAGACCCCGCAGCTCCTCCCGCCGGTCAACAGGACGGCGGCGGCGTTACAGAAGCTCCGCAAACAACAGCACAAGACACAATTACAGTCCTGTCGCTATCTATGCCGGTATCACTGCTTCCTTGGGGCAGCAATGACTCCGCTTCCTCAGAAGTCAACAAACAGATTTATTCGCATGTTTTCGTTCTAGACTACAACTCATTTGAAGTAGTTCCTGAAAAAAGCCTGGCAGTTGAATGGGATCAGCCGGACGCGATGACAACAAATATCCGCATTCGCGAAGGCGTTCTTTTCCATGACGGCACGCCGCTCACAGCTCATGATGTAGCGTTCTCCCTAAGACTTGCAGGTGAAAGCCCTCACGCGGCGGCATTTCTTGGAATGATTAGCGATGCGGTTGCACATGACGACTATAACCTCACGGTTCGTACCGAAATCCCGTTCGCGCCAATCATCCGTCACCTTGCCCATACGGCGGCTGGCATTATCTCACAGACGCATTATGAAGCAGTCGGCGGGGCTGACGCATATGCGGAGAATCCCATCGGCTCAGGACCTTTCATGTTTGATAGTCTCACGATTGGTGATAACGTTGTGTTAGTCAGAAACCCGAACTACTGGGGTAACGTTCCCGTTATTGAGCGCCTGATATACAGAGCTGTTCCGGATCCAAGCGTAAGACTCATGGAAGTTTCAGCCGGCACAGCCGATGTTGCTCTCCAGATCCAACCTGTCGATCTTCCCACAGCGGAAGCAGATCCAAATGTACAAGTTATTCGCAGAATGAATCTCTCTACAAACTACGTTGGTTTTAACGCGCAAGCCGATCATATAAGCAATCCGCTTGTAAGGCAAGCCGTAAACTATGCGCTTGACACACGCTTAATTGTCGATCACGTTTTCATGGGTGTAGGCGCACCGATAGACGGACCGATAGCACCTATCGTATGGGGCTTCTCACCGCAAGAGCCATTCCCGACAAATATGGATAGAGCAAGAGAGCTTCTGATTGAAGCAGGCTACGACCCGACGCCCGGCTCTCCGGGTGGCTTTAGCACCACACTTTGGTACAATCTCGGCAACACACAACGCGAGCAAATTGCTGAAATGGTTCAGTTTACACTTGCTCAACTCAATATAAATGTTCAAATCGTCGGCATGGAATGGGCAGAATATCTCGAAGGAACAGAGCGCGCCGAGCATGACATGTTCATTCTCGGATGGGTTGCAGTCACCGGCGACGCGGACTACGGTCTGTATCCGCTATTCCACTCCTCAAACTTCGGACCCGGCGGCAACCGCACATTCTGGTTCTATCCGCCGCTTGACGCCCTGCTTGAACAAGGCCGCAGCGAAGTCGACCCTGCCGAACGTCTTAGAATATATGCCGAGGCACAACTGATTATCCGTAACAACGCACCTTGGGTATTCTTAAATCAGGGCGAAACACTCGTAGCGGCAAATCCGAATTTGAGAGGATTTGTCATCAATCCCGCCGGACACCACGCATACGCACCCGTCTGGTTTGCTGAATAATTGCTTTATCGGCGTTAATTGAAGCTGCAAAGTCAGTCAGTCAATTACCCGAAGGGGCGGCGACGACCTTTGTCAATGCCGCCCCTCTTTTAAAAATTCAGGAAAGAAGGTGTGCTTGGTGTATAAATTCGTTATTAAGAGAATCCTGATGCTGATTCCCGTCCTGCTCGGCGTAATGTTTGTTGTATTTGTGCTGGGTCATCTGGCGCCGGGAGACCCCGCGCGTATAATGTTGGGCGAAGCCGCACAACCGGAGGTTATTGAGCAACTGCGTGAAGACATGGGGCTCAATGACCCCTTTTTGATTCAATACGGCAGATTCATAGTATCCGCAGCAACCGGTGACTTTGGCATTTCATATGTGACCAGAAGACCTGTTGCCACGGAGGTTTTTGCCCGTTTCCCAAATACCCTCCAGCTTGCTGCGATGGGTATTATTCTTGCAATAATTATCGGTATTCCTCTGGGAATTGTATCTGCCGTCCGGCAGTATACTGCCTTTGACTTCGGAGCGACGTTTTTTGGACTGTTGGGGGTGTCCATTCCAAACTTCTGGTTGGGAATGATGATGATTATCTTCTTTTCCGTGACATTGCGGTGGCTTCCGCCGACAGGCTTTCAGGAACCCTTGCAGTGGATAATGCCTACAATTGCCATCGGAACCGGCTCATGCGCCATTATCATGCGTATGACCCGCTCCAGTATGCTCGAATGCGTTCGCCAAGACTATATTCGCACCGCAAGGGCAAAAGGACAAAAAGAGCGCATTGTCATTTTTAAGCACGCACTGCGTAATGCCCTAATCCCGGTAATCACCGTTGCAGGACTTCAATTTGGCTTTCTATTGGGCGGCGCGATACTCACGGAAACAATATTTGCTATACCCGGGCTCGGTTCTATGCTCGTCAGTGCTATAAATAACAGAGACTTTGCCGTTGTCAGGGGCGGCGTCTTGTTGATTGCTGTATCTTTTACAGTAGTAAATCTTGCTGTAGACATACTTTACGCTTTTATCGATCCGCGAATTCGTTCGCAATACAAATAGGGGGTAAGGTATTATGAATAATCAAAATAACTCGGAAAAAAAACAAAGCCAGTTCAAAGAAATATGGAAACGCTTCAGAAAGAACCCCCTAGCCATGGTTGGACTTGTTATTATCATACTCATGTTCCTGCTTGCGGCAACGGCGGACTTTATTGCACCCGGCGATCCGGGTCTCGGACTTCCAGGGTTTAATCTGCAAGACTGGAGCAGAGCTCGTCAATTCCCTTCCGCGGAGCATCCTTTCGGAACTGATAATATGGGACGCGATGTTCTTGCGCGAATTGCTCATGGCTCAAGGTATTCTCTGGCGGTCGGCTTTGTGGTTATTGCCATTGGGATGACTTCCGGCGTTGCGCTTGGCTCTGTGGCTGGCTTTTTCGGAGGTATAGCCGACAACATTATAATGAGAATATTGGATATCATCCTTGCCATGCCCACAATTCTGCTTGCCATTGCGATTGCTGCAACGCTTGGGGCGGGGCTTACCAATGTTATGATTGCGGTAGGTATCGCTGTCATACCATCGTATGCCCGAATTGTAAAAGCTCAAGTGCTGCAAATCAAAGAGCAGGAGTTTGTGGAAGCCGCACGCTCTTGCGGCGCCAGTAACTTCCGGCTTATTACACGCCATGTGCTGCCAAACTGTGCCGCTCCCATCATTGTTGAAGCCACGATGGGTATGGCAAGCGCTATACTGTCCGCAGCAGGTCTTTCTTTCATAGGAGTAGGCTTGCAAACACCAATTCCGGAGTGGGGCGCAATGCTTTCGGACGGTCGCCTATTGATGCTCGCCGGTTACTGGCATTTGACTGTTTTCCCCGGCGTGTTTATTGCTTTGCTCATATTTGCACTTAACATGATGGGCGATGGTTTGCGGGATGCTTTTGATCCGAGACTGCGTGGCGCAGGTATGACAGCAAAAAGGTTTAAGAGACTGCAAATGCAAAGGCTCAGGGAAGAATCAAAAATGAGTGGAGGAGCGGTAAAATGACAGAGAACAACTATAGCGGCGGGAACTTACTTAATATCACTGATCTGTCTATTCATTATTTGCTGGAAAACGGCACTGTAAGAGCCGTAAATGACTTAACAATCAGCCTCAATTCCGGCGAGACTATCGGGCTTGTCGGAGAAACAGGCGCAGGCAAAACCACTACCGCTCTGGGAATAATGCAACTCGTTGCATCTCCTCCGGGTCTGATAATAAAAGGCAAGATCGAGTTTGAAGGACAAAATCTGCTGGATGTATCCGAGGCTGAAATGCGTGATGTGAGGGGAAATAAGATTGCTATGATCTTCCAAGACCCCATGACCAGCCTTAACCCTGTTATGACCGTCCGCGATCAGATTGCGGAGGTGCTCTTGCTCCACCAGAAGCTAAGCACAGCACAAGCACTGGAAAAAGCCGATGAGATGCTTGATAAGGTCGGGATCCGAAAAGAACGCGTCAATGAATATCCCCACCAGTTTTCCGGAGGAATGAAGCAGAGGGTAGTCATTGCCATTGCACTTGCATGTAATCCGGCGCTGCTGATTGCTGATGAACCGACCACAGCGCTCGATGTTACAATACAGGCACAGGTGCTTGAGCTTATGAAGAATCTAAAAACCGAGTTTGACACCTCAATGATTATGATAACCCACGATTTAGGTATAGTTGCCGAAATTTGTGACAAGGTGGCAATCATGTACGCCGGGAGCATCGTCGAGTCTGCGGAAAAGCTCGAATTATTTAATAATCCTAAGCATCCGTACACGATAGGACTTTTTAACTCCATACCTGATATTTACAGCGATGTGGAAACGCTTAATCCAATCAAAGGGCTCATGCCTGACCCTATGAATCTTCCTGCAGGCTGTCCTTTCCATCCGCGCTGTGACAGTGCAAAGCCGGAATGCTCAAGCATCGAACCGAAGAGTGTTGATATCGGTAGCAACCATTACGTAAAATGTCTGTTATTTAATGAGCAAGTGGGGTGACAATGTGGCTGAGAAATTACTTGAAGTAAAGAAACTAAAAAAATATTTTAAAAAAGGAAGCCGCTGGCTTCACGCTGTCGATGATGTGGATTTAACGATCAACAGCGGCGAGACTCTAGGCTTGGTTGGCGAGTCCGGTTGCGGCAAAACCACAGTCGGAAGGGTTGTCTTACGGCTTATTGAGGCAACGTCTGGAGAAGTATTTTTTCAAGGCGAAGATGTCTTAAAGTACAATAAGAAGCAAATGCGGGAATTTAGACAGAGGGCGGCGATAGTTTTCCAAGACCCCTTTGCATCGCTCAATCCCCGAATGAGTGTGTCTGAAATCATTTCAGAGCCGCTGCTAATAAACAAGGTATTTAAAAACAGCGCGGATCGTTATCAGAGAGTTCTTCAGCTCATGGACACCGTAGGTCTTGCGCATCAGCTCGAGAACACATATCCTCACGAACTCGACGGCGGCAGAAGGCAAAGAATCGGCGTTGCAAGAGCGTTGGCTCTAAATCCATCGTTTGTGGTCATGGATGAGCCCGTCTCCGCTCTGGACGTTTCGATCCAGGCGCAGATTCTCAATCTGATGGATGAGCTGCAAAAGGAACTTAATCTCACCTATCTTTTTGTCTCGCATGACCTGAGTGTTATAAAGCATGTGAGTACAAATATCGCTGTGATGTACCTTGGCAAGATTGTAGAGTTTTCAGACTATTCATCAATCTTCGTTGACCCTCTCCATCCATACACAAAGGCACTCTTGTCTGCAATACCTATTCCAAATGTGGAAAAGAAGCGAGAGCGAATCATTTTGGAGGGCGATGTACCAAGCCCTATAGACCCTCCTCCCGGATGTAGATTTTACGGCAGATGCTTCATGCGTCAGGATATATGCAAGGACAACGATCCTGTTCTCACCGAGATTTCTCCCGGAAGGCATTGCGCTTGTCACTTGGTATCTCCACATGCGCAAGGATAAGCTTTTTGAGCTGCTTCGGCAAATCCGCAGAGTGCTCTCCACGTCTATATTCATTATTGCGGTTGTGACGGTGATCAGCGTTGTCTACGGCTTGGTTGCGGATGGGCGCTTTACAATCGAGTATGTCTTTGTCCCAAATTATGTCGTTGCGGCTGTGCTAATTGCCGGAGGACTGCTGTTTCCGGCGGCGCCTAACCGCTTTGTCGATAAAATCCGAAGCAGACAGCTTGCGGATTACAATATGCATAAAGACTATATGGATTCACGCGCGCAAAAGCAAAAGCAAGGGTTTAAGATTTTGTGGGTCGGAATAGCTTCGGCGTCCATAACCGGAATAGTGGAAATAATCATCTGGCTGATATAAAAATGAAGCAGGGGGCACACCTCTGCTTCACTTTATCACTGCTTGTTTATAGTTGCATGTCACCGGGATAGATTATAAAATGCAACTTTAGCCAATGCAAATCCAATAAAAAGCTACATTGTTTTTTCATCAGATTGCGTTGACAAAATACCATCGTTCATGCGAAATATCACATCAGAAGCTTCAGCAAGCTCCGGATTGTGTGTAACTACAATAACGCAATAGCCCTGCTCATGAGCAAGCTGCGTCAGTATCGACATTACAACTTCGCCATTGGCTTGATCCAGATTTCCTGTCGGCTCATCCGCAAGAATAACTCTGGCGCCTGAAGTCAGCGACCTTGCAATAGCAACCCTCTGCTGCTCACCTCCCGATAGATTTGAAGGATATCGCTTATGCTTTGAGCTATCAATCCCCACTGATTCTAACGCTGATTTTGCTTTAAGGCGAGAAACAATGTGGTCTTCTCCGTTAAGTTGCATGGGTGTGCAGACATTTTCAAGCGCCGTCAATAACGGAAATAGCTGAAAAGCCTGAAAAATCATAGAAATACGCTCTCTGCGATACAGGTCTAAATCCAAAGTGCTCAAATCATCCCCATCTATAAGCACAGTGCCGGATGTAGGCTCGTCAAGACCTGCCATAATTGACAAAAAGGTGGTCTTGCCGCTGCCTGACGGTCCGACGACAGCATGTACTTTCCCTCCAACAAACTCGGCACTTATGCTTTTGAGCACATCGCGACCGCTATTTTTGTATCTGTATGAAACATTATCTATTTTCAGCATAACATAACCTCCTAAAATAACTAACTACTCTTTTACTTGCAAAAGCTCCAGCGGCGCCCGACGCGTGATTATTACTCCGCCCGACACAGCCCCGGCAACCGCGCCGAGGACGTAGAGCCCTGCAAGCATCGGCAACTGATTTGTAAAAACTATCCCGACAATCGGCATTAAAATAAACGCAAAAATAACACCGACAAGCGCAACAATAACATGTTCCGTACTCAGCATTGTCCGTGTGCGAGTCTTTCCATAACCCAACACCCTGAGAATTGCAGCTATCTTCTCGCTTTGCAGGAGCAACAGAAACGCCAAACCCGCTCCGATAACTACAGAAACGGCTATTACAACCGGATATAACAGCAACATAAGCGTCAGGTTCCGCTCCATCTGCCCCGCTACCACACGCAGCTCCTCATCGTCTAAAGTAAAGCTGAGCGACATCGTTGCCCCCTGCGCACCAATACGTAGCAAACGCTGAATCTCCAAGCGCAAAAAGTCTAATTCCCTATTATATTCCGGGGCAATCTCAAAATTGAGAGTACTATAGCTCATGCGATTTCCGAGCATGCTTTCAAATGCGGGCATTGGCAGAAGTACCGCATTTCTTCCAAGAGGATGACCAATACTACCATTATGCCAGCCAATAACCCTTACAGGTGCTTCAATAATCTCTGAACCCCACCACAAACCTGGAAAATAATGACCTAAAAAAGCCTCATCACCCACTTCAAGCTCCCTGCGCACCAGTGTTAAGTCGGAAAGAATAACCGGTATCGGCGCTGTGAGCGTGGGGTCGTCGTACACAAAGTCCGCCCTTGAAAAGCCCTCGCCATAATGGATTTCAATAGGTTCCGCGACAACCCCGAGACCCATTTCCTCAAAGTCGAATAGTGCTTCCGAAGCCATACCCGGAACTATATCGCGCTGCTGCTCACCATGAACATCCATAAAGTTATCATAGTCACTAAAGGCAAAAATTGGGTCTATCCTTAGCCCGACATTACCATAAAGCTCATGGCGTATATGAAACCAAAACTCGTCCCAAAACTCACCTTCCTCCCCCTGAGGAAAGTTCCCGTCCTCGTCAGGATGGATAAGGAAAAAGTCCGAAAAATGAGCCTCGGCATAATGGCTTTGGAAAAAATCCGCTTCCATCAGACTATTAAATGTCAGATGGAGTATATCCGGTCTTTCGGCATTTAACACCTGATTAGCCGACACTATTTCTCCGGAAACAATAGTAGTATCATATAGCCGGTTTACTTCACTTTCTGTGTTTGCCATACTTTGCTGCAAAAGACCCATAGCCGCTATAAATATTATTGCGGTAGCAGCAGTAAGTGCAGTTTTCATGGGCGCACGCCTTATATGCCGGAAAGCAAATTGTACACTTGCATAAAAGCTGTTTATTGAAGCAACCCTGCCCCGTACCCTACCGTTGGCTGAATGCGCGCTCGTATAAGCATCACCGGATTGAGATAATTCTTTCTTTGCACTTGCGGCGCCTTGCAACTCCCGTAGCGGCTCCTGTAAGCGGAGCGTCGAAGGAGTGCCGAGAACTTGATCTGCAACAGTGACCGTATCTGACGCCTTTGCTCTTACACCTTGCAACAACGTGAGCACAGGGCGTTTAGTCATCCTTACAGCCCCAATATAAATCATAAGCATAACCATTAAGCTCATAAGACCGATTAAAAGCGCAAGCCATAGTACGGATATCTCCGGCAAAGCCTCCGCCTCATGCGCATAGACCGCAAAATCCTCAAAAGCCTCTAAAGTACCCGCAGCTTCGCTCATGGCAAAAAACCATCCTAAAACCCCGCCAATGACAATCGCAGGCATTAAGAATATTACCGCAGGAGTAAACAGTTGCCATACTGTACGCTTACCGGGATTACCCAATGCTCTCAAAATTGCAAAATCGCGTTTCCTTTGACCGAGATAGAGAAAAGAAACCAACCCAAAAAGCAGCACCATAACAATAATGAACATAACGGCATTTATAGTAGCCGAGATGAGTATAGGCTCTGCCGAAGTCCAAAAGTTTGCAGCACTCGTTGGGATAATGTTGGCAGAAAGTCCCAACTCGTCAAGAGCTTCCCTAGTTTCACGCAAAAATGCTATCTCATTGCGGGTATCGGAGATTTCAAAACTGTACCAAACATCCCATAAAAATTGATCATTGCCATGAAGCTCGTCCACAGGCATGAAGTCTTGCGGTAATAAAGAGTCGGGAATGAATACATAGTTTGATAAAAGAACGTCTAAATATCCTCCGCTCCACATATGGCGCCGGGAGTCGCTTAGCATGTTAAATGTGCCGACTACCTCAAGCTCCAACTCCTCCACAATGAAATCCGCGGGATCTCCCACCACAGCAAAATCCAGAAAACCATCGCTGAAAATAAAATTTTCACGACGTTGCAAAAATCCGCTTGCCGAGCCTTGACCGAAAAGCATAACCGTATGCAAATCGGCAATACGCTGATTTGACGGTATGCTCACTGTAATGGTATCGCCTATGTCAATACCCCTGTACATTGCAAGAAACTGATGTATCACAGCCACCGGTCGGGCATTGAGGTAATCATCATGGTCAAGCAGCCTCCCTCTTGCCAAAGTGAGTCTGTCAACCCCCTCTTGGACCGCCGGCATGGCTTGCATATCAGCGGTTGTTCTAAGCCATAGTACATTCGTATTATAGTTCATGCGCTCAATATCCGTAGATATGTTCTCCAGCCCAAGTTGCGCAAAATCAAGTCTGCCTTCCGGAGCATGTATATATAAAAGCCCTTCATCGTTAAGCGGATGCATATAAAGAACTCTGGTCCCTCCGCCTGCCAACATAGGCGGATTACTAAGCATTCCTCTGCCGTGGCTGGAAACCCAATATAGTGCAGCACAGACAAAATATCGCTCCCCGATAACCATATTTTCTAAAGGATTATCCGTAGCATCGAGATCCATATACCAACGCACTCTATGGTTGGTATTTATCCTATGGCTTTCGGCATGCCCATCATATGTATGTTCTGAATACCCTGCCTCGACGTCATCAATGTGAAAGCGCAGCTCAACAAAGTGCCCGACCGCAGGGGTGTTTGTGATGGCAACATGCTCCAATATGCCGTAAAAATACGAATGCACTTCCCTTTCCGGAATGGAAATATGCGAGACTTCCATACCCGTCTGTACATGTCCTCCACCGCCGACCAATCCGCCAAAGTTAGTATTATGCCCATCGTGCATTACAGCCTCAAAGCCCCTGCGTCTGTCCTCAAAGCTAACATATGAACTGTTTCTTACTATCTCGGCGCCCTCGATTATATTGCCGTAAGGCTTGTCGTTAATGTGCAAAAACCCAATTGACCTAAATCCTTCAGCAATGGCATACACCCTATCTCTGACCAGCATATACTCGCTGGTACGCATGACAAAAGCAAACGCGGCTGCACAGATAATAATGAAAAAAAGCAAGGTGCGAACCCTTTGCCTAAAAACTGACTTCAAGAACACGCTCTGCTTGCCAACGGTATTTATTTTCTTCGACATATCATCCCTCCACACATAGTCACAAAGCCAATTTTACCGATTTTATCACAAAAACAGCACACATACAATAATAACGAGGCTTTGAGCTACTATAGCCTTTTTGCTGCCGCGAGCATATCCGGAGTCTATATTATGATGTTGTTGATTTTCACCATTTCACTACTAAAATGTAGAAAATTCAACCTGTAAAGGCTTTATTTTCCACACTTAAAATCATATTGAAAATACTTGTTTTTATGGTTACACTATTAACAGCAAAGCATGCGCTCACAATGAGTTCACCTGAAGAATGGGGGCAAAAATATGGCTATATCACAAGAACTACCGCGCGAAAAAATAAATCGCAGAGGCGCTGCCGCACTTTCAGATATCGAACTTTTACAGGCGGTTGTCGGCAGCGGCGGGAAGGATAACGATTTTAAGCAAATTGCAAAAAAACTCAATTCGCTAATCGAGAAGGTTGGCGCCGATAAGCTTGTCATTGAGGACATAAAGGCTATAAAAGGCATAGGCGAGGCAAAGGCAACAGTTATCTTTGCGGCCTTGGAGTTTTGGCGCAGGAAATTTACAAAGCAAACTGCTCCGCTGATTGATTCGCCCGAAAAGGCAGCGGAGCAGTTTTTGTTCATTAGTAATAAAAGGCAAGAATACTTCGTTATGCTATCACTTGACGGCGCCAGACGACTGATAAACTGCCGCACGATTTCCATTGGAACGCTCATGTCTTCGCTTGTACACCCCCGCGAAGTGTTTTCTCCCGCAATTGAAGACCGCGCCGCATCAATTATTATCGGTCACAATCATCCCAGCGGAATACTCGAAATCAGTCAGCAAGACCGCGATGTAACAACTCGCATCAGGCTAGCCGGAGAGCTCCTCGGAATCAAGCTTGACGACCATATCATCGTCGCCGGCGACTCGTTTGTAAGCGCGTATTGAATGGTGTTACTTTGGCTTGCGCAGCCTGATTGACGCTTCGCCGTCAAGAACCATAACGCCTTCCTGATTTGTGCATGTTGTTCTCAATAGCACACGACCTTTTTCCATGTCAATACTCGTAACTTCCGCCGTAGTAGTGATGGTGTCGCCAATACGCACCGGGGCTAAAAACTTCACGCTCTGAGACTCATAAAGACTGCCGGGTCCAGGCAGATGATAACCCAGTACAGCCGAGACAAAACCTGCGGTTAGCATCCCATGAGCTATGCGACTCTTAAATGCGGTGTTTTTTGCGTACTCTTCATTTATGTGCAAAGGATTTAAGTCTCCGGTGACTCCGGCATATAAGTATATGTCCGATTCAGAAACCGTCTTTGCAAAACTGGCATTTTGACCTACGCTGAGTTCCGTGATTGAATAACCTTTCATAATAAGCCCCTCCATATTTTTAATGTGTTGTTTTGCCGATATAAGACATAATACCCCAAGTCCTCACCAAATGCAATCATAAACATCAGGCTAACGCCTCAAAAAATCAAATAATTTTCTTCGGCAAGTATTGGGTCGCACCAAGCAGCAGCGATAGCGAATTTCTTTGTTGTTTTTCCGATATATGTATCATACGTTATCACTTCCGTATAGAAATAAAAGCTCCACCTCCCTGCCGCGCACAGTTAGCAACCCATCGTATTTCATTTTTTGCAGCTCCTTTGAAAGCGCGCTTCTATTTGTCAGCAAATAATCGGCTAGCATAGTTTTGGAAAAAGGAATTATAACTTTGGTTTCGGCGCCATTTCCGCTCAACGCAAAAAAATATGCCATGATTTTTGCCCTTAAAGTTTTTTCCCTCAAAACAGCAATTCTATCAAATAAATAAAAATACTTATCCCCTATGGTTTTAAGCATATTTTGTAAAAAGAGTCTTTGCGCCGAGTCAGAATCTGAGCTCATTGAATAGATTTTACCGTATTCAATAAAAGCCGCCGTCACGTCCGAAGCAGCATAAATTGTGACGGGGCTTTTATGTGTTCTGGTACTGACCAAAATTTCTCCAAAGACACTCATAGGCATGAGATTTGAGATTAACGTTTGGCTTCCGCTGACATGCTCCAAGAAAGCATGAGCAGTGCCCTTTAGCACAACCCCAATATTTTGGACAAAATCTCCGGTCAAAAGTATTATCTCATTTTTTGAAAACTGTTTTATTTTCGGAGAAAAGTAGTTGATTAGATTTGCATAGTCATTGTCATCTATATTTTGAAACAGAATACTGCCTTGCATGATTTTTCTCAGGTATACGTCCATAACATTAACTCCCATAAGAATCAAATAAAAAATTATTTTGTTGCCGCGGCAACAGAATACATACCATGATTATAGTAAAGTCGAATAAAAAACACAAGAAAAAGAGGTTTGATTATGAAAAGAATTGTTGCGATAATTATCGTCGTCATGCTTGCCGCCGGAATTCTTTCATCCTGTGCCGGCAATAGTACAAATTTTGAAAATACAGCCATTAACGTCATGTTGGTTGACGGTGCGCCGCTTTTGAGTATGGCACATATGATGTCGGACGAATTCCAAGGAGTGTCCGGATATGATATTTCCTTTACCATGACAAATGATTCCGATGCGCTTGTCGCCGCCCTGCTCAATGGAGAGCCGGACTTTGCGGTTGCACCTATAAATGTCGCTGCAATGATGTATAATAACGGAAGCGGCTATCGTCTTGCCGCGGTAACCACATGGGGTATAATACATATAGTTTCAGACCGGGATGTAACAACACTCGAAGAGCTCAGAGGCAATACGGTTGTGGCATTTGCGAGAAGCGGAACGCCCGGAATAACTTTAAGAGCCGTGTTAAGACAAAACAATATTGATTTTGTCGAACCTGACAGTACCGATTTCACGCCTGATCCCGATAAGGTGAGCATAGTCTATTTGACCGCCGCAAGCGATGTAAGAGACGCAATTGCAACAGGCATGGTCATAGGCGGCGAGGCGGCGAGCTTCGGACTGATGACAGAACCAGCGGCAACAGCTATATCCGGCTTTGCCGGTAATGCCGGCAGACCAGGTTTTTCTCCAAGATTAAACTTGCAGACGCAATGGGCGAGAAATAATGACGGAGAGATTTTTCCGCAAGCCGCACTTATCTTCCACGAAAGACTCTTAGCTCATAACGAAGATTTTGTAAACGACTTTATTGCGGCGGCAGAGCAGTCATCGGCTTATGCAAACTCAAGTCCCGGAGAAGCAGGAGACCTGGCGGTTAGTCTCGGCTCAATCGCAATACCCAATGGGGCAATAGTAGAAACCGTGCATAGTGCAGGCAGATTGCCTATTGACTTTACTCGTGCCGCTGATGCAAGATCTGCAGTTAACACATTCCTGCAAACCATTTTTGACGAAAACGCCGGAATAATAGGCGGAGCCGTACCATCAGATGATTTTTACTATGCCGGCTTCTAAAAAAATTAAAGATGCTCTGTTTTCCATACTCTCTTTGCTGATAATCATAGCATTATGGTGGATACTTGCAGAAACAAGATTTCAACAAAACGGCGTAATACCATCACCAATAGACACCTTACGAATAATTGGTGAAGAGATGCGTAAAGATAGCTTTTTTCCGGCTATCTTTAGCACTTTGGAAAGGTCGCTGATCAGCTTCATTATTTCCTTTGCCGCGGCAAGTATTTTGGCAGTTCTCGCTCATTTTAGAAGTTTTATCGGCAATATGCTAAACCCTTTTGTAGTGCTTTGCCGTTCAATGCCTACAATGGCGCTGGTATTGATTCTGCTGCTGACGGTAGGAAGCGCCATGCTGCCTATTGTAGTTGCGTTTTTGGTCGTTTTTCCGCTCTGCTACGAAAATATACGCACGGCTATATCCGAAACCGACAAAATGCTTGTAACAATGGCAAGAGTTTTCAAAATACCAAAATGGCGTCAAATAACTGGCATTTATATACCCGCAATGCTTCCATTTGTGTTTTCATCAATAATCGCCGGATTTGGACTTAATATAAAAGTTGTGATTTCAGCGGAAGTAATGGGGTTGCCTGTCATGTCCATTGGACATCTTATACTGTCAGCAAGGCAAGGCTTTAATTTTGGAGTTTCTTTTGCATGGTTACTTATAGCAGTAGTTCTAAGCATCATTTGCGAAGCCATTCTCCGATTGGCCGCGAGGCTCTGTATGCCTTACAGATATCCTGATTCAAAAATAATAAAAGGCTTGATCAAATATTGCGGCATAACGGTAAAATGAAATCACCTTGTCAATAAAATGCAATGCATTTGCGTTATGCTATCGCGTAAGAGTTCAACAAATAAGCTGGAGCGCCGGAAAACAATGATAACATTTAGAAATGTCAGCATAAGATTTCAAGATATAATCGTTATGGAGAAGTTTTATGAGGACTTTGAAGAAAACAAAATCAATTGCATTTTAGGTCCCTCAGGTTGCGGTAAGACAAGCTTGCTTAACATGCTTTGCGGCATACTTAAAGAGGATAGCGGAATAATAACAAAACCAGAAAGGATTTCTTATGTCTTTCAGGAACCGGCATTAATACCGCAGAAAACAGCCCGGCAGAATCTGGAGATTGTGCTCAAAAGTGTTTTTAAGGATAGAAAAAAGCTAAACACTGTAATCAACGAGTTTCTGAAAGCTTCCGACCTAGAAAACGCCTCTGACCTATATCCCCACGAAATGAGCGGAGGAATGCGTCAGAGGCTCGCACTTATAAGGGCATTTGCATATCCATCAGACATTCTGCTGATGGACGAGCCCTTTCTTGCGCTGGACATTGCGCTTAAGAATAAGATAATTGAGGCATTTTTGCATCTCTACGAAGAGGATAGCAGAACGGTAATATATGTCACTCACGACATAGACGAAGCTCTGATGACGGGTGACTTCATTTACGTTTACAGTAATAAACCTATGAGGCTTCAAAGAAAATTCGTATTGGACGGCGCAAAAAGAACCCGAAAGCTATACGACGATGGTATTGTATGTATAAAAAACGATATCTACAAAGAAACAGAAAAATGGTAGAGTGATTTAGTTCCATATCGCGCCGGTCAATTTGTGCATCTGCTTTTTTCCCTGATAAAACTCAAAAAACCGTTTCTTTGCTCTTCGCTTTCAAATATAGAGTTGGGGAGATTGTTAGCTTGTGTCGCATTCTGATACAAATAAATCCCGTTGCTTCCATCTCCAACTTTTTTGATTATTGAATACTTGCTCTTTGTCTCGCCTGTTTGAGAAGAGATATACATGTACTCCTCATCAAACTGCAGCTTAACTGTTCTGTCAAAGTCATATAAATCTGGATTGCTGTTATTCCTCTTTGATGATTCTAGTTGCTTTTTGACATGTGAATCCGGACGAAATAAGAATTTGAAATATAACCTCACTCCGATAATCCATAAAGCGGATATTGTTACGTAGAAAACACCAAGCCTTATTAACCCACTAATGAGGTTATCCGTATCATTCGAAATAACTACAAAGATTATTATGATAAGTGCCATAATAGGAACCGTACCTTCGTATGTCGCCCGGACTTGCTTCACTCCCCCTTCGTTAAGAAAGTGATATTTATTAAACTCAAAAATATCTGAATCCCCTACAGTATATTCAAATTCATACAGCATAACACAACCCCCATTTCTTGTATTCCTCAGTTCCTATGCCATTGCAGCGTTCCCTTTTCCAACTATCAGCCAATAATAAACATCGGGTAGGAGGTCACCCATTAGTTGAGTGACCGACCTCCCACACCACCGTGCGTACCGTTCGGTACACGGCGGTTCCCTAGTTTACACAAACTTTCTTGTAATAGTCAGTCATGGTCATG
>Ga0209755_10002464_pt1 | contig 25404 bp, 16 predicted proteins | sample TergutCo191P1_FD_187301 | JGI IMG/M metagenome (GOLD analysis project Ga0209755, IMG submission 187301) | Cornitermes sp. P1 segment gut microbial communities from Petit-Saut dam, French Guiana - Co191P1 (SPAdes) (version 2) | ecosystem: Host-associated > Arthropoda: Insects > Digestive system...
GTAAGGGATTTCTATGATACTTACAGCAGACGCTTTCTCTATCCACAACTCGCCGTAAGGCGTGTACTCAAGTCTCTCGTACTCCTCACCCTTGTAGTTCGTTATTAACTGAGCGCTTCCTAAATGATCGCTGTGATAGTAATACTGTCTTACCTTCTCGGCTTCAGCTACCTTATTGTTAGCTGACACTACCTTCGTCAGTATTCTTGTGTCTCCAAGGAAGATGTGCTTGCTGTTTGTTCCTGTCGTGTCGCTCAGTAATCCGTCGTATCTCCAGTTCCACATCCTGTTAAAGTAAAGTGTCTCGTTCTGGCTTCCTCCTACTGATGTTGTCGCATGCTTTCCGGTTCTTTCCCCGTCATGTCCATACGTGTACTTTACGTTGTATCTGTGGTCAGCGCTTTCCTTAAGCCTGTTTCTCTCGTCCCATACGTAATCTCTTCTATTAATAGACGCTGTTTCCCTGCCGTCCTGTCCGCCTGTTAATCCCCAGCCGCCCTCTGTAAAGAGCGCTCCTTCTCCTGCGCTTTTTACGCTTCCAATTCCTGAGTTAGCTGTGTCTACAAACGCTCCATCCTGTTCCGCTATAAGGTTCCCATTTAGGTCGTATCTGTAATGCCTGTTTCCTATACGTGATGCCTTCCTTGTTCCCGGCACATATTCGTAATCCAACTGGTAATTAAGAAGATCTCCTACAGTCCTTCCACTTGATGTAGACACAGTACTTGTCTTTAACATCATGTTGCCAAGCCCTATATCGTCAAAGAGGAACTTTTGGCTGTACATGGAAGAATAATCAAGTATTCCAAAGTTGTAGTTGCGGCTTGTCCCTTCTACTTCCGTAAGCTGGTACAGGTCGTCGTATTTATAGTCCTGTTTTGTGAAATAATTGTTTCCGCAGTCGTTCTGGTAGCCGTCTACGTTTCCTACAAGGTCAAAGCGGTAGTTAATGTTCTGGAGACGTGTGTTCCCGTTATTGGTAGCTATATTGGATAACCATCTTCTTTTCGGGTCGTATTTGTATTCGGTTTCCACTCCGTTACCCATCTTCATGTATACCCTCTGTCCCCATTCGTCGTAGCCTATCTTTTCTACATAAGTAAAGTTTTCTCCGTGCACTCTGCCTTTTACGCTTGTGACATTTCCGCCAAAGTCGTATTCGTAAATCAACTCTTCTCCATCAGGATACACTATTTTTTCCATCTGTCCAAGATAATTTCCGGTGTAATTCATTACGGCTTCTTTCGTTCTTGTCAGGGTGCCTGTTTCCTGAACCAGCACTCGTCTTTCCTTTATAGTTTCTCCTATCTTTCCGTACTCATATTCTACAGTGCCGCTTTCGTCAGTTACTCTTACCAAGCGTCCTATCAGGTTATTGCCGATAAAAGGTGAGCCGTACTCATAGAATACGTCCTGCATAAAGGGGTAGTCTATCCTTACGTTGCGTCCGAAATGGTCGTACTCGTACCTTATTTGTCTTCCTTTTGCCTTAAGTTCGCTTGTCGTTTCGCTTTCTAACTGTCCTTTACTATTGTAAACATATTCGTATCTTCCCATGTCCGCGCTTTCTATTGCGGTTCTTCTTCCAAGCATGTCGTACTCTACTGTAAGTGGTTTTCCCTCAGCGTCATACGCCTTTAACATTTCTCCCATGTTGTTGTATTCGTATCTCGCGTGTGTAAGCAGTTTGTTCTTTGCATCTTTTCTTTCTACCCTTATTACGTTTCCTCTTCCGTCGCTGTAACGTACGCTTACGTTATTAAGAGGATCTGTCTGGGTTACTATATGGCATAGTTTTCCTTCCAGCGTACGTATGTCGTAATCGGTTTTCGCTACGCTGTCATCGGGCAGTGTTGTTTCTATAACCCTGTCTATTCCGTCATATTTGTTTTCTGTTGGGTTATGCATGGTAATATTGCTTATGAGTAGTGCGTTAATATTTGTTATTTCCTTTATGTTTTGTACAAAATATGTTTGTCCTGTTTTTACGGTTCTCCCCTTAAAGTCGTATTCTAAAGCACCTGATACGTTCCAGCCATTACGTGTTGTTTTATTTTCATACGTTGTTCCCGATTTCGCCGTTCTTCTTGCTCTTCCAAGTCCGTCAACTTCTACTACTGTGGTTATTACTTTTAGGTCGCTTGGGTTATGGCTTACTTTGTTTTCTGTTACGGCGTACCAGTTTTTATCTTTTGTTTGGTAAGTATAACTTACTGCTGCTTTAGTAGAGTCGTAATCGGTTTTTACTGTTTTAAGTCTTTGCTGCGGGTCGTATTCATAAACTATTTTATTTCCATTGGGATCTGTTTCTCTTAGCTTTAATCCTTTTTTAGTATCCCAATATATTGTGCTAACATATTGTTCTCTGTTTGTTCCAATCTGTTTTATTTCGTTTATATATTGGTTTAGTTCTTTTTCGTATTCGTATTCAAGCTTTACTCCTGCAGGATCCGTTACAGTTTTGAGTAATCCGTAAACATTGTCGTATTCATAACTGTATTCGAGAGATTTTCCGTTTTCGTAATATTGTTTCAAGCTTGTAAGAAAGCCTTTATCATTATAAGAGCCTTCACGTCTTCTTATTATTTTTCCTTTTGAGTCTTTTACCTCTATTACCTTTGGTTTATTATTAATGTAATTAGGCAATGAAGCGTACTCTATTCTTGCGCTTATTTTTTTTATATTATTTTCTTTTTCTTCATAATACGTTACATTTCCAAAACTATCGTAGAACCATTCCCGGTCAATCTGTATGTAATCAAGCATAGAGTTGCTATATTGTTTTTCCCAGCTCTTTATCGGCCGTGCGAATGGACTGGCGTCTACTGTCTGCATGTTTTCAAAATATTTTCTGCTTCCTTCATATACGGTTCTACCCAGCTCAAAGCCCTTAGAGTAATAATTATTGTTGTTGTAGTTTACAGTTTGGTAATTTGCAGTTTTTTCATCTTTATTATCGTGTATTGTTTTTACTTGCGAAAATCCGAAAAATTCTTTCATTTCTCGGTCGTAATAACCGTCTTCGTATTCAAAGCGGGTAGTATATACCTTATGTCCAATTGGTGCGGTTTCTTTACTGTCCCTTTCCACTTTAGATAGCACATAACGGTGTTGTGGCATATCTATTGTATTGCCCTCAGACTTATAATGCAGGCGGTATTCTCCTCCCTGCGGAAGAGTAATTTTATTCATAAGACCCACTTTACTTCCAAGGTTCAGTTTTACAAATGTTCCTTTTCCCGGTATCCTCATTACCTGATCCACAAAACCGTCACCGTTTATATCCATCATGCGTATTGTTATGCCTGTGTGGTTTGTACTTGCGTTAATCGCCGTGTTTCCGTTAGATGTAATATTAATAGCGAAGACTGCTACGAACGCAATAACAACGTCTATAGTAAATGTACCGCCTACACTTACACTTCCATTTACGCCTGTTCCTACAGTTGTGCTATAATCAAAATATTTTAATTTTTTATAATCATCATCCAATATTTCATATTGAGTATTATTACGATTTTGATTCCCAAATACAGGTAAATTCCTGTTTAATCCATTATGCCCTTCTGAAGGATTATCATTCAATTCAACAGATGATGGCGCTGAAAATGAGCTCCAATCAGGTATATTAATTATCGTATTCTCTTTAAACCCGGTACCGGTGTTGAATTTCACATTTACGTTACTATCAATAGTTATGCCTTTATTATCAACTATTGAAGTAACATAATCAAGAAGTCCATCGCCATTAATGTCAAGTAACATAGCAACACTATGATTGGTAGACAAATTGGAAGTAACGCCTAAGTTTGCACCGACATTGATTTTTTTTGTTTTGGTATGCTCGCCGTCATCCCATGTATATTTTTCATAAGCGCCTAATCCGCCTGATGCTGAATAACTTCTACTTTCTGTTTTCCCTTCGTTTATATAAGTCGGCTTATTGCTTATTTTCACAGCCTCAAATCCATTGCCTGTTCCAAGCTTTACGCTTGTTTTATCAATATAATCAGGAAGCCCATCACCGTTAATATCTATCATTCCAATCTCATGAAATGTATCCCCATATGCATTTGCAGTGTTCCCGCTGACGTTAAAATTGCTTTCTTCGGTTTTCCCGGGTGTAAGTTCAGCTGATCTTTGTTTTCCTCCACCGCCGAATTTATTAGTAAGGCTTCCTCCAGATCCTACGCCTACTCCGGAAGTGGTAGTTTTTGTTTCATTTTTGCTTAATGTATCAATATTTTCAATTTTTTTATCTTCACTGTAATATACCTTGTTATTCTCATCTTTTTTCCCATACCATACCTTTATTTCATTATTACTCTGAGTTTGCAAAATATCAGGAATACCGTCTCCGTTAATATCCATATAATTTTGCTTCATTAACGATGTACTGTCATTACTACCATAATTCAAATCAGCTAAAGAAACACCAAAAGAGTATACTTTATCATTACCTTTGCTTTCTGATTTTCGAATACTAACCATTGGCTCACCGCTTGTTAATGAGTTTCCTTCTGTTATTCCGGGAATTTTATAATATGCAACTCCACCTTGTCTGTTTGTATGTATTAAATCATCTTTTATATACGGGAAATAATAAACAGCTGTATCCTTTACAACTCGTTCGCCTTTTTCCCAATTATATATTTGTTCAATTCCTATAGAAATATTTCCTATCAGCATTTTTTGATCATCCAACTTAAGAGTCTCACTTTTATTTAAAGGACGATCTTCATTTACAAATGTGTCAATTTTTGTATTACCATAATCTTCATATTCTTTATAAGCGTCGCTTCCTTTTTTTACGAGGTAAAATCCTTTCCAGTTTTCTTTATAATCCTCATTATCTTTTTCAAAGTCAGCAACAGCTTGCTTTTTATCATTTGTAATTTTTCCTTCTAATTCTCTATTATTCTTATCCCAATCTTCTTTTTTATATTCTTCACCATCATTTTCTTTATTTTCAGCATCATTAAACCGCTCATATAGTTTTTCATGACTAAAAGGATTATCATCTTCCTCTCCCATCCATATTCCATAATACCAGCTTTTTGTGCCGCCATACATAACATCGTCATTGCTTACATATACTTTGTCTTTTACCAGTTCTTTTGTGTCCGCATCATTTTCTGTATTATAGTCTTTTCCGGAATCCCAAGAGAAATCAATATCTGATATTTTACTTTCAAGATCTGACCCAATAAAAGATGTGTATTTATATCTACTTCCATTACCATTATTCGGCATTACAGGATAAAAATAATTTGTATTATAGTTAATTTCTTTATTTACTCTTTGGTATCTTTCCAAGGAAAATTTTGCTATCATATTTGGAAAAAAATCATGTAAAATATTATCTTTACTATTATAGTCTTTTAAATAATAGCCTTCTTTTTCACGGAAGTCATAATATTGTTTAATATATAATAAAAAATCATTTTTTAGTACTTCATTGAATAATATACTGACATTACTATTATTTTTAAGCTTAAATAAATAAACTGTTTTTTTACTATTCCCGCTTCCTTCGATTGTAGTAGTTTTTTCATAACAGGCTAGTATTTCCTGCATTAATTCTTCTGTTATAATTTCTGTATTTAATTTTTCTTGCAGCCATTCTGTAATAGGTCCTTCCAATATTTCAGATTCTTCATACGATTTTCCTTCCCATGAAGCTGGATCATAATTTATATATAAATTATCAGGAATATAGAATAATCTATATTCCCCTGTTATGGCTTCATTAACTAATACTTCCATTTCTTCTATACTAATATATGACGGAGTTTTTTCTGGTTCACTAAATGTCCATTTAACAGACGCTTCCCGTCCATTATTACCGGTAATGTCAATTTTTACTTCTAATGTGTCGTCATTTCTATCACACGCATTTACGATTATATCATTACGATGCTTTGTATCATAAAACATCCAATTATCGTTAATGTTTTTCTGAATGTATATATTATTACCATTAAATTTGCCAAGATATAATATTCCACCAAAATTTGCCAAAACTCCTTCGTTCTCAGTACTGCGATCTCCTGTTAATGTAACAAATGATACATTTTGAGAATATCCTACACCGCTTGATGAAAAAGTAGGAGTAATCCCGTTTACATTAAAACTGTTTATTGCCGTTCTGCTAAAATTACTATTGTTCATAATTCGGCTTATTTCTGGATCCAGCCTATCTTTGTCAATATTTTTAGCGTAGATACTATTATCGTTCCATGTTCTTAAACGATACATTTTTATGTTAGGATCAAATACATAATAGAACGCGATTTGCTTCGCATCTTTAATATCTAAAGTTTTAATGAAATTTTCAAAATCAATTTTTTTTATCAACACAGGAGTATAAAACCCGTTATTAAATAATAAATCATAATAATTATTAATACCACTCGAAAAATCTCGCCAATCATCTTTTAATATAAATTTTTCAAAGCAATCATTATGATCATTACATGGGTAACTACATGATGCTGCTGTATGTTCGTTAGGATGCTCACCTGAACATTTACATTTAATATTATATAATCCCATTAATCCATAAACTGCAGTATATAATTCCATAGGAGGAGAAACGTATTTTATCAAATCGCTGTGTGTATACCATGGTCTTACATCGGTATAATATGTTTTTATATTCCAATTAATATCATTATCTCGTATTTCGCCCTTAGAATCACCTAAAGTGTCATGTATAAAATAAATTCTGTTTCGTTCTGTGACGTTTAAATTTGTTGTTGTTATTTTTTCTCCATCATCATTAATTATACCATTTAATATCATGCTGGAATCATTTAATTTATAGTTTTCACTGTAAACATTTGTTATAACTTTACCGCTGCCTTTTGGTTTCTTTACTAATTGTTCAATATTTATTTTCCCATCATACGGAGCCTTCCACATCCTAAAAGGTCTTTGATGAAAATAACTGAAACTGTATTTTTCACGATCTTTTTCACTTACCAGCTCTATGTATTCAACTGCTTTTGTAGTTATCCCTTTTTCTTCAAAACTTATTTTACCGTTACTGCTTGTATTTCTAAAATAATAAGATTCACCGCTAATCACTATATCAGTTAAACCGTCACCGTCTACATCCTGTAAAGAACAAAGCGAACGTGTTGTACTTTCCTGTGTTGTGATTGTCGCTCCTATACTAACTCCGCCTCCAGATTCTAAACCTACTCCGTTATTTATATTTCCTCCGTATGCAAAATTTGTATTTTCTTCCAAATCAAGAGCTGTTTTGCTCAATCCGGATATATATATAGGTGTTACTTGGTTATCAAGACCATCTTTTTTATTAAGACGAATATTTAAAGTATTTCCATCCTGCCAAACCATATCGGCAATGCCGTCACCGTCAATATCAGCTAAAGTATGTTCACTATAATTTTGCCCCTCCGAGTATGATACATTTCCGCCGCCGCCTAATCTTACATCAACAATGCCGCCGGGAGGTCCAATTCCTCCTGCTGCACCTGTAGATGTACTTGAACCTCCTTGTACACTTCTAATATTTGACAAGGTCATGTTATTCCAATATACCGGATTCGCGAAATATTCTAAATAGCCTTTATCATTTTTTTTAATTTTTTCATAATCAAATTTGTATTCCCAAGCAGTTTCTTCTATACCATCTTTTTCCACAACACAACTAAGACTGATTACATAACTCTCATCTGCATCACCGAGTTCATATGCAAATCTATAAGTCCTGATTAATACGCCGTCGCCGTGTACTTGTATCTCTCTCAGCCGTTTTTTCATTGCCTGTACGTACCCGCCTCTGCCGTCAAGTCTCGCGTCAAGTCTATCATCGTCATATTTAAAAACAATACTATACTCTCCTTGAATGTTTTTATTTCCTGTATAACGTATCTCGTGCGGAAACAAATAACTATGAGCATCATTTGATTTAATATATTTATATACAATATTATTACCATACGTATCTTCTTCTTTTTCCAGGTTCCAGATATTCTTATTATTTTCGTCTATTCCTCCCCATGTGTCAGAGCTTTTTCCATATGTCTTTTTACGTCCGTCTATCTCCGTTACTACCCAATAATTATTATTTTCGCTTTTGTGATTAACTATTTTATTCCTTGTTGTCATTCGCAGCATTTCATATTCAACTTCATCGTTAGCATTTGTTGTTATTTGGTTTTTTTCTTTAAGAAGAACGCCGTCAAGAGTAAAACGATCGCTTCCGCCGTACTTATTTTTTTCGTACCGGGCTGCTCCATAGCGTGTGTCAATTGCTATTTGGCTTCCGTACTGTATATCAAAACCTTTGCCGGTAATTCCTATACCGCCTGCACTTGAATATGTAATCGCCACAGAAGGTGTCATCCCGGCCCTTCCCGGAAGAATGTCTATAGGTATTCTAAAAGAAGCGCTTCCGTCGCTTGTTCCTTCAAGCCCTTCAATCTGCGGTACGCCGGAAGACGGGTTTGCGGCTTCAAGTCCTTTTATGGAGTTTAAGTTAACATCAATAGGACCTGTTACTTCAGGCAAGCTCAATGTTCCGTTTATCATGTCAGTAAAATGAACCGTTACGCTTTCTACAAGACCTAGGTTATGATCATATCCTAAAAGATCCAGCGCATCCCACCTAGTGTTATTTCTGTCAAAATAATATGTTCTTAAATTTTCCTTACCGTTTTCCATTTCGTTTACACGCATGTCGTAGGGAAGTCTTACAATTACTTCCTTTTTAAATTTTAAACCTGCCGGCTCAAATCTATAACCGCCGCCGCCTTTTGTTACGTTATTAAGTCCTCCGCCTGTAGCGGCTACTTTTTTTATTTTGGAAATGCGTATCTCTGTTTCTTTATCAAGAGCTCCGGGCGGAATTACAAGCTTTGCCTGTCCGAATTTTAAAACTCCGCCTTCGCTGCCTATTATCCCGTCAGCATATCCTTCCACAAGAATTTCAGGCTCATTAAAGCTGATACCTTCTGCAAATAGTCCCAAAGATGAAAAAGAGACTGTGTGCGCCATAATTAAAATTACAGCGATAATTTTTCTTAAGTTTAACATTATTTATACCCTACCTTTACAGGAGTTTGCGGAAATTGCTCAATTGCGGTTATTACCGCTGCAATTCCTGTTTTTAATCCATTGCATACCGGCTGTTCTATGTCAAAAAAACGCTGTTGCTCAACGCCGTTTATGGTTACTACATAATCATTAATAATTTTATCTTTTCTTACGTTAACAACATTACGCACTCCATATCCTTTTCGTAAATATACGCTGTCTGTCCATTTCACAAGTTCCTCATATTTGCCGTTTATTACTTTTCCAACTGCGAAACTTCCTCCAGTACGGATTAAAACCGCAAGCATACATTCTCCATATCCTTCTATATTCCCGCCTGAGAAAAAGAATCCGTAACCTCCAAAAAGATTTCCGCTTTCTTTTACAAGTTCCATTGTAATACCCGTCGTTTCATCCCATTCCTTATCTAAATATTTCCAAAATGTATAACTTTGCCCTGTATATTTCGTTTCACTTAACAAAAATAAAAACCATCCTGAATTATCTTCCTTGAATAATTCGCGTCTTTCCTCGATAACGCTGTCTCCAGGGTTTCCATTATTTTCATCTCCCGGAAGAATGGGATTTACAGGTTTGTCAGGATTTAATATATCCTTTGGATCTTCTTTAACATCGCTGGAGACTATTGAATAACTTCTTATCATGCCGCCTGTAAAACCTGTTTCTGCGAAACTAGGTTTATCGGGTTTTATCTCAATAAGGAAATCTTTACTATTCTTTGTTTCATTTTTTATCTCGTACCATTTTCCCTGTTCGGCAGGCGTTTCTTCCTGTTCGCCGATTTTCATGCGCAGAGTGGTTACTTCTCCGGCTCCGTCTTCGTCAATTTTTATAAATAACACGCTTGCGCTTTTTACAGTTACCTTGTACCAGTCGGTATCAGTAAGTTCTCTGTTGTCGGAAAAGCGGAAGTGGTGCATTGTTCCGCGTCTAATTACACTCAGAGCTGTAGCCCTTTCTTTTTGGTCGTTAGGTTCATTTGTATCGATTTCCGCGCTGCTGCCAACGCCTATTTCTGTATATTCTCCTGTAATAATTTTACCTTTTTGCGTATAATCCAAACGGTATATGTATCGGATACTGTCTTCAGCGTTTTTATCCACATACCTTGTTTGTCTTCCTCGGTAAATTTCTTCAAACTGCCAAAAACCGCTTATTTCATCGCGTGCGCGCATAAGAATGTATTCATCAGCTTTTGTATTATTCTTCCATGTAAGGGTTATGGTTAATCTTTCCCTAAAACATTCTGCAATCAAATTATTTTCGCCGTTTTTATTTTCATCTGTGGAAATTATTTTACAGCTTGTAAAAATTAAAAACGTAAGTAAAAAATAAACAATTTTACGAATATTCATAATTTACATTTCCTCATCCTAATTATTATCAATCGACTGCCAGGTTATCGTGTAACCTATAACCTGTCCGCCTGTTCCGCTTCCTGTAAGGAATTTTGTTTTATCCGGAATTATCGCGAAGGTTACGTCTTTCTGAACATTTTCATCGTTTCTTACCTGAAACGCGACATTATTAATAATATTTAATGTATCCAGATAGGGGATATAAAGCCTGAAGAATCCAGAGTAAGACGACTGAGAATACTGGAGCCCTATGTTAACGACTTTTCCCGGAGGGATACTTACTCTATACCAGTCAATATCTTCCAGGATTGTATTGGGAAGAGAATATCCGTAACAGTAAATATTACCTATTCTGAAAGTTTCAAGAAGCGTTGCCTGTGTTTCAAGATTATTAGGTTCATGCTTATCTTCCTGTGTTATAACCGCAACTCCCAAAGCAAAGCGATCTGTTCCTGTGTGTATAATACCGTTTCTTTTTTTATAAAGTTTATATACATAGCGTTCATCTCGCTGAGCATTTACATTAGTATCCAGATATTGTAAATCTGTGCCTTCATACACCTTTACAAAATCGTCAATTTTGGAAGATGGCGGATTGTCAAAACTTCTCATAAGTATGTAACTGTCGGCTCCTTCATCAAATTCCCACGTTATGTGTATATTTCCATCAGAACGAAAACTGTTTACTGTTGGAACAGCGTCTTTAGGCATTGGACGGGTGCGTGAAAAGGCGGTTATTTCAAGTCCCGCAATCCACTGTCCGTTTCTTTGTTTGTCCAGACGGTAAAAGTAACCTGTATCGTCTAAAAGCTGGCTGTCTATTGCTGAAGTTACGCCTTGAATAAAATATCCGTCCATTTCATCTTTACGTTCGGTGAAAATAAGAGCGTTTCCGTTATTAACAGCGCGCATTACACGGTATGCGTCAGCTCCCGCATCATAAAGCCAGTTTAAATACGCGGACTTTCCGTTATTTAAATTTTGCGTGGTAATTATACCTGGAAAAGGAGAAGGTCTTTCAATTCTATAAAAAGTTATTTCGGTGCCTTCAAACATAACACCCCTGCTTATTTTATCCAGACGGTATGCGTATGTTTCTTCAACCTCCAGTTCCTGATCAACATAAATTTGCCCCATATCACTGTAAATCTGGAAAAAATCTTCAAATCGGCTGTCTTTATATATACTTTTCATCACAATGTAGCAATCTGCATTCTTGTCTTTTTTCCACTTAAGCTGCACAGCCTGAATATTACTCAGTTCTTCTACGATAATTGAATCTACAAAAGGATCTTTTCTCATAACTCTTTCGTTTAAAACATTAACTTCGCAGCTTGTAATAATAATTAAAGCTATTAAGACCGAAATAAAATTTTTATTAATCATTATTTCCTCCCAGAACTGTAATTACGGTTCCAAAATATGTCTTTACGACAGTTGAAGAGCCTTGTGTGAAATATCCGTAAAAGTCAACGCCGAAATTTACAGAGAACATTCTGTTAAACTGATACGAATAATCGAGTCCCAGCGTATATCCTGTTAATGTCTGCTGAAAGTGAATACTCTCACCCTGATCTTCTATTTCCCAAAAACCAAGTTCAAAAAACATGCCGGCGCACAAAGAAAGATAATTGTTCGAATAAACATTAAAGTGGTATCCTAAAGAAGGATTTATAAGGATTCCGTTCATGATTAAATTGTTTCTGGTTCCTGTAACGCCGTTTCTATAACCTAAGCGCAAGCCAAGAGACAATTCATTTTTCATGTTGAAAATTTCCGGAAATTGCAGTTTTGGATACATTCTAATCCCTGTGGTTACTTCAACTGTTTCCTGTATAATTTCCGCCCATTCATTTTCAACATAAGACCAGTATCCTACGGATATAGGAACCTTTAAGGAGAATGTTTTATTTACATTTTCTATGGCTTCCAATCTTGCTTTTGCCTTTTCAAGTTTTACTTTTTCTGCGGATTTTTCATTTATCGCATTGATTTCCGCGCGTAAATCACGCACTTCATTTCTTAGAAGGTCTACTTTGTCAATGTTTGTGCGGTACCAGTCAAAAACATGAGCGCATAATGTATTTACAAGTCTTTCGTACATTTCGTTCGAATCGCTTGCGAATATTTGTTTAATTTGTTCGTTCTGGAGGCTGAATATTCTGATTTCAGCCGATAACTGGGAACCATTTTGCCTAAGAGCTCCGTAAAGCACTTCGTTTACCTGATAACGGTCTGCTGTGCGCTTTGCGTCAAAATCTGTAGCTCCGGCTCTCTGGTCACTAAGCTGTTCCATGCTTATTCGCACGTTATAGTACCTGCTTAATTGATTTTCAATGTCCTTTGTGATATTCTTTCCGTTATTCCCTTGAATAAAGTTAGTTCCGCGCATTTCATAAAACGTAATTGGGATTATTACCATGTCAAACCCGTATACTTTTGGTATGGTAAGAGTTATAAAAAATAAAAAGGCTATTAATGTTTTCTTTATTGCCCTATTCTCTTTCATTTGATACCCTCTCTGAATTAATAAAATTTATATTAAAATACATTTCGTTTACTATTTTTTCCATTTCACTTATGGAAAAATATATAGTCTCGGCTTCTTTAAAGCCTTTTTCTTTTAATTCAAGTATGTGTAAAAGTATTACATACGTTTCATCATCGCTATAATTATCATTACTCATGTTAAGATACGAGCAGTATGTTCTAAAAAACATAAGCGAAGTATTATCATTTTGATACAAAAGCGCAGTATTAAAGGCATTTTCCGCGTTTTTATAATCTGATTCAAAAAAATGTCTTAACCCTTTATCCGTGTAATCGTTGATAAACTTTTCACTGAGCATTGTAATGATTTGCTCCTCTCTCTTACCTGCGTTAAGATTGTTTACAGCTCTTCTAACCGCAATATTTTCCTCCTGAATACCTGATATTCGCTTTAAAAGAAGTTCCAGAGCATCTTCCATGCTTAGTTGGTTTTTATCTTCCTCATAAATATTATTAATCTCTTCCATATTGTTATATTTCTCCGCCATTTGTTTTAATAATTTATTATTCTGAAACGTTACACGCAATTGAATAATTATTAAAAAAATAATAATAAAAACAGGCAAAATTATTCTTGTTAATAAATATTTGAGTTTCGCTGTATTTTTTTCCTTCTCTTTTGGCTCTGACATAATTAAAACTATAAAACAATGAAAATAAAAATGCAAAATTTATTTTAAATATTTTTATTTTTTTTGCTTTTTCTGATTTTTGTATTAAACTTATTTTTATGAACCATGTTGTAATAACTATTTTTTGTATTGTAATTGCGATTTATGATCTAAAGACACTGAGAATTCCTGACGCTTTTATAATAATCTTTTCTATAGCAATGATCCTTACAGAAAGAAATATTTTAAATTATATCAATGTTTCACATTTTGCAGCTTTAACGCTTTCATTTTTACTTTTTGGATCTCTATGGTGTTATACACAAGGTATTGGATTTGGAGATGTTAAATTTGCTTCTATACTAGGATTTTTTTTAGGTATGGAAAATATTGTTTATGCGTTTTTTATAACTGCGTGTACAGGTATTTTAATTTATTTGATTGGGGTATTAATATTGCAACTGCCGAAGAATACCAAAATTCCATACGCTCCTTTTTTAAGCGCAGGCGCATTATTCGCCATAGGTAGTGTCACATGAAACTATCAGTTGTATTAATTTTATTTTTTCTCTCTTTCACGGGTACTGCTTTCTCTCAGGATCATGTTATAAGAGCAATGGATTTCCGCAATCAGAATATTTCAGATATTTTAATAGTTCTTGCCGAAACAGGAAGACAGTCAATTATTGTTGACGAAACTGTTATAGGGAGCGCCACTTTTCATTTTAGTGACTCGTCCTTTGAAGACGCGCTTTTCCGTTTTACCGACGCATGTAATCTTTTTGTAGAACAGAAACATAATGCTTATTATGTCTCCCGGATACGCGTTTCAAGAGAAGGAGACTTAATCAATCTTTACACTGAAAATGTGGATATTGAAATGCTTATAAGGGCTTTATCAAGGAACATAGGAAGAACAATTATTTATGATCAGCTTCCCCGTGCCGCAATAAGCTTAAACAGCGAAAAAGCACGGCTAATTGACCTTCTGGAAATTATAATAAAAAGACATCCTGAATATTCCGTAGTGGAAGAAAATAACGCTTTTTATATCAAAAGAGCACAGGAAAACCCTCAGAGCGGATCCGGGCGTTTGGGCAGCAGTTCTATAACGGCAAGAAACGGCTTATACACCATGAATATTCAAAGAGCTTCCTTTTCCCAGATAATTTCACTTTTATTCAGAACAGCTAACAAGGAATATTCGCTTCTGCAGCGAAGCGATACTTCACTTGACAGTCTTTACTTTCAAGACAAGGAGTTTGATCAGCTTTTGCGCCTTGTTTTAGAACAGGCAAATTGCGATTTTACAGAAAGTAATTCAATTTATTACATATTCGAGGTACAAAGGCGTGATATTCTAAAAAAGCTGCGGGATGTGATAGTTATTCAATTACAGCATATTACTGTTGATAACGCTATTGCTCTTATCCCCAATGAATATTCAGCTTCCGCATTTTTAAAAACTGACAAAGTTTCAAATTCCATTTACTTAAGCGGCAGCACAGAAGAAATAACCCCTATTGCTGATTTTATTGCCATGGTTGATGTGCCTTTAGAAGATAAGTCATTTATCCGCTGCGAGATTCATTTTTTACCTGTAAAGGATTTTATCAGCTTACTGCCGGCAGAATTGGCAAGAACAACTCCTCTTGTAATTCCTGGTTCTAACGCTTTTATCGTAAATGTTTCTCAAGAACAAAAAGAAAAATTTATAAATTATATAAATCTGGTTGATAAGCAAAACACGGGAACTCCTGTCCATTTAAAATACATAAGGAGCGACGAATTAGTGCAATTTCTGCCTCCCTCCATTACAAAAGAAGAGCTGATAATAACCGCGGATCCTACTCTGGTTTTTTATAAAGGATCACAGGATAAATATTTAAAATTTTACGAGCAGCTTAATTTAATAGATCAGCCAAAACCGCAAATCCGTTATCAGCTGCTTGTTATACAGTATCAGCGCAGTGATAATTTAAACTGGTCACGCGGATTAAATATAAACTCTGTAGATGATATTGGCGCTGATACCGTTCCAAGAATGTTTTCCGGCACTTTTTCAAATCTTGTTAATATAAACTTTGATGTTATTTCTGAATTTGGTTATCAATTTGCGCTAAATTTAAATTTACAAATTGGCGAAGATAAAGCAAAAGTCCTTGCGGATACGACTCTTAACGGTATTACCGGGCAGGATATAAAATTTGAGAATACAACTACATTCCGTTACCGTGATACAACAATAGATCCCGAAACAGGGAAGCCATTTTACACCGGAGTTACCCGCGAGATTACTTCGGGTTTAGTGCTAAAAATTAACGGCTGGGTTTCGGGTGACGGCATGGTAACAATGGATGTAAACGCTAATGTATCTAAACAGGACGAGAGCGGAGTGAACGTAAGCGCAACCACAAATCCGCCGCCGACTTCTGAACGTGTTGTTAATACGCGCGTAAGAACAAATTCCGGAACTCCTGTTGTAATTGGAGGGTTATTACAAACAGAAAAAGTAGAAAGCATAAAAAAACTACCCGTATTGGGCAGTATTCCTTTCATTGGGAGGCTTTTTCAGGATATTTTTATTCAAGATAATACGACAGAAATGATTATTTATATTATTCCTCATGTGCATAACGGTCCGGCACAAGCTCTGGATTATTCAAAGAAAATTGAAGAATACTTTACAAGGTATATCCAAAAGGATTAAACATGAGAAAAATAAGTCTTAAAAAATTTCAGTTTAATTCAATTCACGGCGAACAATACTCCAGGGAATTTATAAGTCACAGAGGAGCTGTTAAGATAGACGAAACCGAAAATGAAGTACATATCGCTATTGCCGACACAAATGATGCTCAACTGCGGCACGACTTGGAAAATTTTCATATTCCAAAAAAAGTAGATTTTTTTAGTATCAGTAAAGCGGAGCTTGCAACCTTTATAGGCGAGACTACGATGATTGAACCTGCTAAAATAAACGTAAAACATGAAGAAAACAAGCACATAGCGCTTGATTCAATAACAGAAGGCGCTCCTGTAGTAAACATTATTAACGCTATCTGCATAGAAGCGATACACTTAGAATCATCGGATATTCATATTGAGGCTCATGCGGATTCTGTGCATATACGTTATCGTATAGACGGCATGCTGCGTACTGTAAAGAAAATTGATAAATCAGTTTTTTTTACAGTTTCCAATAGGATTAAAATAATGGCAAATTTAAATCCATTGGAGCAGCGTCTTCCTCAGGACGGGAGAATGTCTGTAAGTGTCGAGAATAATACTATTGATTTAAGGGTTTCAATTATTCCTGTTGCTGCAGGCGAATCAATAGTTCTTAGGATATTTAACACATCAACAAAAATGCTAACTCTGGATGAACTGGGTTTTTATCCAAAAGAATTAAAAGCAATTAGCGCGGCTATTCAGCAGCCATTCGGTCTTATTCTGCTTACAGGTCCTACGGGAAGCGGAAAAACAACTACATTACACGCTCTTTTAGCGAGTCTTTCGGTGTCGGAATTAAAAATCATTACAATTGAAGACCCTGTAGAACAGCTAATCCCCGGAGTAAGTCAGGTTCAGGTTAATGACGAAATAAATCTTTCTTTTGACAGTATGCTGCGCCGTGTTTTAAGGCAGGATCCTAACGTTATAATGGTTGGTGAAATAAGAGATGCGGCAACGGCGGAACTTGCCCTGCGTTCTGCATTAACAGGTCATTTAATTTTATCTACCTTGCATACCAATGACAGCGCTTCCGTAATTACCCGTCTTGAAAACATGGGGATTGAACCTTATTTAATTTCAGCTGTCCTTCGCTGTTCTGTTGCCCAGCGGCTTGTTCGAAAGCTTTGTTCTGCATGTAAAAAAGAAGTAAGTATAAATAAAAAAGTAAAATCATTATTAACAAAATATAAAGTAAACGGAAGTTCTATGTATGAAAGCGCAGGATGTCCCGAGTGCGATTATTCAGGCTACAAAGGACGTACGGTTATTAGCGAAGTGTTTGCTATGGATAGGCAAATTGAAGACATGATAATAGAAAGGCAGCCTATTGCAAAAATCGCGCAATATGCTAGCGTGCAATCGGGCATGAACAGCATTGCAATAAATGCACTGCACAAGGTAGCAGACGGCGTAACGAGTTTTAGCGAAGTAGAAAGAGAGGTGTTATTTTAATGCCTTATTTTCGCTGTACTGTTGTTACTTCCGCAGGAAAAAAAACGAGTCTTATTAAAGAAGCGGCGAACGAACATGAATTGGCAGCTTCCTTTAATAATACGGATCAAATACTTGTTAAATATGTTGCTGTTGCGGATACCGCTATTTCCAGCGCAAAAAAGAATTATAACCGCGATATAATCTTAGAGTTTACAGAAATAATGACATCTCTTTTAAACGCGGGGCTTACCATTCAGGATTCTGTTTCTTTATGCGCCTCCATTGCTCAAGACTTAAAAACTGTATGGCTTTGCAAAAGTCTTTTACGCGCTCTTCAAAGCGGAATGCCTTTCCACAAGGCTCTGGAAATGCATTCGCCTTCTTTTTCATCTCTTTATCAGTCGCTTGTTAAATTAGGCGAACAGACAGGTTCTGTCGCTGTGGTTTTCCAGCGCATGAGTGTATATCTTAGAAACGAAAAAAAGATAAGAGGAAAAATAGGGAGCGTTATCTGGTATCCGCTTCTTGTTTTATTCGCTGCCATTGTTGGAAGCATTGCAATTATAGCGTTTGTTATGCCAAGAATGGCGGAAATATATTCTGCTTTTCATGCAGGTACAGACAGTGAAGCTGTAATGGAGCTTTCCAATTTATATAATTCTATTTGGGTTTCAACAGGTATTTTTATTTTAATAGCTGCCTCAATTATTTTCGCAGTTTTATTCCGAAGATATTCGCATCGTTTTGCGTATTTTACAGATTTAATGTTTTTAAAGATGCCGGTATTCGGCGGTTTTATAAAATCTATACAGACAATGGATTTTTCGTTCGCAATGGAAATGCTTACAGGTTCAGGAATAAATGTTCATAATGCGTTACGTGAAACAGCGGCTATTATACGAAACCGCGCATACTCTAAGGCGTTAAACGAAGTTCATTCATTGCTTTTAAAGGGAGAGCATCTTTCCAGAGCGTTTGGATCCTTTAAAGAATTTCCGCCCTACATTTCAACATGGATTGCGGTAGGAGAGAGAACCGGAGCTGTAAGTTCTGTGTTTACGCAAATAAGGGGATATTTTCAGGAAGATGTAGACAGAATGTCAGAAAAACTTATGAATCTTTTAGAACCCTGTTTAATTTTAACAGTAGGAATAATAGTACTTATTCTTGTTTTGCAATTTTTATTGCCATTATTTTCTTTGTATGGAAGGTTGTTATGAAAAGAGAAATTTTAAATGATGAAGGCTGGACCTTCATGGAAACCTTGATTGTTATCGCAATTGTTTTAATTCTTACTGCGATTGTAGGGTTTACGGGTATCCAATATCTGGATAGAGCCAGGACTGCAGCTGCAAGAAGCCAGATTGATTCTTTTTCTCTAGCGCTGGAAGCGTATTACATTGACTGCGGACGTTACCCTACAGAAGAACAAGGATTAGGGGCTCTGTGGCAAATGCCCTCCGTTGAACCTATAAGTCCTAATTGGACCGGACCTTATATGTATAAGAAAACTCCAAACGATCCTTGGGGGAATCCTTATGACTATAAAATACCCGGAGCCGAAGGTCTGCCATTTAGTATACGTTCTTTAGGTTCTGACGGCAGAGAAGGCGGAGAAGGAAAAAATGCAGATATTAATTCATGGGGGGAATAATTATGATATTGCTTCGTAATATGCTAGTGATGTTTGTGGTAATTATTTGCTTTGCCGCGGTTTTGGTTTCTATGGCTGCGCTTTCCATGCAAGGCACTCGCTTTTTAAAGAATGTGCAGAATGAAATAACTGCCAGAAACGAATTAATACTGCAAAGGATAAACTAATGAAGAAAAATGAAGCAGGTTTTACATTAATGGAAGTACTCGTAACAGTCGCTGTTGTCCTGCTTCTTGGGAGCCTTTTAGTAGCAGCGTCAAATACGGCAATGAAAGGTTCTGCGCTTTCGAGCAAAACTGTAAAGACAGCAGAAACAATAAAACGCATAGATCGTTATGTTCGCGAAAGCGCAAGCGAAGTTTGTATTCCGTATTGGGAAAATCCTGCGTCATTTATTAATAACTATGTATCTGAAATATACAGATCTCCTTTAGGTTCGTATATAAAAACTGTAAGAGTAATTACAGATAGCGATAGAATACCAAGAGGCATAGAAGCGGTTTATACCATTAATAATCTGCAAACGCGGACGATTGCGTTATTTTCGTCTGTTGCAATAATGGATACCTTACAATGAAAAAAGATGCAGGTTTTATAGAGTTTAATACGGTTTTAATTCTCTTTTTTATTGCAGCCCTTATTACAGGAGGCGTATTTTATACTTCATCTGCAATGAATTATTCAAAAGCCGATAATAACGATTTTAATAATAAATTAAAAGCGGATTTTTTACTTGATGAAATAATAGAAAAAATGCAAACTCTTTGCCTTTATCCTTTTGATGATAAAAACAGCGAAGTGATTACATCAATTTGCAGGGAATATAATACTTACAATCTGGAAATTAAAGATGTCTCAAGCGGCTTTAATCTTAACTTCATTTCTGATACTGATATTACAGATGCGTCAATTACAAGACTTTTATTTACAGATAATTCCGGGAGCGATTTTTTAACATGGCGCAATTTAAACGGACTTACAGCTTCTAAAGAAAATTGGAAAGAATTAATAAAAGAAGAAGCGTGGGAATATATTGTATCTTATGGCTGGTTTAATAAAGACGGGCTTGATTCTTTTGCTTTTAGGCATATTAGCAAAACATTTTTAACAACAGATATAAAAAAATTATTTCCGCTTGTAAATAATTTCCCTCGTATGAATATTAATATGGTTAACCCTGAAATTTTACGCCCTCTTGTTACAAGGAGCATTTTTAAGATCGAAAAGGCAAACGAGAAGGCAGACACTTTAATAAAGAGACTTGAAGCCGGTTCTTTAACACATTCTGAGATTGCTTCCATTATGCGCGTTACTGTAAACCATCCTTTAATGGGTTATCTGGGTTCTAAAACAGCATTCTGGAAACTTAATTTTAAAATGCCTTCAGGTCTAAAAGTGGAAGCCATTGTAGCGGCGAAGCCTTTAAAAGACGGTAAGGTGCAGGAAATTGAAAATTACAAACTAATAGAAAGGAGTTTTCTGTAATGGTTGAGTTTTATAACAGAACATCTTTCTGGCTTTTTATACTAGACATTCCACACCTTCATGGAAAAGAACTTCTTTCTGCTATTAAAATAAAATTATGCAGTTTATACCCTGGAAACATATCTGAATGTAATATACAGGTGCGCAAAAACGGCGCCAAAAAAGGCAGTTATATTGTTTTTGTTCTGAATAAAAATACTGGAAATGAAATGCTCCCGCTGTCGCCTCTTTTTATACAGTCCTTATACGAGCAAAAAGACGCTGATGTTTTATACGCAGATAAAAAATGGCTGGATTTTATTCGTATAGAAAACGGAATAATAAAGTCATCAACTGTAAAGGCGAGAAGCGAAACTACTACACCGGAAGAAATTAAAGCATTATGCGCTGAAGCGGAAAATCTTTTTATTTACTGCGATAATGAAGATAAAAAAACATTTGATGCAATAAGCGAAAATATATGTTTCTTTGATAATAAAACAGAGTTAAAAAAAGCAGATATATATAAAATTTCTCTATTCAGCGAAAAAAGTCCGGTAATAAAAAGAAGACGATTTTTAATGTCTGCAGCGGCTGTTTTTATACTAGTTTTATTTTTCTGGCTTTTTTTTCAGCACAGGCAGGCGGAAAATGAACGAAACGCCAAATTACGCCTTGAACAGGAACTAATGCAAAAAGCGGCTCTTGAAACACAAAAGCAAAATAAAAGGCTGGAAGAATTAAAAAAACAATACAATGAAATAATAAACAATAAAACAGCAACGCCTTTTGACATATCGTCAGTTATTTCTGAATGTTCAGAGCAGCAAACAAGAATTAATGCGGCAACCTTTAACGGAAATTTTTTCCAGATAGAAGGAATTACAGGCGGCTCTCTTGGCTTATTACATAATTTTGAAAACCACTACATGGTAGAAAATGCCAGACTCCATCAGGTACACCCGTTTGGTAATAGAGACACTTTTACATTAAGCGGAAATGTTTATAGAAAAATGGCTCCAATTGACGAAGAACTGCCTGTTAGCGAACAAATTGCGAATTTGGAAGAACTAATAGCTATGGAAACAAATTATTCAATAACCGATGCGCAATTGAGCCCTTCTTCTTTTGGAGCCGCTGTAAACACTCTTTTTAAAAAATGGGGATGCGCTGTTAATAGTTACCAGTTTATGAACGAACCGCAAAAAACAGAATTGGAAATATCCTTAAGGGGAAATGGCAATGCTTTTTTTAACGCTTTGTATGAAATAAAAACAAAGCACCGTCTTTGGGATGTGCATCTTACGCAAATAAGAAATTTATACCCAAGAAACATGCTTGATATTATAGTTCGCATAAGAACCGAATTTACAAATATTAAAACAGATAATGTAACTGTTATGGCGGAATCTGACACGCCTTTCCCTGTATCAAGTATTAGCAGAAATTATTTTATGCCTCAGGCAGTGCCTACGGAAGCTCATAGACAGATTAGAATAGCGGAACAGCCTCCTTCTGTATCGCCGTCAATAAGCGCGGAAAGAGTTTCATGGCTAGAATATATAGGCAGTATATACGACGAAAGTACCGGAAGGTTTGTCTATGTAAAAGATATAAGAACAGGAGAAATAATAAAACTTGGACAGCATTCAGAGGGAGATATGCGTTATGCCTTGGTTCCTACAGGCGGCATAATAGCGTATATAAACGAACATATATACGAGATAAAAAGGAGATAATAAATATGATAAAACGGATAATCTTTATTTTATTGGCATCGGCTCTTTTATTTTCATGCCAAAGCGCAAAAGCGATAAAAAGAGCGTCTAAAGACGGTCTTATGTATGCCATGATCTATGACTACAGCAACACTCCGGTAACAGGCGTTACTGTTTACCTAAACAAGAAGAAGGTGGCAGAATCTGACATACAGGGACGTTTTGTTCTGGATAAAACCGATAAAGGAGAATATACAATAAGGCTTGTTAAAAAAGGTTACGAAAACCTTGAAGAAAAATTCAATTTTGATCCGCTTCAGGTTTTATATTTTAAGATGATTGATACATCCCAACTGATTACACTTGCCGAAAACTCTCTTGAAAACATGGAACTTACAGCGGCGCAAAATTATATAGACAGGGCATTAGTTCTGGAATCTTCAAGACCTGATATATTATACCTAAAAAGTATTATTCTTTATCTACAGGAAAAAAATGAAGAAGCTGCGAAAATATTAGAAGGTTTAATTAAAACTAATAATGCAGGGAACGCTGTTATAAAATTTTTAGAAAAAATACAACGGACACAGGAGTAAAACATGGAAAACTTTTTATTACCTGAGAATTTTGAAATATATAACGACTTCATTAAATATTATGAACCAAGAGTCAGTTCACAAGGATATCAAACAATTAAACACCAAAGCCGTTCTGTAATAAAATGGTTTGATAATAGAAATATCCGGCTGACAGAAGTTACGTTACGGGATGTTATGGAATATAAAAAGGATTTAAACGAACTAAAGGGCGAAAAAAAATTAAACCCCGGAAGTAAATGCAACCGAATAAAAATGGGAAGAAAATTATTCAGATACATGCTAAAATTCGAAAAAGTACAAACGAATCCTTTTTTAGAAGTAAAATATCCAAGAGTACCTGATAACATAAGTAAAAATATACTGAACGAGATACAAATGAACAGATTGCTGGAAACCTTTTCTGATTTTAATAACATGGATAATTATCGTCTTCATGTTGCTTGTGTTTTATTGTACGCAACAGGAATGCGTATTGCTGAAGCGGCTGCTCTTTTACCGGGAGATATAGATGTAAAACGGCGCAAAGTAATTATACGCAGCGGAAAAGGCGGAAAAAGCAGAATTGCATATTTAACCGGTTACGCCGCAGAAGTTCTTGAATTATATATAAGACGCGCAAGAAAACCGCTGCTGCTAAGAGCCTGGCGAAAAAATGGTGAAAAACTTTTTGGAGCAGATGTTGCTGCTCTTTTATACACTGTAAACGGCGGACTAAAAGAAATATGCAAAATATTAAAAATTCCTGTTATAACCTGTCACGGTTTTAGGCACAGTCTCGGAACCCATCTTTTACGCGCAGGATGCGATCTTCGCCATATACAGCTAATCCTTGGACATGAAAAACTAAGTTCCACACAGCGTTATACAAGAGTAGATCGCAGAGAATTAAAAAATGTAATTGATATGTATCATCCAAGGCAGCCAAAAAAACGGAGTGTATGCGTATGACAGTTACTCATGAAACAGCAATAAAAATTATAAAAACAGAACTTGACGGCAGCGGATATACCGAAAGTTATTGTAAATCGGCTATGAGATACTTGAAGCGATTTCTAAACTGGATGCAGAAAAGAGGTATAACAGATTTTTCATTAATTACAAAGCATGATTTATATGATTACCAAAATTACTTACTGGGCATTGTTTCCAAACAAACAGGTAAACTCCTTGCGAATAGCACGCTGTCTGACATGTATAGCGCTGTAAAGATGCTTTTTTCTTCTCTTTGCCGCGCGGAATTATTAAGCGAAAATATTACAAGCGCGGCAGAGTTTGAACTGCCAAAAAGAAAAGGACTTGAAAGACAAGCTTTTACTGATGATGAAATGTCAGAAATACTTGAAAAAATGGATGTTGATACAAAAATAGGTCTTAGAGACAGAGCCCTTTTTGAGCTTATATATTCATCCGGCTTGCGTGTTTCTGAAGCTTCAAAATTATTAATAAAAGATATAAACCTTGAACAAAGAGAAATGCTTGTAAGAGGTAAATTTGCCCGTGACAGGATTGTGCCTATTTCTAAAATAGCTCATAAATATCTTGTGCTTTATTTGGGAAATAGGGTATATAATAAAGAAGAACCGGTGTTTTGCAGGGCTTACAGTTCATCAGGAAAGCGAGCTATGAGACCCGGCAGCATAGGCAGGAGATTTACAGATTTGCTTAAAAAGTACGACATGAAAAAAGAAGAACTATCCACACATTCCATACGCCACGCAAGCGCGAGCCAGCTTTTAAATAACGGCGCGGGAATTAGACAGGTACAAGAACTCTTGGGGCACAGAGACCCGGAAACAACTGTAAGATACACACATACGCAGGGAGAAATGCTTGCAAAAATTTATCGCAAATTTCATCCGCAAGAACATGATTTATTTGACATGATAGACGATGAATATATGAAAAGATTTGAGATGCTTTTTGGGGCAGAGGAATAAAATGACACAGTCATTAACTACAAACACTTTAAAAATCTCCTGTTACCCGCTAAATTACTTAAAAACTGAGCGTTCTCTGAAGAAAAGAGCAAAAAAGACACCCACAATAGCGATTCACAGGGGAAATTTTTGCAAAAAAAAGTTTGCTGCAAGATATCTAGACCCACGCACATCACGCTGGCTAGGCGTAGACCCGGCTATGGGCGAGTATGTGCCTGCTGCTCCCATAAATGAAGAGGCGAAAAAACGTAATGGG
>Ga0209755_10002465_pt1 | contig 25389 bp, 22 predicted proteins | sample TergutCo191P1_FD_187301 | JGI IMG/M metagenome (GOLD analysis project Ga0209755, IMG submission 187301) | Cornitermes sp. P1 segment gut microbial communities from Petit-Saut dam, French Guiana - Co191P1 (SPAdes) (version 2) | ecosystem: Host-associated > Arthropoda: Insects > Digestive system...
AAAAACCTGTAAGCAATTTGACGGATTTCGAGAAATGGACATTATTTTTCAGGTTTGCGCAGGATCCTGTACACAGGGGAAAAATCAATGATATAATAAAGGAGAAGGAGGAGATTAATATGGCAGCCACATTATTAAGGGAAATAAGTCAGGACGAACACGAACGGGCCAGATATCTCAGCCGCATGAAGTTCGAGACAGACCAATACTCCAATCTGCACACGGCCGAAGCCAGAGGCGAGATTCGTGAACGTGATAAATGGCAGGGTGTTGTTGCCGACATGAAAGCCATCATTGCAAACAAGGAAGCAGAAAACGAGTTGCTTCGCAAAAGGATATCCGAATTAGAATCAAAAGGTTAAAATACAATATATTTAATTTAATCTGTTGGTTGAACGAATTTCCATGTTTTCAAAAATAAATATAGCTTCAACTTCGGGAAATGATTCCAAAAGAACAAGACCCCTTTCGTAGCCAAGCACAAAGACAGCGGTGCTTAATGCGTCTGCGTCCATCGAAACATCCATGACAATCGTAACGGATAAAAGTCCGTTGTCCGCTGGGTATCCGGAGAACGGTTCAAAAAGATGGTGATAATGTTTTCCGTTTTCCTTAAAGTAGCGTTCGTAAACGCCCGAGGTTACAATGGTTTTATCCGTTAGCTGCAATGTAACGATTGATTCTCCGCGTTTATGGCCCGGTTTTTGAATGCCTACCCTCCACGGAACATTTGCGCTTCTTTCTCCGATGACGATAATGTTTCCGCCAAGATCAATTAAAGCGCGGGTGATATTTGCATCCCTTATGATTTTTGCCGCGCTGTCTGCAGCGTATCCTTTGGCGATTGCGCCTAAATCAAGCGACATGCCGCGCTGCGTTAAAAATACGCTTGTGTTTGATTCGTCAAGTTCAATGTTACGCCAATTTACAAGCGGCAGTACTTCGTCAATTTTATGCTGCGAAGGAATATTTTCACTCCCTGTATTGATGCCCCAGAGAGCAACAAGCGGCCCTACTGTGGGGTCAAATGCGCCGTCTGAAACATTTGCAAAGTAAACCGCGCGTTCTATTACCTTGAATACTTCGGCATGAACTTGCACGCTTTCAATTCCTGCGGCGGCGTTAATGCGGCTAATGTCAGAAGAGGGGATATTAACGCTCATTAAATTTTCTATTTCGCGTATCTTGTTGAAAATTTCGTTATAAATGTTTTCATTGCCATGCTTGAACAGCGTAATCGTGCAAAGGGTGTTGCCAAGCGCAATCTCTGTACGCGAAGGTTCCTGCTGCGCGCAAGAAACAAGAAACAAGAAACAAGAAACAAGAAATAATTGAAAAAGAAAACGATTGCGTACAGCAAGTTCGTTTTTGTTCGTGTGGTTCATGGTTAAAAAAGTATTATAATCCAAAGCGTTCTGACAATTCCTTTAGATGACTGCCGATAAAAAGCGCGCAGTAGACTGTTAATATCAATCCGATTGTGATTCCCATGGGAAGCATGAATGACATTCCCGATTCGCTTGCAAGACGCCTGAAATCAAAACCGAAAAACGCACTAACCAATGATACGACAAGTACAACTCCTGCGATTACCCAGCCGCGCGTGGAGGGAACGCCGTGAACAGGAAGCGCCGCTTCTTCATTTTCATTTTCATGCGCAATTCTTGCCATTACAGAATCTTCGATATCAACAGAAGGAAAAAAATCTTCTTTCATGGAAGCTCTTGCAATATTGTAAAGCTCGATTTTTCTTGCGCAGTCTTGGCAAAAAAAAGCGTGAAAACCAATCTGTAAATGGTTTAACAAAGAAATGTTTTCTTCATTGTAATAAACCATGTCTAAAATGTTTGAACAACTCATACATGCCTCCTGTCCAAATCTTCCAATTTTTCCCTCAATATGTTTTTTGCCCTGTGTACATGGGACTTAATCGTGTTTACGGGAATTCCCGTAATCCCCTCAATCTCCTGATAGGACCTGTCGTAAAAAAAATAAAGGTCCACGCAAATCCTGAAACGTTCGGGCAGCTCTTTTATCGCGGTCTTTACAGAATCTTTTGCCACGCTGTCAATCGCCTGCATCTCGGGGGTTTCATCCCTGCCGCTCAGTTTTTCCGCGTCTTCTTCCGCAAGGCTCAGGTATTCTTTCCTTCTGTTTACCTCGTTAAGCGCGGTGTTATACGCAATTTTGTAAAGCCATGTCGAAAATCTGCTTCGCCCCTCGAAGCGCGAAAGATTACGAAAGGCTTTTAAAAACACCTCCTGCGCAAAATCGGACGCATCCTCGCTGTTTCGAAAGAAGCTCAATCCCATCGCAAAGACGGCTTTTTCGTACTGTCTTACGATAAGACGAAACAGATCTTTTTGACCCGAAACAATTTGGCTGACAATTAACTCGTCGCTAATCTCGTCGTTCACTGCGCTTTATCACATAATGGGTCAATAAACCGATACCCATCGAAAGAGGAATGATTCCGCCCAAAAGACCGTAAGATGCCCCTTCCATTATTGATAATAATACAGTCAACGCAATACCGACGCATGTCAATAAAAGTCCCGACAATAAACTGAAAGATAACAGGTTAAAGTCCGGCTTTGAGTAATGACCCGCCTTGATTAACAATGTTCTCATGCGATGATTCCACAGCAAGTAGAAAAATATCACAACCGAACCCATTACAATTCCCACAATGGGAATTAACGAGATAATCACCTGAGCGGCGGCAGATGTCGCGTCCATAATTTACTCCTAAGTTTTGACACATTTTATTATAAAAAGTTGCGATTTCCGTATTTTTACCGAGCGGTATCGAGTACCATCAAATCGGTTAAATACAGAGCCTCGATGCGTCCCAGACGCAGGCTGCCGTTAAACAACCTTAAAATTTCCCGTTTTGCCGCTTCATCATCAACCTGTTCCGCGCTTTCTACGGGCAATGCCGAAAAATACCCTGTTGCAAGCATTCTGAAATCGCCGACTTTTGCGGCAAGTTCTTCTGTAAATGCGATGTCCGACGCGTCATAAGGGAAGGCAATTGCAACCAATAAGGTTGACGAATTGACAAGCGGAATCCTCAATCTTCCAAGCCCCGAAAAAACGCGTATATCATCCTCCTGCGAATGCGGGGAACCCTGCGCAAATGTGTGCGCAGACTCCGTTCCGCCGAGTGTCAGAACCGGTTCGCTCCCTGACCGCAGAAGCCCGAAAATTGTGCCGATACCCAACAATAAAACAAGCGCTCCCACTGCAACAAGAAGCGCAATATAAACAGTATGCGAGATTTTGTCCTTGTTTATATTGATGTTTGTCATGTTTCTTTTTGTATTATACCATGAATTTTGTTTCTGTATACAGGTTCTTGCGCAGTTTCATCCCGATTATTCTTAGGCAAATATTGTCCGCAGACAAAAAATGATGTATATTTATGAAATACAGGTACGAAATAAAAAAGAGGTTTCCAATGAATAAAAAACTTTCAATTACCGCGATAATATTTTTACTTTGCTGCGCTTCTCTTGCTGCGCAAACAGCACAGAATGCATTCGCGTTTCCTTATGCTTTTTCCGCACAGGACATCTACGGAAGAACTGTAACGCAGGCGGAGCTTGGAGAAAAAGAGATATTCTTTGTACATTATTTCGCAACATGGTGTCCGCCGTGCGTAAGGGAGATGCCCGATTTGGCAAGAATTGCCGAAAGATACGGAAACAGAGTCGGCTTTATCGCGTTACTCGATGATTTTAACAACAGGGCAGCCGCTGTCCGTTTGGCGCAAAACGCAGGCATTAATTTTATCATAGTGGACGCATCGCATCGGGATTTTAGGACATTGCGGCGAATGGTGCAATCAGGATATGTTCCGACGACGATATTGATAGGCAGAGACGGCAGAATGATAGGGGAACAAATAATCGGAGCTCTTGGCATGGGATATGCAAGTCATATCGACAAGGCGCTCGGGGGACGTTAAACAAAATGCGTGCAGGTGTTTTTCAAATTTTATTGCTGTTTACAGGCGGCGTTTTGCTTGTTTTTGGACTGCTTCACGGCGAAGCTTTTGAAATTCTAAAAAAAGCGATACTTGTTTGCATGGAATGCATCGGACTTGGTTAATGAAACAGGGAAGACGGCTGTTGGCGCAAATCGGTTTTTTCTTTCTGCAAAATCCGTTTGTTAAAAATTTTTTTACAGGGAAAATATATCAGGGCAATTTAAAACTTGTTTGTTCTCCGGGATTGAATTGCTATTCCTGTCCCGCTGCCGCAGTATCCTGTCCGATAGGAGCTTTGCAGTTTTTCCTTGCAGGCGTAAAACACAACATAAGCCTTTATGTTGCCGGTTTTTTAATGATTATCGGAGTGATGTTTGGCAGATTTGTTTGCGCGTATGTTTGCCCTGTCGGAATGTTGCAGGATCTTCTGTACAGAATCAAAACCAAAAAATCAATTCTGCGTTTTAAATATTTGCGTTATGTAAAATATGCAGTTCTTGGCGTTTTTGTTATTGTTTTGCCCCTTTTTGCCTTGCATGAGCTTTCGGGATTGGGAGAGCCGTGGTTTTGCAAGTACATTTGCCCGTCAGGCACGATTTTCGGCGCAATTCCGTTATTGCTTGCAAATGATTTTTTACGAAACATAATCGGCGCCCAATTTGTTTTTAAGGTAATTATTGCAACCGGCATAATGTCGATATCTGTTTTCATATATCGTTTTTTTTGCAGGGTGTTATGCCCATTGGGTGCAATATATGCGCTCTTTAATAAAATATCAGTATTGCACATACACTGCGACATGGAAAAATGCAAATCCTGCGGAAGTTGTTCAAAGGAATGCCAAATATCAATCACTCCAAACACTCAGCCAAACGCGCTTGAATGCATCCGCTGCGGCAAATGCGTAAACGCCTGCAAAACAAATGCGCTGTCATACAAATTGCGCAGAACCGAAACTTGTAACAAATCTACTTCGTGTTAATCCGTGAAAATCCGTGGACCCTAGACGGCTTTCTTGAAATTCCTTGCGTTCATTATAAGCATTTGCAACCGGTTCTCGATGTTTGCAAAACTTACGTCGGGGTCGTAATCCAAAGGCAGTATCTGAATGCCGGGGAAATGTTCCTTTAACTTTTTAATTATGCCGCGTCCGCAAATATGATTCGGAAGGCAGCCGAACGGCTGTAAAATTACGAATGAACGCACGCCGTGCTCTGCATAATGAAGAATGTCCGCCGCAATCAGGAATGATTCGCCCGAAAGAATCGAATGGTGCATGATATGATCGCTTAATTTGGCAACCTCTTCCAATGTAACATCGGGTTTGTACAAAGGATGGAGTTTGGCGATTTTATCGGTATGTTTTACCGCCATGTCCATAAATTTGTTTCCGCCGAATGCGAATATTTTATCGTATAACGAATGGTTTACCTTGAATTCTTTTATTTCCGCGATTGTATGCTGCAGGAAAAGATGGCGGTAGATGCCGTACATTCGCGGGAACATCACTTCCATGCCGTTTTTTTCCAAATATCTTTCCACTTCCTGATTCGAACCCGGATGGAACGTTAAAAGATATTCGCCCTGAATAAGAACAGGCTCCCTTAAAACGGAACGATCGTAGCGAATATCGCATAACGCCTTGATCGCTTTCTTAAACGGCTTGAACGTGCCTGGGATGCCGCCTTTTGCAAGACCTGCCGCAATCTCTTCAAACGCGTTTTCCGTAATTCTGTCGGTTTCACCTTTATCAAGTTCGTACGGGCGGATTTTTCTTCGAAGGTATTCAAGCGCGTCCGCCTGGGTGATTCCCCATACGACATTTGCATAAGTAATCGCGGTAAAGTTCATGCCGGGATGCGCTTTTTTCAAATCGAACATATCGGTTGTAATTACCGCAACCTGCGGGAATCCCGCTTCGTCAAGCGCTTTCCTTGTTAACGGCATATAATTTGCAAGGCGGCAGTCGCATAAAACTTTTGCGGTTCCGCAAACGGTATTTTCGGGATCGTATTTTCCGCTTTTTAAGGCAAGGATAATTTCGCCTATTACAATTTGGGCGGGAAGACACATGTCGTTATGCACATATTTTTTCCCCATCGCAATCGCTTCGGTTCCTCCCATCGGAACAGGTTCCGCCCTGTAGCCGTCCTTGCAAAGAGCGGAGCTTAGAATCAAACAGAACGCCCTGCTCACATTGGGAATCAAAATCACCTTTTGTTTGTCTTTCTTTCCGAGTTTAACGGGATACGGATCACCAAGCGGCTTTGCGTTATGCGCAACCTGGCTTCTTCGCGTCATTACGGTTTCCAAAAATGAGCGCACGCGGATTCTAAGCGGACCCGATATTTCGCTTTCGTCCATTTTCAGAATGAGCGGAGTTTTCCCCGAAATTTCGTCCATAATGCGGACCATTTCGTCCGTGTAAACCGCGTCATGACCGCAACCGAAACTGAAAATGTCAACGTATTCAAGCGAAGGATGCTCTGCCGCGACAATTGCGCCCGATAAAAGACGTGCGTGATTGTTATTGGTAATTTCCGCGCGCGATTTTGCAAGGGAAACCTTTCCAAGATCGGGAAGTGAATCCAGCGTAAGCACGGGGATTCCCATGCTTGTAAAATAGCGCGAAAGGTTATGATTGATATGTTCGTCATATTGATAGTGGCGCCCTGCAAGAACAACCGCGAACTTTCCGCTTTTTTGGGTGTCTTCGATAATTTTTGCGCCGTTATCTGTCATTGTGCGGTTAAATTCCGCAAGCGCCTTTTCCGCCTGCCTTATTGCCGCCATTGTTGTGTTGGGGGCAATGTTAAAAGTTTCCTTCATAAAGCGGCAAAGCTGGAAGTCCTGATCCTTTTTTGAAAACCAATGGCAGATTGGCGAATCAAGCGGAATGTTGTGCTTTTCCTGCGGATTGTTCGAAAACTTGACGGATAATGGATACCCTTTCAAAACAGGACATGTAAACGTGCTGAATTTTTCCATGTTGTCGGGAGGAAGCCTGTTTATCTGCGGAAAGAAAATCCTGTCAACCTTTTTTTTAATCAGGTCTTCTATGTGACCGTGAACAAGTTTTGCGGGGAAACATACTGTGTCGCTTGCGACAAATTGTATGCCCTCTTCGTAGAGTTTGCGCGAGCTTCTTCGCGATAACTGAATTTTAAATCCAAGGCTTTGCCAAAAAACATTCCAGAACGGCATGTTGCGCCAGAAATCCAAAACGCGCGGAATTCCGATAGTAATATTTTTTGACGGAAGCAATTGCGAGAAAGGATAATCCTTAAATACAAGTTCATCCCGCATTTTTACCATGTCCGGGATCAGGTTCATTGTTTTTGTTCTTTTGCCTATTTCTTCGCGTAATTCTTCCGGGTTTCCGATAAGCTCTCCGCGCTCGCAGCGGTTTCCTGTTACCCATGTCAAACCGTTGGAGAAGCGCACCAGTGTGCGATTGCAGTTATTGTTGCAGAAGGGACAGATTAAATTCGCTTCCTGCGTATAATCAAAATCCTTAAGGGCTTCAAAACCCATAAAGCGCGAGCGATCGCCCGGCCCGTGAGGTGAAGTATATCCGTGTTTTGCAATTTCGCGTTTTGTTAAAAGCGCGACTCCGATAGCCCCCATTTCGCCGGGGAACGGCGCGCGCACAACCGGTTTTCCAAGATATTGTTCCAAAGCGCGAAGAACTGCGTCATTTTTTAACGTTCCGCCCTGAACGACAATTTTATCGCCCAACTGGGCGGGATTGGAAATGCGAACTACCTTTGTAAAAACATTTTCCACGATGGAGCGGCAAAGGCCCGCCATAATGTCATCAGCCTGTTTTCCGTTTTTTTGCTCAGTAATAATTGTGCTGTTCATAAAAACAGTGCATCTGCTTCCAAGGCGGGCGGGATTTTTTGCGTTAAAAGACTGCTCTGCAATTTTATTGACGGGAATATTCAAAGTCTCCGCGAATGTTTCCAAAAACGAGCCGCATCCCGATGAACACGCTTCGTTTACCGTTATGTTTGTAACGATTCCGTTGGAAATATTTATGGCTTTCATGTCCTGACCGCCGATGTCAAGAATAAAACTTACGCCCGGAATATATTTTTGCGCGGCTGCGGCATGAGCGACTGTTTCTACCGTGTGATAGTCCGCGCCCAGAGCCTTGTCGAATAAAAGCTCTCCGTAACCAGTCGTTCCAAGCGCGATAATTTCAAGATTGATTCCCTCTTCCTTGTATTTTGCGTACATTTCCAAAAGACCCTGCTTGATGACTTTTAACGGCTCTCCCTTGTTGGGACTGTAAAAACAATCGACAACATTTTCATTTTCGTCTATCAATACAAATTTGGTTGTGGTGGAACCTGCGTCCAATCCAAGATATACGCGAAGATTATTGCCGCTAACGGCAGAAGAATCTTTTTTGATTGTCTGCATTTTGTGACGTGCAATAAATTCATTGCGTTCGCTCTCGGAATCAAAAAAGTTTATGTTCTGCATTGTGGAATTTCCCGCGACAATTTCCCTGTACTTGGACAGGGTTGTAAGCGCATCTTGCGGGTTAATTGCCTTGATTTCTTCCTTAAACATTTCCGCGATACTAAGAGCCGTGCCGTACGCGATAAACAGTTCCGCTTTGGGCGGCAGAATAATATCGTCGTCTTTAAGCCCGAGCCTTTCTGCAAAAACCCTTATAAGCGTAGGATTAAATGTCAAAGGGCCGCCTTCAAAAACAACGGGTGCCTTGATTTCAAGCCCCTGTGCAAGACCGCCGATTGTCTGCTTTGCAATCGCGTGAAAAGTTGAGAGGGCAATGTCGGGCAAAAGTCCGCCCTGATTTAAAAGCGGTTGAATGTCGGTCTTTGCAAAAACACCGCACCTGCCCGAAATATCGTACACTTGAGTGCCCAAAGCGGCGAGCGCGTTAAATTCTTCGACGGGGGTGCGAAGCAATGTTGCCACTTCGTCTATGAATGCGCCTGTGCCGCCTGCGCAGCTTCCGTTCATTCTCATGTCGCCTGCGACCAAACGATTCGTCGCCTTATCATGGTAGAAAAAAACGATTTTTGCGTCCTGTCCGCCAAGCTCGATTGCCACGCTGGCTCTCGGGTAAAAAGTGCGCACCGCGATGGAATTGGCGACAACTTCCTGAATGTAGGGAACATGGAGCATTTCCGCGATGGTTCTGCCGCCCGAGCCGCAAAACGCAAGGCAATATTGATTGTCGGGGAATTTATCAAAGATTTCCCCAAGCATCGAGCGCACTTTTTCGCTCTGGGAAGCTTCGTGCCTTTCATAACGGGAAAAAATTATATCTTTTGTGTCGCCTTGCAGCACCACGGCTTTGACCGTCGTGGAGCCGACATCAATACCTATATGTAACATTCAGAAATCATATTTTATAGTAAAAAGAATTAATTTTCAACGGTTATTTTACCGCCTTTCGCGTTCTTGTACCGTCAGTTTGGCAACAGCCCGAACCGCTCTTGCAGCATCTTCGCCGATACCGCAGCGTTCCGCCATTTCTGAAACGTCCGCCGCGGCGATGTTCGAAAGCGACTCGTAAGTTTTCATGATAACTGCGGCTCTTTTTGGCCCGATTCCTTCGACAGATTCCAGTGCGGAAAAGAGCAAATCCTTGGATCGAAGCTTTTGGTTAAAACCTGTTGCAAAGCGGTGACATTCGTCGCGCACATGCTGCAGGATTTTTAACGCTTCCGATTGCCGCGACAAAACGACAGGCTCTTTCGCTTCGGGGAGCCACAGTTCTTCTTCGCGTTTTGCAAGCCCTACAATTGAAATCTCGGCGCCAAGTTCATCAAGTACGCCCTTCGCGGCGTTTACCTGCCCCAAGCCGCCGTCGACAAGTATCAAATCGGGCAGTTCTTTTTCTTCACGGATTTGCCTTGAATATCGGCGGCTTACAACTTCGCGCATTGCGGCATAATCATCGACAATCCCGATAACGGTTCGCAGCTTGAAATGGCGGTAATTTTTTCGATCAGGAATTCCGTTTTTAAAAGTGATAAGGGAAGCGACAGGATGTTTCCCGTCAAGCTGCGCGATATCGAACCCTTCGATAAGTTCGGGTCTTGCATCAAGATTGAGCGCGTGCATAAGTTCGTCCAATGCAGGACCTGCACCGCGTTCCTTTAGCCGTTTGCGCAAATCTTCGGCTGCATTCTGCCGCGCCATCGCAAGAATAGCCCCATGATGTTTTTCCGTTGGCGTTATCAATTCAGGCATTCTATTAAATTTTTCTTCAAAATTTCTCTCGCAAAGGCGCAAAGGCGCAAAGTTGTTATTGCTGTTTTCTTCTTCATCTTCCTTTGCGTCCTTGGCATCTTGGCGTCTTGGCGAGAGATCTTGAAAAAATATTTTTGCGGGGGGAGGTCTTGATTGATCGTAATACGTTGTTATAAAAAGTTCCAATGAGTCCTGTTCGTCCGCGGCGGATTTGGTGCGGAAAAGATCGCGTCCTGTCATCTTGCCGCCTCGCATGGAAAAAACCGTAAATGTCGCAAGCACGCCTTCCGCGGCCCACGCGATATAATCCCTGTCTTCGGGATTCAAATCCTCCACGGAAGTTTCTTCGCCCGCAAGGTTTTCAATCGCCCTGATCGCGTTTCTGATTTGCGCCGCATCCTCAAATTTTAACGCCCTTGCAGCCTCGTGCATTTTTACGGTGAGGTCGATAATAAGCGAATCGGTTTCGCCCGCAAGCAGTTTAACCACTTTCTGAACATGAAGGGCATAATCCTCTTTGCCGATTTTTCCGCTGCACGGCGCCATGCATCGCCCGATGTGATAATACATGCAAGGTCCGTTCTTCTTGATTTTTTTGCATTTGCGAAGCGGAAAAAGCTTGTCGATTAAATCGATCATCGCGGTTACCGCCTGTCCGTCGGGGAACGGTCCAAAGTAGAGACTTTTGTCCTGAACCACTCTGCGAGTGCGGAAGATGCGCGGAAAATCCTCATGCGTTATGCGAATTACAGGATAGGTTTTGCCGTCTTTAAGGCTTATGTTGTACTTTGGCGAATGCTGTTTTATTAGCGTATTTTCCAAAAGCAGGGCATCGTATTCGCTTTGGACAATAATCGTTTCAAGGGACGCGATGCGCCGCATGAGGGTAGCGGTTTTAGCGTCCTTCTCGCCCGTAAAATAAGATTTTATGCGGTTTTTTAAAGATTTTGCCTTGCCCACATAGATGATTTCGCCTGCCGCATCCTTCATTATGTAGACCCCGGGCTCACAGGGAGCGTCCAGAGCGGCGGCTTTCAATTTGCCGATATTTTCCGAATTTAACTGATAATCCATATTGATTTTTGCCGATAATTATAGAAGAAAACTATGAAAAAATCACTTATTATCCTGAACACAGTATACCTGTTCTTGTTTGTTTGCGGTAGTGTCTTTGCTGTCGGAGAGCGAACCATAGACCTTGGCGGAAGCGCGGCGTGGACAAGAGCCGAAACAAGGACAAACATTATCGAAGCCAGGAGCCTTAGGCCCCATCCTGTTTTGATATTGTCTTCCGCATCGGTATCGCAGGCGGACGGATATTCCGCCGCCACGGGAGTGCTTGGCAATTTTTCCCAATTGGCGCAGCCTTCACTCGACATGTCGATTTCGTTTGATGAAAGCCGCCCCGAGCTTTTCAGGGACATTACGGGAAATTACAGATTGACAGTTCCCTCCGATTTGGAAGTTGTCGATCGCCTAAGGGCAAGAGCGGGAAACGGCGCGGCTCTTTTCGGGAGATCGGGCGCGGACAGAAACACAGGCCCGCTTGTAATTCAGCCGCAGGGCAGGGAAGCGCTTTTTTCAAACGGGAACAGGCTTCGCGATTTTTCGATCGAGTTTTGGGTTTTTCCGCAGAACATGGTAAACGGCGAACAAATTTTGTCATGGGTGGCGGTCAGGCAGGTTAACGGGCATCAGGCAATTCAAAGAATAAACTGCGTTGCTTCAAGGAACAGGTTGCAGTGGTCGTTTGTAAATTTTTTCGCTTCATCAACTAACGGCAACGCGTATCTTAATCTGGAATTTTCAGGGAATACGCCTGTTGTTCCGCGTAGATGGAGTCATCATATAATCAGGTTCGATGCGACTACGGGTCTTCTTGAATATCTTGTAGACGGCTCAAGCGAAACAATTATTTACGCAACATCGACAGGACGCGAGAACAGCGAAGTGCATACGCCTGTAATCGGCGCCAACGGAAATTTTTTAATCGGCGAAAGTTTCAACGGTTTAATCGACGAGTTCAAGGTGCATAATGCCTGCATAGGCCGATCTTCCATTCACAGATATTCGGCCGCAGGCGGAAGAATGCAAACGTCTCCAATCGATCTTGGAGAGAGCGCAAGCGGCGTTATGCGAATAAATGTAACGGGCGGAAGGACAAGCCTTAGGGGAACTTCCGTACGAAACGAGTTTCGCGAAAACGGAAGATTCAAATTTTCCGACGACTCTGAAATGAACTTTTTTATAAGGGCAAGCGAGCGTTCCTACGATTTGGGAAGGGCAAGGTGGGTGCATTTTACCCCGGGTTCCGATGTATCGGGCATTCAGGGACGTTATGTGCAAATAGCGGTTGATTTTTACCCTTCTGCGGACGGCGAATCAAGCCCGTATCTTGAACAGATGCATATTGTTTATATGCCGGGAGAGGTGCCGCTTCCTCCGCGCAACTTTACGGCAATCGCAAGAGACGGCAAGGTTGAGCTTCGCTGGCGAATCAGTCCTTCGCAGAATACCGAAGGTTATCGCATCTATTACTCCGGCGTGCGCGGCGAACTTTTCGGAACGGACGCTTTCCAGGGCTCTTCGCCGATAGACGCGGGAAACAGAAACAGTTTCGTAATAGAAGGACTTGCAAACGGAACGCTTTACTATTTCAGGGTGGCGGCGTATACTCGCGTTTCGGGCGAAATCAACGAAGGTGAATTTACCGCCGAAGTGACAGCCCGTCCGCTGGCAGGCCTTGATCCATGAGTTTAAGCGAAAAAATAAATAACTATATTTTGGACATTCCAAGCCTTCCCGTATCTGTCGGAAAGGCTCTGCAGGTCTGCAACAGCCCGAATGTAAATCCTTCGGATTTGAATCATGTTATTTCACTTGATCCTGTTTTAACCGGAAAACTGTTAAAATTGATAAACTCCGCCTATTACGGACTTGGAACCCATGTCACTTCGCTTATCAAGGCAATTACAATGCTCGGTTTGAATACGGTAAAAAATCTTGTGTTGTCAACGGCAGTTTTAAGTAATCTTCCCGGCAACAAGGGAACGGAAGGGCTTAACATGGAAGGTTTTTGGCATCACTGCCTTTGCGTAGGTGTCATGACAAAACTGCTTGCTTCCAAAAACGGCATAGAAGACAAATATCTGGAAGAATATTTTGCGGCGGGACTGTTACACGACATTGGAAAAATTCCGCTTAACGCTGTTCTTGCTTCCGATTACATGCAGATGATCACGGTCGCGGACAGGGAACACAAGCCGTTGTATGCAGTGGAGAATGAAATTGCGGGCATAAATCACTGCGCCGCAGGAGAAATGATTGCAAATTTATGGAAGCTTGACAGCTCCATAACAGACGTTATTACGAATCATCACAATATCGGCGAATATTCGGGCGAAAACAAAAGACTTCTCTGTTTTACCGCAATCGCCGATTATTTTTCGCTTGTTTACGAGATTGGTTTTGCAGGCAACAGAAAACCTGTTAAACCGGAAGCAGGCATATGGGAAGAGATCGGCCTTAATGACGATGCTTACCTTGACTTGATGCCGAATCTGTACCATGAAATGGAAAATGCCAAAGTGTTCCTTCAGACATAATTCTTTTAATTGCCATTGATCAAATTTTCAAAATGCCATATAATCCATTATCATGCTTTCAGTGCGTTTTTGGGGAGTTCGCGGTTCGATTCCGTGTCCGGGGCCCGACACAGTAATTTACGGCGGTAATACATCATGTCTCGAAATTCGGGCGGACGATCATCTTATAATAATCGACCTTGGCACAGGCGTTCGTCCTTTGGGCGAATGGCTTATCGAAAACGATCTTAAAAAATACGGAAAAATAAGCGCCGATATTTTGATTACCCATACCCATTGGGATCATATAATGGGTTTTCCGATGTTCAATCCGGTTTATGTGCCAGGGACGGAGCTTCGCATTACGGGTCCTGTCACATTCGAGGACGAAAGCCTGAAAGCGATTATGGAAACGCAGCTTTCGTATCAATATTGGCCTGTCACTCTTGCAGAGCTTGCCGCCAAAATCGAATACAACCAAATTAAAGAGACAACAATGGATCTTGGCGATGATCTTACGATAACAAGCAAATTTCTTAATCACACAATTTCATGTCTTGGCTACAGAGTCGATTATAAGGGTAAATCCATCGCGACCGTTTACGATCATGAACAGTACCGCAACTTGTTTGCAGAGGACAATTCCGCAGCCCTTGAAGGAAAAATTGCCGCCGCCGAAGAAAACGAAAAGGTAAGGCAATTCATAAGGGGAGCCGACATCGTCATTCATGATTCGCAATACACTCAGGATGAATACGCAAGCCGCACGGGCTGGGGTCACAGTTCCTACAACGACACTGTAGACGCGGTAAAAGACAACGACGTAAAAAAAGTCGTCTTTTTTCATCATGAACCGTCACGAAAAGACTCCGAGCTTGCAGAAATCGAAAAACAATACGAAGGAAGCACACAGCCGCAAATTGTCATGGCACGCGAAGGATTGATATTGGAAGCCTAGTTATAAAATGCATATTTTATAATTAACAAAATAGCACCAAGAAATTATATATAAGAGCACGCGTAAAAATACCTGCGCTTTAAATTATCCGCGAAGCGGATTAATGGCTCTGGCATTTTTCCACGCAGCCGCTAGCTGAAGAAGATGAGGGTCCACGGATTTACACGGATTAGCACGAAGGAAGAAGAGAAGAGATTAACCCGCCTGTATTCTGCACGCGAAAGCGTGTGGATAAAAAAATTCAAAACGGCGAGAGGCCAGATGAATTTATAATTTTTAATTAAATCTACTGGCTGAGACCATCACGAACAAGACTGAACCTGCTGTCCGCTTTCTTTCCTTAACCTAAGAAAACCCTGATTTTAATAAATAATTCTAGGGAAAAGAGAAAAAATATCGGACAAAAAGTTCGTGAAAGCGAGCTTGCGAGCTTTTTAGTGTGGTTTGTGATAAAGGTCTTCTTCCCTCTTCGTGAAAATCTGTGGAAATCCGTGGATAAATTAAAAAATTCTCGTTTTTTTCAAAATTCTTTCATTTTCACTAAAGCGCCATGCAGGGTCATGCCATATATAGGTGGAGAATTTTCATGTTTTTGAAAGTTCTCTGCCGGGCATCTTTTGACGCCCCGGGAAAACTTAGAACTAAGGATACATCTATGAAAAATGACACATTTGTCTCTCCGCTCGAAGACTTTGCCTTTAAACAGGTTTTCGGCGAACGCAGGAACATCGACAACACAAGGGCTTTCCTGAAAACTGTCCTGAATATCCCCGGAGAGGAGTTTGCAGGACTTTCCGTAAAAAACCCTGTCTTAAACAGGATGTTCAGGAAGGACAAATCGGGAGTTGTGGACATCAAGCTTGAAACGAAATCGGGCAAGATTTTCCACATCGAGCTGCAGGTTCAAAAAAGATCGTATATGAGAAACAGGATATTGTATTACGGCGCACGTCTTGTGGGAGATCAAATGAAGTGGGGAGACAAATACAGAAAACTGCATCATGTTATAAGTATTGTAATTTGCGACCATGTCTTATTGGCGGAAGAGAGTGGTTACCTGAACGTGTACGAGCTGAGGAATGATAAAAACCGAAGCTTTACAGATTTGCTGAAAGTGGTTATCATTGAACTGCCAAAGTTGCCTGAAAAAGAAGACAGCGCGATTTGGCCTTGGCTGAGATTCTTGAAATGCACAAAGAAGGAGGAATATGAAATGCTAGCAAAGAAATACCCGCAGTTAAAAAAACCGATAAAATGCACAAAAAGAATGGGTTTGTTGGAATCAATAAGGGACTATCAATTTCATAGAAACCTCGCGAGAGAAGACGAAATTTGCCTGCACTTGCAATGGAAAGAAGACGGCAAAGCTGAAGAAAAACTCGCTATTGCGCGTAACTTATTTGCAGAAGGTTCCACGCCTGAGTTTGTTCAAAAAATTACCGGGCTTTCTTTGGAAGAAATCGCAAGGCTTTAAAAGGCGCGTGTACTTACCCCTGCCAGCTTAAGTTGATTGGCATACTTTGTTTTTTATTGTAAAGTGATTCTTTCGTTTTATTTAATTCTTTCTCAGAAGTGAGCCAATCAAAGGCGTTGCCAGTGGGTAAGGTACACGCACCTCATTGGACGGTTTATAAGTTTTAAATCAAACCAAGCTACAGATAGTGTACCAATTGCACCTGACGACACTAGACAAAAGCGGTTCCTGTCACCCCTGCGCTTCGCTGTATATCCTTCACCAAGCGATTTCCGCCAATCAAGTAAAGTAAGTAGGTAAAAAGCGACATTTAGAAAAAATTCTATATTTCCTTGATCTGATTAATAACAGTTAAAACGGCTTTCATATTTTCATTGGCATATTGCTGCAATACATCGCTTTCTTTCTTTGTTAAAAGAGAATCTACCTTAAATAGTTCGTAAGGTTCAATTTTTAGGACATTTGCAAGTCTGACCAATGTTTCAGGGGAAATCCATGCTTTGCAACGCTCAATATCACTTAAAAAATTGGTTGATATATCCAATTTATCAGCCAGAGCCGTCTGTGAAAGGTTATCCCTAATACGACAGCGTTTGATATTACTGCTCAAAATCCCTCTAAGTTCTTGTTCTTTCATATAAATCTCTTAAAAACCAGCCTCTTACCGAATAATTATGTTAATAACTTGACATTATTTCAAACAGTTGATAGTATGATTTATCGGTAATACCGATATTATTTGATTAACAACCTGTATAGGATGTTAAATATTGTCAGCGGTGACATTAAAACCGTAAAGGAGCTCTTTTTATGGAAAAGAAATCAATGTTTGGGATACTAGTAATTGCATTTTTGTTCGGATTTCTAATTACTGGGTGTTTTTCGCTTGGAACATCTAGAGAAATTGATCCCTCACTCAATGGGACATGGACATCTACTTCAAGTGAAAATTGGGAATTTATAAATATATATAACAATGGACGTTGGGAAGAGAAAATTAACAACATATCAACACGTAGAGGATTTTATACAACAAATAATGGAAATATAAAATTAACAATAACAGAATTTCATGGAAATTATTTTGAATTAGAACGTCAAGGGCTTGCACCGAGATGGTATTCCAGAAGAGAATTAAGTGAGGTATATGGAGCGGAATTTACAGATGCCATTCTTACATATTCAATTGATGGGAATCAACTTTTCATGTCAAGTAGTATCGGTTCCGGTACCCAAAGAATATGGATAAAATTATAAATGATTTATTAATATTTTTATATTATATAAATATATTTTAATGAAGATTAAGAAATTATTAAGGAGAGTATGATGGAAAATAAAAGTAAATTATTGGGATTATTGATCTTTCTATTTGGAACGATATTTATTAGTGATATTTGGGCACAAATGGATAATCGTCTTAATGGTAGATGGGTTGGTACTGAACAAGGGGTATCAATAGAATACAGATTTAATAATGGAAATTATGAACATTTTATAAATGGTGTTCAAGCAATGAAAGGAACTTATATTGTAAATGCGGGAAATATTACATTTACACCAACACATGTTGGTGGTGGATATTTTAGTCAAATGGGTTTGCAAGGCTTTGAATCTAGATGGTATACTAATAATGAAGTTATAATTATTATGAGAAATATGCTTTTAAATTCGGGTTCAGATGAAGAATCAATTAATGAACTAATTGCAATGATGATGCCATCAAGTAGTAATAATATTACATATAGTTATTCTGTAGATAATAATTCACTTATTTTAACTACACATATAGAAGGAATGAGATTGGTACATATCCTGTCAAAAAGATAAAATTAATATATTATTGAATTATTTAAAGATTTTACTACTTTAATTAACACATTTGCTCAATAAATTAATATAAAGGCAGAGGCGCAAACTCTGCCATAGGCGTCTATGGTCTGCGTGTAAAATGCCAGCTAGCGGCTGCGTGGAAAAATGCCAGAGCCATTCTAGCCTATGGCAGGTTTTCGCCTCTGTCTTTGTGATTAAATATTTAAGCATACGTTTTGCAAAAAACAAACAGGAGTCTTGCGTTATGCAAAACTCCCGTTAAATATCCCTATTTAAAAACTTTGCTTGCTGCGTTAATGCTTGATGAACGCATTGTAATCTTTTTGATGGGCATTCTATCCTTAAGAAGCGCATGGAAAAGTTCGCAAAGATTTTCGCATGTGGAAACCTTCTTTGTTACAATTATGCGATATTCGGGATATGACCATGCAAGAGGGTTGTCTATCTTTTTAAGAGGAACGCAATTTTGCGGGTCATTGTTAATGCCTTCTTTTTTGTATACGGCAAGAACAGCGTCAAGGAGAGGGTCTCCTTCCTGAAACAATGTCGCGTGATGGAAGTGGTCAACAATCTCCCATGCTTTTTTAAAACCCTCTTTGCAGGCGTGCGCATAGCCCGTAACGGGATCCACTTTGTCTTCCAGTTCAATTTCCAAAAGACCCGAATGCCCGTGAAGATGCTTGGCTTCTCTTGGCCAGTTCATAAACCTGTGGGCATACTGAAAATCCAGTCTGACAATCGATGTATATAAATCGTCCATAATAATCTCCTTTAAGATATTATAGCCCATAAATGTTATTTGTAAAGGTTATTCTCGACATTTAATTGTTTAGCAATCGCATTCATTTCTTCGATTGTTTTTTCGTTGACAGGAATTGTTCCGTTTTCGCGTTCTTTCTTTAATTCAGCCTCGCGTTCCCCGTGGGTGTAGATTCTTGTTTGTCCTTTGGCTTTTCTTGAATCGCGGATTTCCTGCAAAAATTTTGACATGTTTCGCTTTATTGTTTCTTTTTCGCCGAAGATGCCGTAATCGAACGCCATAAAATAATGACAAATGCCCGTGTGGCCCGGTTTTCTGTTTACATGATTAGACGTAAGTCCGCTAGAGATTACGGCGGAAAACAAATCTACAACAATGCTAAGGCCGTAACCCTTGTGTCCGCCGTGAAGCGTTCCAAGTCCGCCAAGAGGAGCGATGCCGCCGCCCGCTTTTGCGATTATATTTTCGACAACTTCCGCGGCGTTATTGCATGGATGTCCGTTTGCATCTAACGCCCAGTTGTCGGGCAGCGGCTGTCCGTTTTTTCTGTAAACTTCCAATTTTCCGCGCGGCACTACAGTTGTGCTTGCGTCATAGGAAAATGTAAAAGGCTCTGCCGGCATCGCAAGCGCAAGAGCGTTTGTGCCTGTCATCGCTTCAGAACCGAAAGTCGGAACGCAGATCGCTTCTGTGTTTGTCATTGATACGCCGATTAAATCCTGTTCCGATGCAAGTTCCGTGTAATAGCTTGCGATTCCGTAATGGTTGGAATTGCGCACAGTGATCATGCCGCAGCCAGAGCTTTTTGCTTTTTGAATCGCAAGATTCATTGCGTTTACGCCGACAGTTTGCCCCATTCCCTTGTTTGCGTCGATGCAGGCCGAGATCGGCGTTTCGTGCACAATTTCCGTTTTGGCGCTTACGTCAACCTGACCCGATGTTATTTCTTCATGATAACGCGAAAGCCTGTGAATGCCGTGAGACTCTATTCCGTAAAGGTCCGCCCTTAAAAGAACATCGGCAATTGTCTTGCTCTCGTTATGCGAAAACCCATACGCGCAAAACAAAGCCTCGCAGAAATTTCTCGCTTTACCGGTGTCAACAAGCATATCCCCTCCCAAGGCTAATTCGTGTTAATCAATTATCCGATTACTTTTTTTAGGTCTTCCACCTTGTCTGTTTTTTCCCACGGGAATTCGCTTCTGCCGAAATGACCGTAAGAGGCTGTCTTTAAATAAATCGGGCGGCGAAGGTCAAGGGTTTTAATAATACCCGCGGGACTTAAATCAAAAACTTTTTCTACGGCTTTTGAAATTTTCGCTTCTTCAATTTTGGCGGTGCCGAATGTTTCTACCATGACCGAAACAGGATAGGGTACGCCGATTGCGTAAGCAAGCTGAATCTCGCAGCGATCTGCAAGTTTGGCCGCAACGATATTTTTTGCAACGTAACGAGCCGCATAAGCCGCGCTTCTGTCAACTTTGGTCGGGTCTTTGCCGGAGAACGCGCCGCCGCCGTGTCGTCCCATGCCGCCGTATGTGTCTACGATAATTTTTCTGCCTGTAAGACCTGTATCGCCGAAAGGTCCGCCCACTACAAAGCGGCCTGTGGGATTAATAAAATATTTTGTTTTATTGTCGAGGAGACCTGTCGGTTCAAGAACAGGTTTGATTATTTTTTCGACAATTGTAGTTTCGATTTCCTTGTATGTAACTTCCGGATCATGCTGATGAGAGACAACAACCGCGTCGATGCGCACAGGTTTAAAACCTTCGTATTCGATCGTTACCTGACTTTTTGAATCGGGGCGCAGCCATTTAATCGTGTTGTTCTTCCTCAATTTTGTAGCGTTTAATAAAATTTTGTGCGCGAGCATTATCGGCATCGGCATAAGCTCTTTTGTTTCGTTACACGCAAAGCCGAACATCATTCCCTGATCGCCCGCTCCCTGCTGTCCCTTGAATTTTTTTAAACCGGTGCCTGACACACCCTGCGAAATATCGGGTGACTGGCTGTGGATCATGTCGAGTACCGCCATCGAATTACAATCAAGGCCGTAAGAAGGATCGGTATAACCAATTTCTTTGGCAATATCCCGTACAAGATGATGAAAGTCAACAAACGCTTTTGTTGTAATTTCTCCGCCTACAAGAACAAGCGAAGTTGACGCGAAAGTTTCGCAGGCAACCCTGCTGTTAGGATCTTCCTTTAAACAGGCATCGAGAATTGCGTCTGATACCTGATCGCAAAGTTTGTCCGGATGGCCTTCGCCGACCGACTCGGAAGTAAAAAAATATCGGGATGATTTCATGTTTTTCTCCTTATTATTATAGTAGAAAGAAACTGCGTATTTAGCAAGTCCCAAAAAACCGGCAAATTAAAGATGGTAAAATTTACTGTTTACCAATTTAACTATAAGCATTATACTGTATCCATGCGAAAATCAGAGGAGGGAAATATGGAGAAACAGGCTGTCAGCAAGAGGAAGCTTGGCGCGGCAGTTCCGGTCGGAGCGCTGCGGTCAAAAAACGGAATCGGGGTTGGCGAATTTGCCGATTTGGCCGAATTTGCCGTTCTTTGCAGGAAGATGAAAATTGGCCTAATCCAGATTCTGCCGGTAAATGACACCGGTTTCGAAAGCTCCCCCTATTCCAGTTTGACAGCCTTCGGACTTCATCCGTTGTATTTAAGCATCGAGGGGCTTGACGAATACGCAAAAGCCGACAATTCGATAAAAACCCGCATCAAAAACGCAAGAGAAAAATTCGACAGTTACAAACGATTTAACCACTACGAAGTGTTAAAGGAAAAGCTCGAGATCTGCCGCATGATATATTCAATCGTCAAGGCCGATATTGTAAAGAGCGCGGATATGGCGTCATGGATCGATAAAAATTCGTGGGTAAAAGAATATGCCGTTTACAGAAGATTAAAAGAAAAAAACGATCAAAAGTCATGGAAGGACTGGAAGGAATACAGCACGGTTACTGCCGCAGATATCCAAAAACTCTGGAATGACAAAAGCCTTGCAGAAGAGCATTTTTTCTGGGTTTGGCTTCAAAAGGCTTTGGATACGCAATTTGCAAAAGCGTCAAAGGCAATTACGGACGCAGGGTTAATCATGGAAGGCGATTTGCCGATTCTTATGAACGAAGATTCCTGCGATGTTTGGGCTAACCCCGAAATTTTCAACCGCGAACTTTCCGCAGGCGCGCCGCCTGACATGTACAGCCCCGAAGGTCAAAACTGGGGTTTCCCGATTTACAATTGGGAAGCGCAGGAAAAAGACAATTTTGCATGGTGGAAAAAAAGACTGTCAGTCGCCCAAAAATATTATCAGGCTTACAGAATCGATCACGTTCTGGGCTTTTTCCGCATCTGGGCAAGTTCACCTAACGATTACTCGTCGGCGCTTGGGCGCTTTGTTCCGTATACGCCCGTAACGGCAGGCGACTTGAAAAGACTCGGTTACGACATGGGAAAAATTCGCTGGGTGAGCCGTCCGCATATTCCAACGGGCGAAGTCTGGGACGCATTAAAGATCAACTGGGGAAGCCTTTACACCGAAGACGAATTGAAAACAGCGGCAGAAAAAGTTTTTTCCAAAGCGCTTGTGCGTCTGTACAGCGAAGAAATCTGGCTCTTCAAGAAAAAAATCAAAGGCGAAAAAGATATTGACGCTTTGGGGCTTCATCCTGCCGTAAGAAATTATTTATTGGGCAAATGGAAAGACAGGCTTTTCCTTGAATATCAAAGGGGACGGTTTTTTCCTGTTTGGTATTTCAGAAATTCGACGGCATATAAATCGCTTTCGCAGGATGAAAAAAACGGACTTGAAGCCCTGCTTGAAAAACGCAGCAGAAAATCGGAAAAAATATGGTCGCGTCTTGGAATGAAGCTTCTTTCCGTTCTTGTCGAATCTTCTCCGATGCTTCCGTGCGCCGAAGATTTGGGCGCGGTTCCGGCATGCGTTCCCAAAGTGCTTTCCAGATTGAAAATTTTGGGTCTTCGCGTTGTGCGCTGGTTCCGCGTTTGGGAAAGGGAAGGGCAGCCGTACATTCCGTTCGAAGAATATCCGCATCTTAGCGTCTGCACTCCTGCGGTTCACGACAGTTCGACAGTGCGCGAATGGTGGGAAAGGGAAACCGATCAGGGGCAGTTCTCCGGTTTCTTGGGCGTTCCGTCTCTTCCAAGAATTTACAATCCCGGAACCGCAAAAGCGATTCTTTCCAAGACGGCATCCGCAAGATCGCGTTACAGGGTTTTCCAGATACAGGATTTGTTGCACTTGTCGAATAACTGGTATTCTGAAAATCCTGCCGACGAAAGAGTCAATGTTCCGGGAACGGCGAATGAATTTAACTGGACTTACCGTCTTCCCGCAACTATCGGCGATATAATGAAAGACAAGGAATTGATCCAGTCTGTCGCGGAAATAAGCAGGATAAGACCTGTTAAAAAATAAATTTTCTCATTTGGTTTCTATTAACGTTTGACGTTTTTTTTGGGAGGAAAAAATGGCGGATCAATATATTGTCAGGAGCAACGATTACATTAAAATACTGCCTGTTTGGGCGCAGGAGCTTGCGACTAAATACGGTTCAAAAACCGCGAATCTTTATTTATTGCACGGTAATATCCGCGATTTTCTTCCGCACGAAAGAAAAGAAGGGGAATTTTCCTTTACAAGAGTGCAGGATTACATTTCTGAAATTCTTTTCGGCAACAGGGATATAATCGCATATTACGATCTTTCAAACGGCGTAACATTCTGCGAACCGCAGATGGAAAGCGATTACCTTGCGGCGGTTCCCAAATTTGCGCCTAACCCCGAAGTTGACAAGAGCGATTTTCTTTCCAATGATCCAAAGGTGAGTTTTCCGTATCTGGAAAAATATTTTCTTTCGCGCATTCCCAAAGACAAAAAAAACAAATGCAGAATGGTTTTTATTATCGATTTTGCAGAGCAGATAGTTCCTACAGGCGATTTAATCCGCGTTTCCGACGCCGACAGATATTGTATGGTAACTTTCAGCAGATGGGCGACAGATCCAAAATTCATTTATGGTGACATTTCGATTATTTTGTTAACCGAAAATCTTTCCGATATTTCATCGCGTCTTATAAGTTCTCCTTCTACGGTAAAAATTTGCGTTCCGTTTCCTGATGCAAAAATACGCGAAAGTTTTTTGCGCTCCAAGGAAAAGGAAGGAAAACTTTTGCTGGATAGGGGTTTGTCTCCCGAAAAACTTGCTGCGATTACATCCGGTCTTAACTTAATGAATCTAAACCGTCTTGCTGCGGAAAGTTACGAAAAGGACGAGCCGTTGTCATTGGAGTTTATGCGTCAAAAGAAAAAAGAAATTATCGAAAACGAAGCAAGCGGTCTTTTGGAATTTATGGAAACTTCGTTTGATCTTTCCCATGTTTCAGGCCACGACTTTGTAAAAAAGCGGTTTAAAAATGCCGCGAAAGCGATAAAAAAAGGACGACCCGATGTTTTGCCAATGGGATACTTGATTGCAGGTCCTGTCGGAACGGGAAAAAGTTTTATGGTAAGCGCGTTTGCAGGCGAAATTGGAGTTCCAATGGTAAAGTTTCGTAACTTTCGCACCAAGTGGCAGGGAGAAACCGAATCCAATCTGGAAAGGGTTTTAAACATACTTGTAGCAATGGCTCCCGTTGGAGTTATGATAGACGAAGCGGATGCGTTTCTTGGAGATCGCCAAGGTGGTGAAGGCGATTCCGGCACAAGCAATCGCGTGTTTGCGCAGATTGCATCGTTCATGGGAAACACGGAATACCGCGGAAAAATTATCTGGTTTTTAATCACATGCCGTCCCGATTTAATTCCAATCGACTTAAAACGTCAGGGACGCGCCGAAGAACATTTGGCTCTTTTTTATCCGGAAACAAAAAAAGACAGGGAAGACCTTTTTTATACGCTGGTTCGCAAACTTGATTTGGATATCCGCAACTTTTCCATTTCAGACCTTTTTAAGAAATACGACCATGAATATTCCGGCGCAGACCTGGAAGCGGTTTTGGTACGCGCCAAATTGTTAGCTGCAATGGCAGACCGTATTTTTGTAAAACGCGAAGACATGGAAGAAGCAATGGCAGACTTTGTTCCTGCGGCGTATCCTCACGAAGTTGAGCTTCAAAATCTTGTCGCAGTTCTTGAATGCACATCCAAAGAAATGATACCCGATCGTTTCCGTAAAATGCCGCGCACAAAGATTATAAACGACATACAGGAATTAAAATCGCTGCTTGGAGAAAGATAACAAACATTGCAGACTGCACGCAAGCATAGCTTAATAATTAACGCTACATACTTAGAAATTATATATAAGAGCGAAGGTAAAAACGCCTGTGCTTTAAATTATCCGCGAAGCGGATTAATGGCTCTGGCATTATTTTTTACAGCCGCTAGCTGGCATTTTCAACGCAGACCAAGCTGCTTGCGCAGCAATAGTAAGGCCCACAATCCTTTTTACCTGCGCTCTTTCAAGTAATTATTAAGTACGCATGTTAATTAAAAATGGTCAA
>Ga0209755_10002466_pt1 | contig 25386 bp, 24 predicted proteins | sample TergutCo191P1_FD_187301 | JGI IMG/M metagenome (GOLD analysis project Ga0209755, IMG submission 187301) | Cornitermes sp. P1 segment gut microbial communities from Petit-Saut dam, French Guiana - Co191P1 (SPAdes) (version 2) | ecosystem: Host-associated > Arthropoda: Insects > Digestive system...
GGTTTTGCACCGGATTGCCGTCGAGGGCGGAAAGGTTGATGGGAACTGGAGCGTTGGTGGTAGAATTGTTGCCGAGCTGGCCGAAAGTGTTTGATCCCCACGTCCAGAGGTTGCCATTGACGTCGATGGCGAGGGAGTGGCCGTCGCCGGCGGCAACTTGCTCGAACATAACTTCGTTGCTCATAAAGTTGGTACCGGTAATAGTGGCGGTTTGACCACCGGCAGTAGAACCGGTGTTTGGGGAGATGCCAGTGATGGTGGGGGCGCCGTTTAGGGCGGTGGCGAGATTGGAAATAATCTGCTGAATCTGATAAAAAGAAATGATGACAGCAGTCAAAACAAAAAGACACTTGAGGGCAAGTTTTCTCTTGCAAAAGAGAAAAAAACTGAGCTGCATGGGAGAATATTTCACTTGGGTTTAATATCTTTCTTTTTGTTTTAGATAGTAAATGCCTTGGTTTCCCGCAGTTTTTGTTTTGACTCTCGCACTTGTATCTAGTCTAACTTAGCTTGAGGGGAATGTCAAGATGGGATTTTGGGCTGCGCAGAAGGCGGTCTTGCGCGCAAATTTAGGGGGCGATGGCTTGGTACCAGAGGTGGAGTTCTTCGATGAGGAAGGGGTTTTGGCTGGCGGCGGCGAGGTCTTCGAGCTCTTTCATGAAGGCGGGGGCTTGGTGTTGTAGGCGCTGAGCGCGGTAAGATTCCCACTGCTTTTGCTCGTGCTGAGTGAGAGTGCTGGGGAAATTGCGGGCTTTGTAGTGGGTGAGGAGGTCGGGGAGACGGGGGTCGGCGAATTCGGGGTGGAAGTCGACTAGGGCGTCGGGCGTAGCGCTGCGGACGGCGTCGGCGCGAACGGCGTCGGCGTCGTTCAAGAAGCCGTCGTAGAGGGCGGATTCGGGGTCGGGCGCAGGTGGAAACTCCGGCTTTTCTTCTTTGCCCTCGCGCATTTGTTCGACGAAAGTGGGGTCGCGCAGCAGGGTTTGGAGGTTTTTTTCGACTGTTTTTTTATCTAGGTGGATTTTGTTCCAGCCGTCTTGTTGGTCGAGGACGCCGATGGGCGCGACGGCCGGACAGCGGTTGTATTTGAGTTGCTTGACTATTGGGAAGAAAGAAGAATCTGACGAATGACCGTTTGTTCGCGTATGTTTGTCGGGTTCTTCTTCTCTTCCCTTCAGTAAATCGTCTAAATTGTAGCGGAGGTCGTAGACTAGGACGTTGCCGTTTGGTGCTGGGGCGAGGGGGAAGAAAACGCTGGTTTTGTTGTGCTCGGAGGAGAGGCGGCCGGAGGCGTAGACGAAGGGTTGGGGGTGGGCGAGATTGACGAGTTTTTGGACGGATTTTTTATCGCGTATTTTGAAGAGATAATGGAAGAGCTTGGGCTGTTTGGTTTGGATAAGCCGGGTGACGTCGATTAGGGCGGTGACGTCGGAGAGGGCGTCGTGGGCGTTGGCGTGGGCGATGCCGTTGAGACTGGTGATAAGTGCAAGGCGGTTGGTGGCTTTGCCCTCGGCATCGGACGGCCAATTGATGCCGTCGGGACGCAGAGCGCGGGTGAGGCGAACGACGTCCAGCAGATCCCAGCGACTGCGGGCGTCCTTCCACTGCCACTGGTAGGGGTCGTAAAAGTTGCGCCAAAGTAGATGGCGCATGAATTCGTCGTCGAAACGGACGGAATTGTAGCCGGTGGCGATAGTGCCGGGGGTGAAGATTTCGGTGGCGATGAGGCGGCAAAATTCGGCTTCGGACAGGCCGTCCTGCTGGGTTTGCTGTGGGGTGATGCCGGTGACGAAAATGGCGTGGGGCGAGGGGAGAGTGTCGTCGGCGAGCTTGACCAGGAGATTGATGGGGTCGCCGATGGGCTCGAGGTCTAGATTCGTGCGCTGACCGGCGAACTGCATAATGCGATCGGCGCGAGCATCAAGACCGGAAGTCTCTAGGTCGTAGAAAAAGAAGGTTTGGGTGGTAGCCATGGGGTTATTTTAGCATGAAAAAAGGACCGCTTGGCGAGCTAATGCTCGACTTGCGGTCCGGTCTGGTTTTATTTATAATTCACATATTTGACAGCCATGTCTGCTGTCAAATCTACCTCCCTTTCAGTCAGCCCTTCTCCGAAAATTATGTCCAGATATTTTTCGGGGAGGCTAGCTTGGCTTACCCAAACTAACTCATCAAGCGCACCGTCAGGAAACAGGGCGGTTCTGCCTGATTCGTCTAGCCCGTCAGTCGGGATGCCGATCCAAGCAAAACAGCTTTCCGCGAGGCGCACGGAGCTATAAATATAGGTAACTTTAAACTTCGTCCCCGCGGGTAGCGGGCCAAACGAGACGCCCGATTCGCGGGCGGGTGACGGACGAAGGTTTACGTCGTTCAGCACCGTAATAACGAAGCCGCCAGGCACATCATACCTAAACGCCGTTTCCGGTGTAAAACTTTCCGCTTCGGCTATCTTGTCGGCGATAGCAGCCGTCTGGGTAGGGGTAGCTGGCGTTTCTTGGCTCCTGTTGGTGGTGACAATTTCGACATTGTTGACGCCGCCGCCACTCGTGCCTGTGATACTGACTAGTGCGAATATCACCGCCGCGACCGCTAGTAAGGCGATCGCTCCTTGTTTTGGATTCCACCGTTTCATACAAACCCTCCCCTTTGGGCCTCGCGGCCCTGATTTTTTATGTACTAGGTATCAAAAGGTAACTCTCACCCATTATACCACAGATGAAGAAAAAAGTCAATAGTGGTTTTAACAGAGGTGGGCGGAAAGGTATTTGCTGGCGGAGATGGCGGCGGAGGCGCCTTCGCCGGCGGCGACTACGGCTTGCTTGACGCTGCCCATGCGGCAGTCGCCGGCGGCGAAGAGGCCGGGGATACGCGTGCTAAAGTCTGGTTTGGTTTCTACCGAGCCGTCGCTCGCTAAGATTTCCGAGGGCAAAAACCCGGTGGCGGGAACCATACCCACGAACACAAAGGCAAAGTGGGCGGAGAAGCTTTTGGTAGCGCCGGACTCTTTGAGCCGGCCTTTGACGCTGGCGAGTTTGCCGCTACGCGCCACAAATTCCCAGGGTTCGATGCCGGTGATGACGGTAATGCGGGGTTCGGCTGCCAGGCGCGCTTTGAGCACGTCGCTGCAACGCAGGGCGGAGCGAGAGAGGATGGTGACGCCGCTGGCGTATTTGAGCAGAAAGAATGACTCTTGGACGGCGGAATTGCCGCCGCCGATGACGATGACTTTTTTGCCGGCGACCAGGGGGCCGTCGCAGGTGGCGCAATACGACACGCCGGGGAGGTCTTCGCCAGGGAGGCCGAGTTTGCGGCGGACGGTGCCAGTGGCGACGATGACGCTACGCGCCAAAACCGACTCTTCGTCGATGGTGAGGGCGAAATGATCTTTGGCCTTCGCCACAGCGGTGCATTCGCCGTACTCGACCTTGGCGCCGAAAGATTCGGCCTGGGTGCGCATGAACTGCATGAGCTGAGCGCCGGTGCCGGCAAAGCCGGGGAAATTTTCGATCTTGCTGATGATGCCGGTGAGACCGCCGATGGATTCGCGCTCGTACAAGCGCACGGACAGATTTTCGCGGGCGGCGTAGATGGCGGCAGTGAAAGCCGCTGGGCCGGAACCGATGACGGCTACGTCCAAAAGTTTGGCGGATTTAGTAGGCACTGGCACCGGAAAGCTCGTAGTAAAGTTGAAGCATTTCTTCTGGATATTCTGGTTCGTTTATGGGTACAAGCATGATGATAAATTTGAGCGGGGAGTTGGCGGGGATGCCCCCAACTTCTTGGTCGCCATAAGCGAGTTCGGCGGGGATGGAGATTTCGCGAACACCACCGATACGCATGCCGATAACGCCCTGACTCCAGCCTTCGATTACAGACTTATAGCCAGGCAAGTAGCTTACTAGGGAGGAAGGGTTGCCAAAGTCGTCCAAAGAAGTGTCGAAAACGGTCTCGTCGGAGAGCCAGCCGATATAGAAAGCGACGTAGTCGGAGAAGTCTTCGGTGACTTCGGCGCCGTCGCCTACCTTTAGGTCGGTGGTGGTGACGGTGGTAATGGCGGCAGAGTTGAAAGATTTGACCCGTGATTTGTAGGTGACGAATTGGTCGAAATAGGCGTCAGAGAGTTCTGTGGTGTAAGCGTAAAGTTGCGCCTGGTACTGAGCGGAAAGTTCTTCGAAACGGGCTTGTTTTTCGGTGTCGACCTGGGTGGTGCTAGTAGAATTGTTCCAGTCGACAACCATGCCAAGGTAGAGAGCGGCGGTGGAGCCAAGCAAAATGATGGCGATAATAAAAATGCCGATGCGCTGCCCTAGGGACGTTTTTAGTTCTGGATTTTGTGTCATTTGACCTCCATGCTTATAGCCCACCGTTATTTAATTTGTTCTAATTGTTGCATTATACCACTTATTTCGTCAGAAGTTAAGGTTTTGTCCGGGTGGGCGAATTCGAGGTGGAAGGTGTAATTGCAGGAAGTTTGGTGTTTTTGGTAGATAGACAGGGGGGTGACGACGAAAATGAGGTTTTGCTTGGCCAGTACGCTAACGATTTTATCATAGATAGACTGATAGTTGGCTGAAGAAACGAGGGTGATGTCGCGCGAAACGGTGGGGAATTGCGAGATGCGGAAGGTGGACTGAGCGGGAGGTAGAGCGAGCAGGGGCTCGAGGGAGAGCTCGAAGGCAGAGACGGTGGCGGGGAGTTTGAGGGCGGTTTTGACGGAATTTTTGATTTCGCCTACGATGCCGATGGATTGGTCGCCGAGGTAGATGCTGGCGGAGCGCTTGGGCTCGAAATAGGCTTCGTCCTGGGCGGGCTGGATGGGTTCGAAGGTGAAGTCTGGGCCGAGCGCTTGGAGGTGTTTTTTGGCGGCGTAGAAATCGCCGGTGATGACAAGGGCGAGGTTGTTGAAAGTTTGGGGGACTTTTTCATCGGTCAAACCTTCGTCTCTCAGGTAGACTTGGTTCATTTCGAAGAGGGCGAAATGGTCGTAGCCGTCTTTTTGGTTGGGGTGGATTTTTTCCAGCAGGCTGGGGATGAGTTGCTGGCGGACGTACTGGAGGTCGGGGCTGATGGAGTTGATGATTTTGTAAGAGTTTTTGGGGTCTTGGCCGACGTTAGTGATGAGGTTGGCGCTGATAAAAGAGTAGGAAAGGATTTCGTTGGCGCCGGCGGCGGCTAGTTTGTCGCGAATCTGGGTCTTGAGGGTGAAGAGGGGGTTTTTGGCGGCGGTGGAGTGGGTGGGAACGGTGGGGGTGATGTTGTCGTAGCCGAGGAGGCGGCCGACTTCTTCGATGACGTCTTGTTTGATGTGGATGTCGGTGCGCCAGTAGGGGGGCGTAACGTTGATCTGCTCGCAGGGACACTTGTCTGGCTTGCCGCAATCGCAGGAAATGTCGAAACCGACGTTGCGGAGGGTGGTTTCGATCTGCGCATAGGAATAATCCGTCCCGAGGAGGTTGTTGATGTCGGATGTTGTAATTTTTACAACACCTGGTTTGGGGGGCGAAGGGTATTCGTCGAAAATGGCTAGGGGTTTCATTTGGCTAGCGGTGAGGGCGGCGAACTGTTTGAGCACTGGCAGGGTGCCATCGGCGGGCTGACCTTTGGTGAAACGGGTGATGGCTTCGCTAAAGATGCCGTGAGCCATGCCGGTTTTGCGCAAGTGAAACAGCGAGAAAGTGGCGGATTCGACGATGATTTTGCGGGTGTTTTCGTCGATGATGGTGTTTGCGCCGCCCATGGCGCCGGCGAGGGCGACGGGATGATTGTTGCTGGTGACGAGGATGTCGCTCTCGGTACACTGTACTTCCCTGCCGTCGAGCAGCTCGATTTTTTCGCCGGATTTGGCCGCGCGAACGATGACTTTGGGCGTGGTGCTTTTGCCAACCTCTACAAATTTGTCGTAGTCGAAAGCGTGGAGGGGCTGGCCGGTGAGCAGCATGAGGTAGTTGGTGGCGTCGACTAGGGGAGAGATGGGGCGCATGCCGGAGCGGGAGATGAGAGTGTCCATTTCGGTGAGGTATTTTGACTTGGCGCCATCTTTGCGCTCCATGATGAGGGCGCTGTAGCGGGGGCAAAGTTTGGGGTCGGCGATCTTGATGGAGAGTTTTTCGCTGCTTTTTAGTACAAAGTCTTTGGCGGCGGTGGCGGCGAGGAATTCTGGGGTGACGAAGGGCTGACCCAGGACGCCGGCGACTTCGCGGGCGAAGCCAATGATACCAAAGGTGTCGGGGCGGCGGGTGAGGGGTTTGTTTTCGACGTCGAGGATGGTGTCGGCCAGGTCGAAAACTTCGGCGAAGGGTTGGCCGGGGTGGGCGATCTGCGGGTCGAGCTCGGCGATGGCGCTGTGGTCGGTACCGAAGTCTAGTTCGTCGGCGCCGGCGAGCATGCCGTGAGACTGATGACCGCGAAGTTCGCGCGAGCCAATGATGAACGGAGCGTCCTCATTGGCGCTGGCCGGGACGGTAGCGCTGGGGGCGATCCAAACGGCAAGCATACCCTTGCGGACATTTGGCGCGCCGCAAACGACTTGGATCAAACCGTCTTTGTCGCGCGGAGGTTTGACCTGCGCTTTACCTACGTCAATCTGGCAGAGCGACAGATGCGTATCGGGGATTTTCTCGCACTCGACGACGCGCGCGACGAAGATATTGTCGTATTTGTGGGTTTGGTCGATGACGTCTTCGACTTCCACGAGGCGCGAGCCGATTAGCGCGACCAGATCGTCGGTCGAAATGTTAATGTCTACGTATTTTTTGAGCCAATTGAGTGAGATTTTCATATTATATTTCCCTATCCATTATTATATTGCGTGGCCGGAAGCCGTGTTCTTCATGAAAGCCCGTGGGGCCGTAAGGCCAGTCGAGGTCGAGGTTTGGGTCGCTGGCGCTGTCGTAAACGAAGAGATCATGGTTGAGGTCTTGGACAGCCTTCAAATCCTCTATCTTCGCCGGTCGGATGTTGACGTGGGTCATTTGGTTGCTCCTTTTTGATGTCTGTTGACATTGTGGGGACGTTTTGTTATACTTTTCTTGGAATCACCATGTCGCGATAGGCCTAAGGTTTCGACCGACCGCTGATGCGTGATGTTTATACCGGCCCTGCCTAAGGTTTCGACCGACCGTATGGGTCGGTTGCGTTTCTTGGTGGTTTTTTTGTACTCCAATATATTTTTGTACTTACTAATTCTGATGACCTTTGACTTGAACGGAGATAGTAGGTGGGAGAAACGATGGCTAGGGGCAATAATAAGCTTCAATTTGTTGTGCTCTTCCAGATACTCATAGAGACAGCAAAAGTCGCCGTCGCCACTGATGACGATTGCTTTTTCATATTCTGGGAAAACTCTGGCTGCAGCCCAGAGTACTAATTCGGCATCGACGTTGCCCTTGTGCATCTCTTTGCCTTGTTCTAAATAAGCCACAGTTGGTTTATAGATCAGCTCAAATCCGGCTCTGGTTAAATTAAGGTAAAGTCCGGTATTTTGCGGAATGAAGCCTATGAATAGGAATGCCCTAGTCACATTATGCTTGTTTTTTAGATATAGACGGAGACGCCTAAAATCTACGCGCCATCCTTGGCTTTGGGTGCCGAGATTGAGATTCTGGCTATCGATGAAGGCATAGGTGATGGGATTGTTGTTTTTGCTTTTCATTGTGTTGCCTCTTGAAAAACAAATGAAAAGTATTTATACTGGTAGTGCTGTCGGCTCATTTTGCTAGTTTTTGAGAGTAGACGTGAATTAAACTGGCGGTCGACCAAAAAATTGCAGAAAGCTCTCTTCGCGGGAGTTTTTTGTTGGTTTTTTTGATTCATGATAGTATCTCCTCCAATATTTCGGGAAATTCGGGGCCGCCGAGTTCTTTGAAGGTGAGGTGGCCTTTGCCGGCGAGTGGGATGATTTTCGTGTTTTTGATGGAACTCCTCAGGATTTCGACGCTTTCTTGGATTTGTGGGACGTCGTCGACGGAATAGATGAGTGAGACGCCGGCGGTTTTTGCGGCGAGGTTTTTGTCGATGTCGAACTCAAAGAAGGTTTGGTCGAACGGCTCGCTGTCGTAGGGCGGCGCTATGATGCCCAGCCAGGGCGCGGCCAGCACGACTTTGCCCACCCGCGGCGCGTCGTTTCCGCTGAGGTAGCGCACGAGAAATCCGGAGCCACAAGAATGGCCGATGAGCATAGTGTTTTCGTCTAGCTCGAAGCGCTCCAGTTCGCGCTTCCAGACCTCGTACTCGGGGTAATAGCATTTTGGCATTTCGATGGCGACGGCGTGGATGTCGCGAATCATCAGTTGTTTACTGAGCCACGGGAACCAGTGGGCGTTGCTGGCGGTGGGAAATTTTGGACCGTAAAACTCTTTTTCGGTCAGCCAACCGTGGATGAGGAGGGCTTTTTTCATGCGGCGTCCTTTTCTAGTGCCTTTTGGATGGCTGCTCGGTAGTCGGCAAAAATGTTGAATTTGCCGGCGAGGATGTCGTCTACGGGTAGCCAATCTAGGCTGGCTGTGCTGACTTTGTCTGCGCCCTTTTCTTCGACGATGAGTGGGGTGTTTTCTGGAATGGTAAGAGAATAAAACAATACGATCTTGTGAATTTCGCGGCCAGTTCTCTTGGTCCATTCTTGTTTACTAATTCCCATTTCGGTGATTTCTCCCGTAAAATCTACGCCGGTTTCTTCTTTGATCTCGCGACGGAGAGCAGCGTCGAAGGTCTCGCCATGATCAACATGGCCGCCGACCATGCTGTAAACGCCGTCGCTATAGAGAGGCAGGAGGGCTTTGGTTCTTTCGGCATTGAAGATGATGGCTTTGACCGAGACTTCCCAAAGGTCGTCCTGCTCGATGAGCGAGATGATTTGGTAACCGTACTGATCGGCGTCAGCCCTGATATCGGGGCGATTAGCCCAAGCGAAGTCCTTGGTTTTGCCGACGTGACCGACGATTTTTCGGATGGCGCGACCGGTGGGGTGGCGATTTGGGCTGCTTTCGTCGTCATTCTCGTATTCATACTCTTCGAGTATGAGAGCGTCGCCGGGCTCGCATTCGAAATCCGCCACGCGGAATTCGTAGGTTTTTTGCCCACTTAAAACTAAGTCGAAATATTCTTTGGATAGTTTTTTATGGATTTCGCGGGTCATTTTGTGGCTCGCTCGTGATCTTGATTTTTTGCGCTAGGTTTGGTACAATTGGGGCACAAATCGCCATTAGGCGCCACTCCCCTCGTAGAAATGCGGGGGGAGGAAACTTTTAATATCTTTTTTGCCGTTGAGTCACGGATGGCGAGAAACTTTTTTCCGCCTATGGTGCCGATGCGTTCTACTAAACGATTAGCGCTAAAAATTCTAGCTTGAGACAAAATAGCGGTCGACGTGACGCCCGGTTCGATTTCGCCAACCTTTATGTAGAAATATCCTTCTTTGTCTTTGGATGTCAGAGGAATACCGAAAAACATCCATTCATTTATCCTGGATAGTATCAAAACCGGGCGGGAATAGATTTCGCCTTTGCCGTCTTGTTCGAAACCGACGTTTATGCCAATTTGGCACCACCAAATGTCGCGCTCATTGAATTGCGGGGTGCGCTTGCGCTTGTCAAGTTGTTTTTTGACGATGTTCCAGCTATCAAAATCTTTTGCCGTGTTGGCTGGTTGATGGATCTCGCGGGTCATCGAAAACCTTTCAGGAAGCGGAGGCGGCCGGATTCGAGGTAGCGGATGTCGTGGAGGCCGGACTTGAGCATCAAGAGACGATCGATGCCGCCGCCCCAGGCAAAGCCGCGGTATTTTGCCGGGTCAATGTCAGCCGTCCTCAGAACATTTGGGTGGATCATGCCGCAGCCGAGCATTTCGAGCCAGCCGGCGCCTTTGCCGCCGATGGATTTGGGCTTTTCGATCAAAAACTCTAAAGATGGCTCGGTGAAGGGGAAAAAGCCGGGCTGGGTGCGGATTTTGAGGGTTTGACCGAAGTAGCGTTCGAAAAACTCGCGCAAGACGCCGAGCATTTGGCCGAGGTTACAATCGGGCGAAACGTAGACGCCTTCGCATTGATAGAGCGTGTGTTCGTGCGTGGCGTCGAGGTCTTCGTTGCGGAAAACGCGACCGGGGACGGCGACAGCGATAGCTTTGCCTTCGGCGAGTTTGTGCTGATAGTCTCTGAGTACTCGGTATTGCATAGTACTGGTGTGGGCAGGGGGAATGAAGCCCTCTTCGGTGCGGAAAGTGTCGTAGTCGCCGCGAGCGGGGTGGTCGGGCTCGAAGTTGAGAGAGTCGAACATGTGAAATTCGTCGTCCAACTGGCGGCTCTCGACGATGTCGAAACCCATCAGTTGGTAGATTTCGATGACGCGGTCGAGTTCGGTCATGAGGGGATGACGGCTGCCGTGGTCGGAGGTCATGAGCTGCGGAATGGGCTGGCCCGGCGCGCAAGGCGCGGTGATGTCCAGAGGCTCAACGTCGACGTCCAAAGCTGCTTGCTCGAGCGCGGCAATCTGGTCTAGGACTTTTTGTTTGCGCGTGTTGAGATCTTGACCAAAAGCGGCGCGTTTGGCGACGGGAATGTCTTTGATTTTGGCGTACTCAGCATTTAGAGATTTGAGCTGAGCCTTTAGATCTTCGATTTTTACCATAGATCAATTGTACTAGATAATCAGAATTACAACAACAGATGCGACGGCGAGGAAAACCAAGATAAACCAGAACCAGCCGAAGCGACCGGTTTTTTTGAGGTGTTTGGTATACTCGGAATCTTCGTCCAGGTCGGGGTCGTCTTGGAGGTAAGCACTTTGAGCCTTTTCACGCAGCTCGGCATCGATGCGATCTTGCAGTTCGGACTGCCTTGCGATGTCTTGATGTACCCATATTCCCATAAAACCCTCTTTCTCAAAGTTAAAATTGGCTAATGTTTACTATTATAGCAGAAACGTGTTATGATGTGGTTAATATTTCATTTAAGGAGGTTAAATGGCAACCACAAAAGCCAAGACGAGCAAGCGTCCCACAAAGAAGCCTGCAAAGTCGACAAAATCCGCGGCCGCAAAGCCCGCGAAGATTACAAGGGTGGAAGAAACAATTACTAGCAAGGCGAGTTCAAGCCCTGTGCGCGAGTTTTTTGCGCGCAAGTACGACTCGAACGAGAATATATTGACGATTTTTCGGTCGTCGAAAATTTGGGGGGCGATTCTTGGCGAGGTGATTGGCACAATGTTAATAGCCATGATCCTTTTGACGCTGGGGATATTTAATCCGCTGTATCTGATCTTTGGGGTGATGGCGATCACGATTGCGGTGTTTGCGTTTTCGGGCGCGAACCTCAACCCGACAATCACGGTAGGGATGATGGCGACGCGAAGGATGTCGCCGATTCGGGGCACTCTGTACATCATTGCGCAGGTGCTGGGGGCGTGGTTTGGGCTGCTGATCGTTAATGGGTTTAGGATGGCAGGCGGCGAAGTCGCCCAAGAGCTGCCGATGCTGGAGGCCGCTTTGTCGGGCGAAGGCGCGATGTTTTGGGCTATCACAATGATTGAGCTGATTGGCGCGATTGTCATTGGGTTTTGTTTTGCTCGAGCGTTGGTGTACAAGCGCAGCGTGTTTACTTTTGGCGCCATGGTGGCGGGCGGTGTGTTTGTGGCGGTGCTGCTAGCGGTGGTGCTAACGGGCAACTACCTGGGGATACAAGAAGCTTCCTTCGTGTTGAACCCGGCAATCTCTATCATGTATCAGGCTTTGCCCAGTGAAGCCGCCAACTTTGGCGACCTGATGGGGCAGCTTGGGCTGGCACTTTCGACCTACGTGATCTTCCCTGTCATCGGCGGTGCGATTGGTTTCTACCTGTCCGATCTGGCTACGTCGCTTTCGGGCCAAAAGTTGGCTGAGTAAAAGCTAAGGATGTGAGCGAAAGGCGACCCTGCAAAGGGTCGCCTTTTTGTGGGAAAAACTTAAAGCGCAGGTCAAAGTTCCGGTGTATCTGTTATTTTGAGTTATTCTTGGGGTTTTTCGAGGCGTTTTTGCTCGATGGTGGGCTCGCCGGAAGTGATTTTGACGACATCTTTGTCGATCTGTTCTAGGTTTTTGTGGGCAGAGTTGTAATGGTTGACGGTGGTGCCGAGCGAGTTGCCGAGCTTGTCCATGTAGGTTTCGAAACTGGTGATGTGGGTGCCGAGCTTGGCGACGCGAGATTGGATGGCGATGGCTTCTTTTTCGATCTGGAGGCTGCGCAGGCCTTGGAGGACGGTTTGGAGGTAGGCCATAAAGGAGGTGGGCGAGACGATGATGACTTTGCGATCTCTGAATGCGTATTCGATGAGGTCGCGCTGGCTGGTGCCGGAGGTACCGACGCGGCCCATCAGGAGGTCGTAATAGAGGCTCTCGGAAGGGATGAACATGAAGGCGAAATCCATGGTTTTTTCTGACGGGCGGATGTATTTGCTGGTTTCGTCGATGCGGATCTTGAGGTCGGCCTGGACTTTTTTGGCATACTGTTCCCGGCTGGTTTTGTCTTTGGCGTCGATCATGCGGTTGTAATTTTCTAGGCTAAATTTGCTGTCTACGGGGAGGATTTTGCCCTTGTCGAGAAAAATGACGGCGTCGACAATTTTGCCGTTTTTGAACTCGTATTGCAGTTGGTAGGCACCGGGCGGGAGGACGTTGCCGAGCACCGAGTCGAGGTAAAATTCGCCGAAAACGCCGCGTTGTTTGGGGTTTTGGAGGACGTTTTGGAGGGTTTTTAGCTCGTCGGCGACGGAGACGACGTGTTTGTTGGTCTCGGTGATAGTGGCGATGCGGGCAGAAATGTCGGCGACGACCTTGTTGCTCTCGTGGAGCTGGCGGTTGGACTGTTCGAGCTGCTTACCGATGGAATCTTGCACCTGAGCGTTGTTTTTGTCGAGCTTTTCACTCATGGAATCTTTGAGGCTGCTGATTTGTTTGTTCATGACCACAGCCGCAAAAGCAAAGCCGAAGATGAGGGCGATGAGGAGGATGGTGAGGATGGTTTCCATAGTTTTATTTTAGCATACTGGGCATGCTAAAGGGCCGGCGCGGAGGCCAGCCCTTTAGATCTTGGGGAAATTATTTTTTTTTGAACTTATGGTCAATCTCATCCATAGCCAATAGGTAATTGGCTTGTGCGACAGTGCGGATGCCAAGTTCGCCAGTACAGATAAGAGCTTGGGCTATTATGGATGACTTATTAGGTCCTACTGCCACGGTTTGCGTCTCGTAGTAATCAATATTGATTGTTGCGAAGATGGCTGCGGCTTGAGTCTCTATTGGTCTAAAATTTTCTGGGGGTTCACCGTAATTTTCAGTATCCCAAGTTACTGAAATTTTTAATGGCTTGTCAATGTGTCTGCAAAACAATCCACCAAAAGTCGTTTTCTCTAGTGCGCTTTTCAAGTCTTCTACTTCACTCATCAGGATCCCTCCTACATAAAATTTCTACGGCAAGTAGTTGCCGTAGGGTAACGTCATACTAAACTTGAGCTAATATGACTTTATCCTACGGCGGGTGTGAGTGTAAGATTTTTTGGAGGATAGACTGAGAAAATACAGAACGATAAAGTTGTCGAAGTTTTTTGTAATAAACAAAAAACTCTGTACGGGTACAGAGTGAATATTCAATCTGTAAATCGTGACTCGAATTCTCGTTGTCTGTCAACGCGGAAGCAAACTAATAATAATTCTTTCCCTTTTGATCTGAAAATGAACGCCCCCTTGTTTTTTCATAGTATCATGCCCAGCGCATTTTGTCAATGGCGATTTGACTTTTTTGGTGAGTTGTGGGAAAATGTGGGCGGGAGGTGAGATTTGTATTTCGAGTAAGGGGGAGGTGAAAATTGTGAAAATGGATATCAACGGGGGGACAATCTTCATTGAGCTCGGCAAACCTAGTGCCAAAGAGGTGGTTGCGTTTATAGTCGGCAGATCAGAAGAGGTCATCGTGGGAAAAATGGCAATGTCTCACGATGAGTTGTCGAGCGTCTTGGAAGAAAGTCGAAGTAGGCTAGAAGAAAAAGCCAGAGAAAAAAATGTCTCCCTGAAACCCGTTGGCGACCTTAATGCGGCCAAATGTCAGGAACTTATTTCTGGCCCTTTAGGAAAAGTTCTTTTACAAGAGATTATCAAGAAGAACATTCTTGAAGTCCGCCCGAATATAACTGTCGTGTTTGACGAGGGTTTTACTTTCATAGTGGACACGAAAGCTGCGTAATGACCAATTGTACAATTGCGGTTCTATTCGAAGAATAGAACCGCAATTGTACAATTGCGGTTCTATTCGAAGAATAGAACCGCTTTTCACGCAGGAATAACTGCGGTGCAAGCTAAATTACAATGGAAGATCGACGGACTTACTTATCTACGACTTCGCTTTCGACGGGGTCGGAGTTGGACTGGTTTTGGTCGGGTTGGTTGGGTTGGTCACCCCTGCTCGCGGAGGTTTGACCTGCGCTTGAACTTTGCTCGCGAAGGGTTACAATGGCAGTTTTTAGGTCGGAGAGGTTTTGGGCAAGATTGTCGTCGTATCTAAGACGTCGGCGTAGTCATTCATAATGCAAGCATGGTCTCTGACTTTAGTTTTTTAGCAAAGCGGTCGTCGCTAAAGATGACATCGACGGGACGACCAATGATCTGAGACAATGATTCGCTAAGGCCGGCGCGGGCAAAAAGTCGTCCGCGAGGAGGGTTGTTGATGTCTACAATGATGTCGAGGTCGCTATTTTCCAAAAAGTCGCCGCGAGCGAACGAACCAAAAACGCGGGGATTGCTGGCGTTGTATTTCTGCAACGTAGTGCGGATTTCGTCTTTGTTTAGTTCGTGATCTTTCATATTGCTAATAGTATATCACGGGTGGGGCGGAAAAGCGGCTATTTGTCTACAACTTCGCCTTCGACGGGGTCGGAGCTTGAATTGTTGTCGGATTTTTCATCTGTTCCGGAGGTTTGACCTGCGCTTGAACTTCCGCCAGCTTGCTGGTACATCTTGGCGCCGATGGGCATGATGCGGTCGCCCAGTTCCTTGGCGGCGGCCTCTAGGCCGTCTTTGTCGCCTTCGGCTTCTCCCAGCTTTTCCTTGGCGTCTTCGACGGCTTTTTTGATGCTTTCTTTGTCTTCGTCGCTAATCTTATCTTTGTATTCATCTGGCATTTTTTCGGCTTGGTAGATGGCGTTCTCTAGACGGTTCTTGGCGTCGACGGCGTCTTTTTTCTTTTTGTCATCGGCGTCGTGGGTTTCGGCGTCGGCCTTGGCTCGCTCGATGTCGTCTTTGCTCATGTTGCCGGAATTTTGGATGGTAATGCTCTGCTCTTTGCCGGTGCCTTTGTCCTTGGCGGTGACATTGAGGATGCCGTTGGCGTCGAGACTAAAGGTGACCTCGACCTGCGGCACGCCGCGCGGGGCGGGGGCGATGCCGTCGAGGATGAAGCGACCGAGGGATTTGTTGTCGTGGGCAAATTCACGCTCGCCTTGGAGAACGTGGATCTCGACCTGCGGTTGGTTGTCGGAGGCGGTGGAGAAAGTTTCGGACTTGCTGGTCGGGATGGTGGTGTTGCGGTCGATCAGGGGAGTGCGGACGCCGCCCATGGTTTCGATGCCGAGGGTAAGCGGGGTGACGTCGAGCAGTAAGATGTCCTTGACGTCGCCGGCCAGCACGCCGCCTTGGATGGCAGCGCCGATGGCGACGACTTCGTCGGGGTTGACGCCTTGCATGGGATCTTTGCCAAACAGCTCTTTGACCTTGGCGACCACGGCGGGCATGCGGGTCATGCCCCCGACCATAACGACTTCGTCGATGTCGCTGGTACTAAGTTTGGCGTCGTCGAGAGCTTTGTTGACGGGGCCGGCCAGGCGGTCAATGAAAGGTCGGACCAGTTCTTCGAGTTTGGCGCGAGTGAGGGTGTATTCGAAATGTTTGGGACCTTCGGCGTCGGCGGTGAGGAAGGGCAAGTTGATCTCGACCTGGGTGGTGCTGGAGAGTTCTTTCTTGGCCTTTTCGGCTTCGTCCTTGACGCGCTGCATGGCGGCGGCGTCGGACTTGATGTCGATGCCGGATTCGGATTTGAAAGTGTCTATCAGGAAATTGACGATGATATTGTCGAAATCTTCGCCGCCAAGGTGGGTGTCGCCATTGGTGGATTTGACTTCGAACACGCCGTCACCGAGCTCGAGAATGGAGACGTCGAAGGTGCCGCCACCAAGGTCGAAAACCACGATGCGCTTGTCTTCTTTTTTCTCCAGGCCGTAGGCCAGAGCGGCGGCGGTGGGCTCGTTGATGATGCGCTTGACCTCGAGACCGGCGATCTTGCCGGCGTCTTTGGTGGCCTGGCGCTGAGCATCGTCGAAGTAGGCTGGGACGGTGATGATGGCTTCGGTGACTTTTTCGCCCAAGTAGGCCTCGGCGTCGGATTTGATTTTGCTGAGCACCATGGCGCTAACTTCTTCGGTGGAATATTCTTTGCCGCCCATGGCTAGGGCTACGCCGCTGCCTTTTTTGACGATTTTGAAGGGGGAGATTTTGATGTCTTCTTGGACCTCGGGGTCGGTGAATTTGCGGCCGATGAGGCGTTTCATGCCGAAAATGGTGTTTTCGGGGTTGGTGACGCGCTGGCGCTGGGCGATTTTGCCGACCAGGCGGTCGCCTTTTTTGGTGACAGCGACGACGGATGGCGTGGTGCGGTCGCCTTCGCTGTTGGTGATGACTTCTGGTTTGCCGGCCACCATGTAGGCGAAAGCGCTATTGGTGGTTCCTAGGTCGATGCCGATGATTTTGCTCATATGTATTCCTCCTTAATTTATAATGCTTATATTTAGCACTCTCCACACTCAAGTGCTAAGTCTGCTTTTATGCTAGCAAACTGGCAGAGCGTTGTCAAGAGTGCTAATTTAGAAGTTAGTGCTTAGATAATTTTGCTCGACCAAAAGAAAGAGACGTGGCCCAAGCTGTCCAGCAAGAGCGACGTCTCTTTATGTCCTTATTGTACCAATCATTTCGAATAGGTCAATACTTTTTTGTCTTTAGATATAATGATCAGTTTTTTCCATTTCTTGGTCATAGAGAAGTCTTTTTCGAGCCTTACTTTTGCTTTGGCACCTATGTTTTTAAGCAGCCTTAGATCGAAAATCAAGTTGACCGACTGATGAAGTCCGTCCCGCTCTGCATGGTCAAGAGTGTACTTGCCGACTTTTCTGGGTGTTTTGATCTCCCAGCACAGGTCATGATCGATTTTGATGTCTGGCGTTTTTGAACCCTTGTAGCGGTTTGGTTTCAGGAATAACACATGTTTCTTGGGGATTTTGTTTTCGACCAAGATGTCGACGACTTGAATTTCGGATTCGCTAGGAACAGCACCGAGTTCTTTTTCTATGATGATTTTACCCATGACCCAATCGTAGCATAAAACATCGGATTGGGATTTGAAAACTGTTGACTAAAGAAATAAAGAGGACGTTCTCGGGTATTTCTCTTTATGAATCCCTCTCCGTCGTAATTTGCAGTCGCATTGTATCAAACTAGAAAAGCGACGTTAAGCATGATATGCTTTTGGCATGAAGCAGCAAGTAAAGACAGAGTTTGCTCCGGCGGCGGATGGGTTGTTGTCGCAGGCGATTATTAGTGGCCCGACGGTCTATGTCTCTGGGCAGATTCATCAAAATCCGGATGGTTCGGTTTTTGAGGGTACGGTTACCGAAAAGGTCAACCTTATATTTGATAATATTTCTAAGATCTTGGTGGCAGCCGAGGCTGGCTTGGATGATATCGTGAAGGTGGTGATTTATGTCACTGATATGGCGCAGATGCCGGAGCTAAATGCGGCTTATCCGGCTTTTTTCAACAGGCCATATCCGGTGCGCGAAGCTATATGCGTGAAGGCGTTGCCGCTCGGCGCTACGATTGAGATTGGCGTGGTAGCGGAGAAATAGATTAATTACTCTTTGTGGGTGCCGAGAAAAAATTGCTCGATGGGTTTGGCGCAGTATACAAGGATGGCGGTGCCTGCTAAGGCACCGATGCTCGCTGCGAGCATGTCGAACATGGTGTCATCGACGCCGACTTGGGTGAGTTGTTGCATACTGGCGCCGAGTAGTTTGTCGCAAGCGAACTCGAGAAATTCCCACACTACAGCAATGGTAACGCTAAAACAGATGATGAAAAGGACCCGGAAAACCTGGTTGGTTTTGTCGGCTTTGAAAAGTTTGATGATATACCAGGCCAGAACAGCCGAAAGCGCACCAGAAACAAAGTGCATGAGCTTGTCGAAGTGGGGCACTTTTGCGTAAAATTCGAAGTCGGCGCCAAGGAAAAGTGAAACAAAGAGAAAGACAAAATAAACCAGCTGCATATGAAAAGAAATTTTGACCTTGGAGACCGCGTGGATTAGATTGGGGAGGAATGGCAGGAAAAGCGAAGCGATCACGTGGCCCAGCCGGTAAAAGTCCGGGTTGAACAGGAGATAAATGAGCAAAACTAGTGCCAGGGTAAACAGAAAACCTTGAACGAGAACCAATAGCGTGCGTTGCGACCGGGTCATAATGAGCTTATTTTAGCAGAGATTGAGGACACGTGATACAATTAGCGCTATGAAGGTAACGATAATTGGGGCGGGGGTGTTTGGGGTAGCGTTGGGGAAGATCTTGGGGGATAACGGGCATGCGGTGACGTATTTTGACAGCAAAAATTCGTCGCCGACACTCGTGGAGGCGACGGAGGGGGCGGAGGTGCTGGTGCTGGCGGTGCCGTCAGAGGCGGTGGAGGAGCTGGCTGAGTCTTTGCCGGAGCATTTGCGCCAACTGCCGGTGATATTGGCAGCGAAGGGACTGCTGAACTTGGATGCCTTTGTGAACTTTGGGCGATTCTCGGTGCTGGGCGGTTCGGCTTTTGCGGTGGATGTGATGGAAGGACTGCCGGTGACGTTGACGGTGACGGATGAACTGGCGCGACAATTGTTCGAGAGACGGCCGCAAGTGACGGTAGAGCTGACGGATGATGCGCTGGGGGTGACGCTGTGCGGGAGTTTGAAGAATATCTATGCGATTGGGGCGGGAGCATTAGTTGAAGCGCAGAGTAAAGTTCCGACGTATCTGGAGCAAGCGCTGGCGGAAATGAAACGGTATTTGGCGGATCACGGCGCTAGGCCGGAAACGGCGGATTTGGCTTGCGGGATAGGCGATCTGACCATGACGGCGACGAGCGAAAAATCGCGCAATTTGCGCTTCGGCAAGGCGCTGGCAGCGAGGGCTGATGTTGGGCAAGTTCGCCGCGAGCTGGGGACGGTCGAAGGTCTGGAGACGTTGGAGCAGGTAGATCGGGAGGGTTATGCGATCATTGAGAGAGTTTATGAATTGGTGAGGGCGCATGAAGTTTGAGGAAGCTTATGGGCGACTGAACAAGTCGCAACGAGTGGCGGTGGACAAGATTGACGGGGCGCTGCTGGTGATTGCGGGGCCGGGGACGGGCAAGACGCAGCTGCTGAGCGTGCGGGTGGCGAATATTTTGCAAAAAACTGATACGGCGCCGGAGAATATTTTGTGTTTGACCTTTACGGAGTCTGGCGCGGCGGCGATGCGGGCGAGGCTAAGGTCATTGATTGGGCCGGTGGCGGCGAAGGTGAACATCTCCACGTATCACGCGTTTGGGTCGGATATTATTTATTTGTACAATAACTTTGCGGAGAAAGTGGTGCGGAACTTGGAGACGCCGATAGATAGCGTGCGCCAGCACAAGATTTTGACGACGCTGCGCGATAGCTTGAAGCACAATGATATTTTGCGTGGGGCGAAAGTGTCGGATTTGGTGGCGACGATTGCAGAGGTGAAGACGGCGCGGCTGAGCGCGGCGGATCTGGAGGACATTGCTGAGGTGAACCGAGAGGATGCGGTGGAGATTGGTGCGGTGTTGTTGCCGATCCTCAGTGAGATACCGCGGGGGGCGAGATACAACGAAGCGCTGCCTTTTTACGAGGAAGTGCGGGCGCGGTTGGCGCAATTTGTAAATGAGCGGCCGATTGTGGGGAAGGTGGAGCGGATCGGTAATGCCCTGCTGGATTCGCTGAACGATGTGATTGTCGGCCAAGAACAGTCGGAAAAGCCGTCGACCAGCGCGCTGACGAAGTGGCGTGATAGATATTTTGAAAAAGATGCGAAAGATAGGTTTGTGCTGAGCGGCGCGGTGGCGAACAAGAAATTGTTGTCGCTGGCGGGACTGCTGAAGTTGTACGATGAATATTTGGCGGCGGCGGGGTTGTTTGACTTTGCGGACATGATAGAGGAAGCGATCCGGTGCTTGCACGAGGACGATGCGTTTCGGCATTCGGTGCAAGAGAGGTATCAGTATATTTTGCTGGATGAGTTTCAGGATACGAACGATTCGCAGCTGCAGTTGATTCGGCTGGTGGCGTATTATGAAAAGCCGAATATTATGGCGGTAGGGGATGACGATCAGGCGATTTTTGCGTTTCAGGGTGCGCGGTATTCGAATTTGATGGACTTCAAGGAAATCTTCGGGGCGGACATCATAGTGCTGACGACGAATTATCGGTCGGGACAGGGAGTGATTGATCTGGGCGCGGCGATTGCGGGGCAGATTTCGGAGCGGTTTGCGACGAAGTATGGGGTGGAGAAAAAGTTGGTGGCTGGAGGGGAACCGAGTGGAGAGACAAAGATCGAACGATTGGAATTTGCAGGGGAGCCGAGTGAATATGGGTGGGTGGCGGATCGGATTTCTGAGCTGGCGGCGGCGGGGGCGGAGCAAAAATCGATCGCGGTGATTGCGCCGAAGCACAAATATTTGGAGGCGTTGGTACCGTATTTTGGGGCGCACCCGGAGATCCGGCTGGCGTATGAAAAGCGGGAGAATATTTTGGAGTCGGACAAGATGTTGCCGTTACTCAAAATGGCGCGGATGTTGACGAACCTAGCTAGCGTGCGGCCGACGGCGTCGGACGTGTTGGAGATTTTGAGTTTTGAGTTTTGGGATTTAACGCCACTGTCGGTGCTAAATGCGGTGCAGAGGGCGAAGGAGCGGCATGGTTCGATTTTGGACTATTTGCAGGGTGCGGAGGATGAAAAGTTGCGGGTGGTGGCGGAGTTTTTTGGGGCGTTGGCATTGAAATCTCTGGACACGCCGCTGGAAATAATGTTGGACTATATGCTGGGTGCGACGCCGTTGGGGGATTATCGCAGTCCGTATTTGGGGTATTTTACGCGAAAGGGAGATTTGGATACGATTGAATTTTACGAGAGCTTGACGGTGCTGCGCGAGCATGTGGCGACGCATGTCGCGAAACCGCATTTGCGCCTGCGGGACTTGGTGGAGTTTGTGGATGATTATGCGGCGGCGGATACGAAGCTAGTAAACACTAGCCCATATGCGGAAGCGGACGATGCGGTGCGGCTACTGAGCGCGCACGGCGCGAAGGGGCTGGAGTTTGAGTATGTGTTTTTGGTGAGTCTGGACAATCGGTCGTGGGGCACGAGCAAGGGCAACAATAATACTTTGGTGCTGCCGAAAAATTTGGAGTTTGTGCGGCACACGGGGGCGACGGAGGACGAGAAGTTGCGGTTGCTTTTTGTGGCGGTGACGCGGGCGAAATATAATTTGTGGCTGACGGGATCGCTGCGCGATTTTGCGGGCCGGGCGGCGGTACCGCTGAAATATTTGCAGGAAGCGGAGGGTGTGAGCCCGTTTTTGCCGGCGGGGTCGCAGGAAATCATATCTGTTACGGAGGTTCGACCTGCGCTCCAACTTTTGCAGAGGAATTGGTCGGGGAGGTACGATGTGCGGGAGGCGGACATCCGGGCGGTGGCAATGCAAAACGTGGAAGATTACGCCTTGAGCGCGACAGATTTGACGCTGTTTGTAGACGTGATTTATGGCGGGCCGGAGGAATTTTACTTAAGCCGGGTGCTGAAGCGGCCGCAAGCGCGGTCGAAAGATCTCAGTTATGGGAACTTTGTGCACGCGGTGCTAGACAGGGTGACGAAGGAGAAGATTGGCGACGAGCAGGCGGTAGAGTATTATAAAGAGCTGGTGCTGCGGGCGGATGTGGAACCGGAAGATAGAGATGAATTTTTGGAGCGGGGCGTGGATAATCTTGGCGTGTATTTGCAAGCGCGGGGGGAGTATTTGCGGGGAGAGGGGCATTATAGTGAGGTGGCGTTTTTCCGGGATAATTTGGTGTTTGAGGGAGTGTCGATCGCGGGGAAGATTGACCACATGGTGGTGGACGAGGCGGCGAAAACGATAGAGATAGTGGATTTTAAGACTGGGAAGTACCACGGGGAAAAATGGGATAGTCACGCGACATTGTGGAAGTATAAGCGGCAGTTGATGTTCTACAAGTTGCTGCTGGCGGCGTCGCCGAAGTGGCGGGACTATCGGGTGGAAAAGGCGGCGGTTGACTTCGTGACGCCGGACGATGAGGCGCAAGTGCACGTGAAAGTGCTGGAGTTTGAGGAGAAAGATATGGCGGAATTTGCGCAGTTGTGCAAAAAAGTTTACGGAAACATTAAAGCGCTGGAGTTTCCGGATATTTCGGGGTACGAGAAAACTCTGCGCGGGATGAAGGAGTTTGTGGGGGAGGTGGGGGCGTGAGAAGTTTCATATTGACGCTTTTCTGGTCTGGTGAAATTTCCATTTCATTTTAGAGATTAGTAGTAGCTGTGGAGTTACTTATTAGAAAACGTAATCGTTAGTCTTTGACTAACGATTACAAACCATTTCAAGGGATGTTCTAGGCGTCCCTTTTATGATTTTAGTCTAGAACAGCGGAACAAAACTGTCAAGATGTCTGTGCTTGTGTTTTGGGGCGACAAGCGGTTAAATACTAGAGAATTTTAGTTTGTTGAAATTCGTACTTGAAGGGGGGCGAAAAAAATCGGTAGAAAGAGTCGCGCGAAACCTGAAAACCGCGGAGTGGTACTTCGCAAGGTCGTTATGCAAGATGGTACCGTATGGTATGAGTGCCCTAGATGTGGAAATTTGTGCTATGGGGGCAGAAACAAACATCTAGAACCGCAGGTTTTCTGCGTGTGGTGCTCTTACCAAGTGAAACAAACCCACAAAAAAAAAGGGGGGGTGAGATGAGTGGCAGGAGAATGGTATGGCAGCTGCGACAATGGTAACGACGAGAATGCGTACAAAAAACGGGCAAGAGAGATTCGCGAAAAACAGGAAAATAATCAGCCATTGAGCAAAGGAGACGAACTAGATCTCACGCGTCTCAATGACAGCAATTTGCCCTCAGTGAGAAATATTCTAAGCAGGTTAGTAAAGTAATTTACTAACGCGCATGCGCGTTAGTACCTGGTATCATTAATGATACCAGGTGTTTTTATGCTAAATTGTGCCAGAGATGGTAGAATATAGGTTATGAAACAAGTTGTGACGCGGTTTGCGCCCAGCCCGACGGGTTATATGCATATTGGTGGCCTGAGGACGGCGACTTATGCTTATTTGACGGCGAAAAAAGCCGGCGGTAAGTTTATTTTGCGCATAGAAGATACCGACCAGGCGCGTTTCGTCGAAGGGGCAACGGAAATCATTGAGGACACTTTGCGGTGGCTGGGGCTGGATTGGGACGAGGGGCCGGGTGTGGATGGGCCGAACGGGCCGTATTTTCAGACCGAGCGCAAGGAGATTTACTATGAATGGGCGAGGAAATTGATTGCCAGTGGGCGGGCTTATGCAGACACTACGCCAGCGGAAAAAATCGAAGAATATCGAAGAGGTGCGGAGGCGAGCAAAGATCCGTTTTTGTACCGGAATTATCGGCCAGAGAATGTGCCGGAGTGGGAAGTGGGAATGCCGCTGCGATTTAGGTCTGAGCCAAAAGATTATGAGTATCACGACGAAGTGATGGGCGATTTGAAGATGGGGGCGGAGACTCAGGATGATTTTGTTTTGGTAAAGGCGGACGGACTGCCAACGTACAACTTCGCACACATCGTAGACGACGCCGCGATGGACGTGACGCACGTGATGCGCGGGCAGGAATTTTTGCCTAGCATGGGAAATTTCTTAGCGCTGTACGATGCTTTGGGGCTAGAATGGCCAGTGTTTGCGCATTTGCCACATATTTTGGGACCGACAGGGACGAAGAAGCTAAGTAAGCGTGACGGTGCAAAATCGGCGACGGATTACCAGAAGACGGGGATTTTACCAGAGGCGATGCTGAATTTGCTGGCGTGCCTGGGCTGGAATGACGGTACGGAGCAAGAGATTTTTAGTAAGGAAGATTTGGTCGCTAAGTTTAGCCTGGAGCGGATTCAGCGTTCGCCGGCGCGGTTTGACGAGGCGAAGCTGTTGTGGCTAAACGGTCAATGGATTCGGAAATTACACGCGGAAAATCCTGGAGAATTACGTCGCAGGGCGCATAAATTTTGGGATGAACGCGCAGGCGAGGCGTCGGAGGAGCGCAAAAATATCATACTTGATATAATTTATGATCGGTTGAAGACGCTGGCGGATTTGCGTAGTACGACCGGGTATTTCTTTAGAGATCCGCAAATTGACCTGATGATGCTGAAGCGAAATAAATTTTTGAGCGGATTGTCGGAGGAAGAATTGCAGAATTTGTTGCAGGCGGCAGCGCGGAAGCTGGGGGCGGTGGAAGATTGGACCCCGGCAAACATCCAGACGGCGCTGAACGAACTATTGGCGGAGACGGGGACCAAGCCGCCGGTGTTGTTTAGCCCGATTCGGATTGCGCTGTCTTTTGCGCCGTTTTCGCCGGCGCTGCCGGAAACGATGAAGGTGCTGAGCAAAGAGGTGGTGCTGGCGCGGCTAAATGCGGTGATTGAAGCATTGAGCAGTGAGTGATAGAATGTAAACATGAGAATTGAGCACCGAGAGCATAGAAAATCTGCGGGGTGGAAGGAATGGGTGCGGGCACACGTATTTCTGTTGATTGTGATTCCCTGCTCGGTGTTGATTGTGGCGTCTGGGGTAGTATCTGCCTTGGTTTTGGTGGCGGCGAAGGGCGAAACAACAGATGGGGCGGAGGTTCCACCTGCGCCTGACCCGGAGCCGATGGTAAAGTATTTTTCGCGCTTGACTGGCCTGCCGGTGGTGGGGCGAGAGGCCTTGAACAGCCCGGCGACTTGTATGATGATCGAAAATTCGCCGCAAGCTCGGCCACAATCTGGCTTACACAATGCCGGCGTGGTGTATGAGGCGGTGGCGGAGGGCGGGATTACGCGCTTCATGGCGGTGTTTCAGGAGGGAGAGCTGGCGGAACTGATGGGGCCAGTGCGGTCGGTGCGACTGTATTATGCGGAGTGGGCAAAGCCATACAACTGCGCCATCGCGCACGTGGGCGGGGCGGACGATGCTTTGTCGTTGGTGCATGGGGCGGGCTGGCGAGATGCGGATCAGTTCTTCAACAGTGGAGCGTATTGGCGGGCG
>Ga0209755_10002467_pt1 | contig 25383 bp, 23 predicted proteins | sample TergutCo191P1_FD_187301 | JGI IMG/M metagenome (GOLD analysis project Ga0209755, IMG submission 187301) | Cornitermes sp. P1 segment gut microbial communities from Petit-Saut dam, French Guiana - Co191P1 (SPAdes) (version 2) | ecosystem: Host-associated > Arthropoda: Insects > Digestive system...
CACCAAGCCGGATGCACTTGCAACCATACGCTATAATGTACGCCATGGAGATCGTGCTTGTCGTAGTCGCTTTTCTTTTTCTGCTGGCCGGGCTTTTGGGATCGATTGTCCCGGCGGTTCCCGGGCCGCCCCTAAGCTTCGCGGGTCTGTTGCTTTTACAGTGGAGCGGGCACGGGGGTTTCAGCCCGGCGTTTCTGTGGATCTGGGCGGGCATAACCGTGGCCGTTACCGTGGCGGACAATCTTCTTCCGGCGTGGATGACTAAACGCTTCGGCGGTTCCCGCAAGGCCGTGATCGGCTCGGTCGTGGGGCTTGTGGTCGGCATGATCTTTTTCGCCCCGGTTGGGATACTGCTGGGGCCGTTTCTTGGGGCCCTGGCGGGGGAACTGCTCCATAACCGGTTTCAAGAGACCCATGCCGGCGGTAACGTCAGGGCTTTAAAGGTCGCGTTGGGGGCGTTCCTTGCCTTCATACTCGGAACCGGAGCCAAGCTGATCGTCGGGGCCTTGATGATCTTCTATGCCGTCAGGGCGATGCTTTCCTAGGCTCGCCTTTCGAAAAGCCTGTTCATTCTGGCCGTCAGATCCGCCCGCCTTTTTTCTGTAAGTACCTCGTCGTAAACGAACCCGTCCCCGGTTTTCTCCAGCACATGCCCTTCCCTTGTCCCCGGGGGAAGGCTGGTAACCTTTATGGCGACATCCTCGCCCGTTGCCATGCAGTTGCAGACGGCGACCCCGGCTTCTATCCTGTCAACGATGTAGTACACGCGCGCCTCCCTAGCGCACGGTCAGGGATCTGCCGTCCGTCGAAATCCGAATCGTGCCGTGGCGATCGGTTCTGTAGATCGTGGCTCCCGCCGCCATCAGCCTGTTTACCACCTCCGCGTGGGGATGCCCGAACTGGTTGTCCGCGCCCACGCTGATCACGGCGACCAGCGGCGACACCGCGTCCAGAAACGGCTGCGTCGTGCTTGTCCTGCTCCCGTGGTGCCCGACGTGAAGCACCTGCGCGAAAAGGTCGTGCCCCCTCTCCAGCATCTCCGCTTCCGAAACCGCCTCCGCGTCGCCCGTGAACAAAAACCTGACGGTGCCGTAGGACAGTAACAGCGACACGGAATAGTCGTTAAGGTTCGCGTACCCAGAGGAATTCGGCGCGACTATCGTGAACACCGCGTCGCCCATTACGATCGTGTCGCCGGGCACCGGTTCCCGCACGGGAATGTTGTTTTCCTCGATGGCCTCGATAAACCTTTCGAACGTAATGGTTGTGTGCGCCACCCTGGGCATGATTATCGTCCCGACCTCGAACGCGCCAAGAACGTCTATAAGCCCGCCTATGTGGTCGGCGTGAGGGTGCGTCGCCACCACGTACTCGATACGGCTAACCCTTGCCCGCCTTAGATACCGCACGACGATGGGGCCGGCATGCCTGTCCCCCCCGTCGATTAGGACATGCCCCTCGCTTGTCCGTATAAGGGTCGCGTCCCCCTGGCCAACGTCGATAAAGTGCGCGACGACGCTACCGCCTATGTACGGCTCGGCGACGAACCTGATGTAATACCACACCGCCGCCAGCGCAAAGAGGATTATGAGTAAATAAAGGGAGTTCCCGCCCCTTCTCCTGTTTCCTCGCCTTCTTCCCATGGGTCTACGCATGGATCAATGATAGAACATCGGGGGCCGGTCTGAAAAGCCGTAAGGATACCGGGGACGAAGCGGGTTATTCGTCGAAGACGGGTGCCATCTCTATCGAAAGACCCGGAAGCGAAGCCACCGCCGCGGTGTCCTTTTCCCCGTAGGTTTTGGACGCGACCCTGTCGCCGTCGAAAAGGTAGGTGAGGAGGGATTTACTCTCGCCGTCCACCACCCAGTATTCGCGCACGCCGGCGTCGCGGTACAGGTTGAACTTTCTCTGCATCTCGATCGCGGTGTTGGATGGGGACAGAATTTCCACCACGAAGTCCGGCGCGCCCCGGCAGCCCTCCGGGCCGCGTTTCTTCTTGTCGCATACCACGGAAATGTCCGGCTGCACGACGGTGTCGTCACTTTCGTCCTCTTCCCAAAACAAGCGCACGTCGTATGGCGCAGGGTACGCCTTGCACTCCCTGCCCGTTAGGAAGACGGCGATTTGCTTGAAAATTTCCCCAAGGATGGCTTGATGATAGGCGCTCGGGGCCGACATGGCAAAAGCCTCGCCGTAGATGATTTCCCAGCGCTCGCCGGGCTTTAGCTCCCAGGCCTTGTAATCCGCGTAAGTCCATCCCGTTTCGGCGGCGTTTTCCGCCTTCAAAAGTGCTCCTGCCATGCCTTTAGCATAGGCGTGTCGCACGGCATTGTCAATGGACTGGTGCCACCCCTGCACGTTCTAATTGACAGCGGGCAGCATTCCGGCTACCATGCAAACGCGATGCCTGACAAAGAACCGTAGGACAGCAGCTCCGAAAAAGCGAAAACATTGATAATAAATGATTTTGGAATAATTTCATTTGAAGGTGGTCGCAAATTGCGACCACCTTGGCAAATTCGTCTTTGGTCAATCGAAACATAAAGTCATCGGGAAACCGCGGATTTTTGCTTTTCCGTGTTATTACCCCCATAAGAAATCGCTTGACCTTTTCGCCGAAAGCACACAAAATAACTCCATGAGACAAGCCCGTCTTTACGGACGCAGCTTTCCTCTACACACGGCTAAGGAGGTGTTTAGGATGAAACACGCACGAAAATTATCGCGGGCGTTTGGCACTGCCGCAATAATCACGCTAATCGGATTCGCGGTAGTGGCTTGCGAAGCTGTCGTTGCAGATAATGGCGATGGATACACAGTTGTAGGACAACTTCGCTTCCGGTTTGTCCCTGCGCTAGGTGGATACTCGGTATGGGGGCACAACGTAACCGACTCGGTGATAGTTATACCCGGTACTCATAACGGCCGACCTGTAAGGGAGATCGGAGATAGGGCATTTGTGGCAAACCAGCTTACCGGCGTTACTATTCCCGACAGCGTTACGCACATCGGGAATTCGGCATTTGATGCAAACCAGCTTACCGAGGTTGCTATTCCAAACGGCGTTACGCACATCGGGTCTGAGGCATTTCGGGACAACCAGCTTACCAGCGTTGCCATCCCGGTCGGTGTTACCCGCATCGAGCCTTCGGCATTTAGCAGGAACCAGCTTAGCAGTGTTACTATTCCAGGCAGCGTTACAATCATCGGAGCTACTGCATTTTATAGAAACCAACTAACCAGTGTTACTATTCCAGGCGGCGTTACGTACATCGGGTCTGCGGCATTTCGGAACAACCAGCTCACTGGCGTTACCATTCCAAACGGCGTTACGCACATCGGAGGATTTAGCGGGAACCAGCTTAGCAGTGTTACTATTCCAGACAGCGTTATCTACATCGGGTCTGGGGCATTTGAGAGGAACCAGCTAACCAGCGTTACCATTCCAGACAGAGTTACTTACATAGGGGAATGGGCATTTTGGAGCAACCAGCTTAGTAGTGTTACTATTCCAGGCAGCGTTATCTACATCGGGAATTCGGCATTTGGCGTGAACCAGCTTACCAGCGTTACCATCCCAAACGGCGTTACGCACATCGGGGTTAGGGCATTTGAGAGGAACCAGCTAACCAGCGTTACCATTCCGGACAGAGTTACTTACATCGGGGAATGGGCATTTTGGGGCAACCAGCTTAGCAGTGTTACTATTCCAGGCAGCGTTATCTACATCGGGACTTCGGCATTTAGCGGGAACCGGCTTACCAGCGTTACCATTCCAAACGGCGTTATGCACATCGGGGCTGGGGCATTTAGCGTGAACCAGCTTACCAGCGTTGCCATTCCTAACAGCGTTACATACATCGGGAGTCAGGCGTTTTTTTCCAACCAGCTAACCTCAGTGGTCATTCCCAACAGTGTTACATCCATCGGGAATAGGGCGTTTGCAAGCAATCGGTTCTCCCTTACCAGCGTTACCATTCCGTTTGCGGATCTGGCGACAGCCGACGCCGTCTGGGGTACTGCCTGGGATGGTTGGAGATTTGAGATCCCCATGAGCGCTTTTGTTTTCGCACCCTATCCCGGCGGCGGCAATGGAAATGGCAACGGTAACGGCAGCGGCATTCCGGGCGGCATCTTGTTTGCCGGGGCCCCGCCAATCTCGCAATCGGCCACCCCTATTGACCTTTCCGAAATAAGGGGACAGTTTGGAATACTCGGGGCCACTGTCGTTGACAGGGCTGTTGATTATGTCAATGCCAACCCCGGAACGTTCACCCTTGTTCTGTACGACGACATAGAGGTTTCCACTGCCCCGATCCCGGTTCGCCGACTGAGCAGCGCCAACATCAATTTGAAAGTTATTGGCATAAACGGGGAGCGCACGATCACCGAAACCGGCGAGGGGTCAATATTTACCGTAGGAAACCTTACGTCCACGGCAGCCAACATTACGTTGACCCTTGGCGAGAACGTCACCTTGGTTGGACGGCAAAGGAACTCTTTGGCCGCGGTAACCATCCACGGCGGAGGAACCGTGATTATGCAGGACAATGCCGGGATTACGGGCAATATCGCGGACACGGGCTGGGTAGGCGGCATAAATATTGGAGGAAGCAGATTGGGCGGCGGAGTGTTCGTATCGGGAAACGCGGCGGCACCCGCCACGTTGACCATGCGGGGCAATGCCTCGATACACGGGAATTCCCGCTTATACAATGGCGGCGGGGTGTTTGTTGACGAATACTCCACGTTAAACATGTACGACAATGCCTCGATATCCGGCAACAGCTCAATTCACCACATTGCCAGCAGTGGCGGCGGGGTAATAGTTCGCGGCACCTTTAACATGCACGGTGGCACGATATCCGGCAATACCACTGGAGGACTCGGCGGAGGCGGGGTATATGTCTGGTCTTTTAGCAGCACGAGAAGGGGCACCTTTATCATGACCGGGGGCACGGTGTATGGCAGCGACGCGCCGCCCCATCTGGCCAACAGCGCAAATGGTTCCGGCGATGCTGTTCGTCTGGGTGGCGGCCATGCAGTTGACCAATTCGGCGACGGCTCAAATATCATAACCACCGGGTTGAACGCAAACAACACAATCAGGGGGCGGTAAGGTGCGGCCGCAGATGGGGTTGATTTCAATTCAATTCCTCTGCGGCTTAAAACTTAGGTAACGCGAATATTACCGGCACCAAATTCCGATCGTCTTGCTAAGAGTGGCTCCCTTGCATTCTGCCTTCGGGCATAAACGTTGAACCCCGCCGCTTTTCATGCTATACTTTCCGTCATGCAGTCCGAGCTTAGGTGGAAACAAAGGTTCCAGAATTTCGAGGCTTCCCTGCGCGAGCTGCACGCCGCGCTCGAAAAAACGGAATACACTACATTGGAACGCGCCGGGTTGATACAGCTTTTTGAAATCAGTTTTGAACTGGCGTGGAAAACCCTCAAAGACATGCTCACTTACGAGGGCTACGACGTAAACTCCCCCAAGTCAACGTTAAGGCAGGCTTTCGCAAACGGCACAATCGCCGACGGCGAGCTTTGGCTAAAAGCGCTGGACGGCCGGAACCTCTTTTCGCACACATACAACAACGAGCTAGCGGCGGAAGCCATAAGCCTGATAAAGCAAACCTACTCCCCGCTGCTCTTTGCCCTCGAAGCAAAACTAAAAACCATGCCGTCATGAAAAACGAACTCTCGTGCGACGAGCTGGCGCGGATATGCGCCATACTGAAAACCGTTCCCTCGGTAGACAAAGCCGTCCTGTTCGGCTCCCGCGCCATGGGACACGCCCGCCACAACAGCGATGTTGACATAATGCTTTATGGAGACGGACTCAAGCTGCTTGACGTTATGCAGATAAGCACCCTGCTTGAGGAAACAACGTTGCCCTACCGGTTCGACCTGATTCGTTATGACGACGCAGAAAGCCCGGCGTTGCGGGATCACGTAACGCAACACGGCAAAGTTCTTTTTCAAAGAATCGCTTGACAAATCCATTTTTTGGGTATAGCCCATAAACAGAAAGTCCACGGAGAACACGCTGCTTCCGGTGCGGAAGCCTTGCAAACTATGTCGTCGTGCCGAGTAGTTTTTGCAGCTTGTCATCAAACGTGTGTATTATACAGTCGTCAATCTTGGCGTAACCTGCCAGAACGCAGTCCACAAAGTCAAGGGAAGTCGTTCCAAAGTACTCAAGACCCTGCATAACGGCTTCCCGATTGGACAAGATACATTTGGTTTGCTCAAAAAAATGCTTCAACTTGGTGCCAACACTTTGCCTGTCAATTTTATAGTACCCGGTCAAAACATAAACCACTTCGCAAAGGACTTCGATAGGCACTTCCACGATATGCTCGTCAATAATCTTTTTTGCCTTGGGCGACAGCTCGGCATGGTCGTCCAAGACATAGCGAAGGAAAATATTGGTGTCAATTTTTTGCGTGTTTTTCAACAACAGCACGAGCCCAGGCTCCTTTTTCGCCGGCAATTTTAGAAGGGTTGGCAAATTCGCGAAGGCAGCCAAAAGCTGTTTTTCTTTCCTCGCCGGTTTTTCGTTCGGCTTCCGGCGTAATTGTAAGCGCCATTTTTGCCCTGCCCACGGGCAGTTCAAACGGCAAGTCCAGCTCGAGACGACGACTGGGCAAAATATCAATAGTCTGCTCGATGGTCATAAGGGAAATATAACACGGGGCTATGTGAAAAGCAAGGTGCAAACCCCGCCAACCCGCTTGCCCTTTCCGCGAAATTGTTGTATCCTGCCATTGTCCTGCCAGGAGCCATGCGAGCAGGCGCCGCCTAATTCTGCCAGGTCCGGAAGGAAGCAACAGTAAGCGGAGGCATGTTGCGCCGTGGAATTCCTGGCAGGGCACTCGTCTTTTCTTTCCCGCCCAAACGGTGTATACTGAAGCAATGGCAGATTCGACAGCCCCCGTTTATGAAGTAACCGCCATAAGGCGCCGCCCCAAGAGCTTCGACGAGCTTGCCGGGCAGGAATTCGTGGTTTCCACGTTGAAAAATTCCCTCCAAAATGGAAAAATAGCCCATGCCTACCTGTTTTCCGGGCCCAGGGGCTGCGGCAAAACCAGCGCCGCCCGCATACTGGCCCGCTCTCTGAACTGCGAAAAAGGCCCGGGGGAAGGCCCCTGCGGCGTCTGCGACAACTGCCGGGCGATTCGCGCGGGTTCCAGCTTGGACGTAATCGAAATCGACGGCGCGTCCAACACCGGCGTAAACGACGTTCGCCAAATCAAGGACGAAGTGCTTTTCCCCCCCCAGGCCGGGGCCTACAAAATCTACATCATCGACGAAGTCCACATGCTTTCCAACAGCGCCTTCAACGCACTGCTTAAAACCATCGAGGAGCCGCCGCCCTACATAGTCTTCATTTTTGCCACCACCGAGCTTCACAAGGTTCCCGCCACAATCAAAAGCCGCTGCCAGCAGTTCAACTTCCGGCTCATCCCCCTCGAAACCATCCAGGGAATACTGAAAGACGTTTGCGGCGAAATGGGAATCAAGGCCGAGGACAACGCGCTTTTCTGGATCGCCAAGGAATCAACCGGAAGCATGCGCGACGCCTTCACGCTTTTCGACCAAGTGGCCTCGTTTTCCGGCGGCCACATCCGGGAAGAGCTGATCCGCGAAAAGATGGGCCTTGCTGGGCTTGAAAAAATCAACCTGCTTGCCGAAGCCTGCGCCTCCGGCGATACGTCCGCCGCCTTTTCCATTATCGACTCCGCGCTTTCGGCCGGCGTCGCCATAGAAAGACTTGTCATCGATCTTGCCGATTATTACCGCTGCCTTTTGCTTATCAAAAACGGCATAACCCGCGAGTCGGTGCTGGGTTACAGCTTGGGCGAATTTTCGGCAAAGGTTTTGGAAGCGCTGGATTCAATACGTTTGGAGCAGGCGCTGGAAATCCTGCTTGCGTGTTACAGGGACATTCGCTATTCCGTTTCGCCCCGCTTCGAGCTTGAAACCGTCGTTTCAAAGCTTTCCTGGCTGGACAAATGGGTTTCGCCCGCGGAGCTGCGGGCCGCCATTGAAGGGGCGCAGGCCGTTCTTAGGGGCAATGCCGCGGCCGGAGCTCAAGGCGGGTTATCCGGCCCTTTCGTCCAAGGGGGCTCTAGCCCCCGGCCCGGCGAGGACAAAGGGCAGCGGAGCGGGGCGGAGCATGAAGCCGGCGGACATTCGCCGCTTTCGGACGAGCTTCGGCGAATCCTTGCCGAAAAAAAAGAGGCTACAAAGCCTGACAACGAAAACGAAGACGACGATGAGCCCGTATGGAGGCGAAAAAGCGGAACCGAAGCTTCCCCCCGGGAAGAATCGCCGGTGGATCGGGTGTTAAGACTGATTCCCGGCACGGTTATAGAATAAACCCGTTCCACGATTCGGGGTTTTGGAACGGCGCAAATCGAGAGGTGAAAATGAATTTCAACCCTTTGGACATTATGAAAAACTTCGGGAAGATACAGGAGCAGATGGGGTCTTTCCAGGAGAAGCTGGCGGGGGTAACAGTAACCGGTTCCGCCGGCGGAGGCATGGTGGAAATAGACCTAAACGGCAAGTTTGAGATGCTTGCCCTGCGCATCGCCCCTGAAATCGCCGCCGACGGAGACACGGACATGCTACAGGATCTTATCATGGCGGCGTTTTCGAACGGGCACGAAAAAGTGCGCGAGGCCCTGACCCGCGAGCTTGGAGCCATGGCCGGCGGCATGGGGGTTCCCGGGCTTGCCGGCATGATGGGACTTGCATGAAAGCTCCCAATGCCATTGACAAACTGGTTGCGCTGCTGTCGAAGCTCCCCGGCGTGGGAAAAAAAAGCGCTTCCAGAATGGCATACCACATCCTTGACGGCGGAAGCGGCTACGCCCGCAGTTTGGCGGACGCGCTGGCTTCCCTGCACGAGCTGATTCGCCGCTGCGGTGTTTGCGGCGGCTTTACCGAAACCGATCCCTGCCCCGTGTGCGGGGATCCCGGCCGCGACCATTCGATTATCTGCGTGGTGGAGCGCGCCCAGGATCTTCGCATTATAGAAGAATCACGCGAATTCACGGGCGTTTTTCACGTGCTTGGCGGACTCATAGCTCCGCTGGAAGGCGTCGGCCCGGGCGATCTTGCCATCGGCAAGCTTATCTCGCGCCTTGGCGAGGTTCGGGAAGTGATTCTCGCCCTTAATCCGACGCTGGAGGGCGACACCACGGCGCTGTATCTGCAAAAAGTGCTTAAGGATTTTCCGGTTGAAGTTACGCGCCTGGCGTCCGGCCTTCCGGTGGGCGGCGATCTTGAATATACCGACCGCCTTACCCTTTCCAGAAGCTTTCGCGGCCGCGTCAAGATGTAAAAAACCTTAAAACCGGGCCCCTCCCGCCCTTTATGGGAATTTTGGGAAAGGCCCGTCGTTTTGAAACCGTGCCGATTGTGGTATTCCGTAAAAATTTAAAAAAATGTGCCGAATTTTCGCCGGATACGGGGCGAATCTGAAAAAAAATTAACAGATCGGGCGAAAACCGCTTGACAACTTTATGAGCACCATTTATGATTTACTAAAATCTCTCTCATAAGGATGTATTTCATGCAGAAAAACACGCAAACCCCGGGAATCGTGATTAAAAGCCTTCTGGAAAAACACGATTTGAACTGCAACAGGCTTGCAAAAGCCATCAACATGAGCAACGCAATGGTAAGGCTTCTTATCCTTGACAAGTCTCCCATCTCCGTTGCCGCGGCTTTTCGTCTCGCAAAGTTTTTCAAAAACGAGCCCAAGTTCTGGCTCGACTTGCAGATGAACTATGATTTGGCCCAGGCCGCCGCCGACAAAGAACTTGCCAAAGAGATCAACGAAATCGTCGATGTCAGCAAGTACATCTTTGTGCGGAAACCCCACGCCCCGAAAGAAGGCAAAGAGGGCAAGGTGAAAACCGCTGCGGCAGGCAAAAAGAAGGATGCCCCCGCCGGCAAACGCAAAGCCGCCGAAAAAGCCGCCCCCGCGAAGAAGCCTGCGGCCCCCCGCAAGCCCCCCAAAAAGTAAGTTTCCCGGAGTGTTTGGGCCGTTTCAAAGCCGGCAAAGGAACCGCTGATTCAGCTAATTACTCAGCGGTTCCCCTGGTTTTGAAGCGGTTCCGTCGCGGGCGACCGGCCTGTCTAGTTTTTGGCCACTCCAAGCAAGTCCAGGTGTTTTCCTATGTGGCGTTTCAAAGCCCGGGCGTAGGCCTCCTCGTTTTCCCTCCAGTTTGAATACAGCTTTTCCTTGAACTCGAACGAGCCGTCGGCTTTTTTCCTGCCAAGAATCAAACCATAGGTGATGTGTATGAGCTGCCTCGCGTCGTTGTTTTCGAACAGCTTTGGCAGCTCGGAATCGGCAAGGGAATCCACGCAGGGGATTTTCGAAAGGTCGGTCGTAACGTGGTAGTACTTGCTTGCCTCGTCGAAAGCTACAAGCGCGTACTTGTGTACCTCGCGATACAGGGCGGGGTCGGTTTGGGCGATTACGCACATGGCTTCCAGCCAGTTGGTGCCGGCGGTTTTTACGTGGAAAACGCCCCTGCACTCCCTGCCTATGCTTGGAAACACGCTGAACTTGTCCGACCCGGAATGTATGCTAAGCTTGTACCTGAAGTGCCGGGCGATTACCGCGTGAACCGTTATCTCTTTTTCAAACCGGGCAAGATCGCCGGAGTAGTCTATGCCTTTCTGGAACTCGCCGCAGAAACGCGGGGCGATTGTTGCAAAGGAAACGCCCGCGTCGATAAGCTCGCTGGCGACGAAGTAGTGCTGCAAGGGGGTTGTGGGGGTCGCCGTTTCGTCGATGGAGATTTCAAAATCGGCGTTGTACTTGCCGTCTTTGAGAAAACGCCGGTACATGTCTGCGGCAAAACCAATCGCGTCGCCGTAGATCGCGGCAATGGCTTTAAGCTCCGGTTCGCAAAAGCTTAACTCCACGCCTTCGCCGATGTCGAACCGCTTTCCAAGGTACTTGGCTTTGAGCTCCTCGCTTAGGGGCGGGGCGCCGGATTCGTCAATGCCGCCTTTGATGTGCTCCGAGCAGTCGAGCGTGATCATGGTGAAACCAAGGCCCAGGGCGTACTCCACGTCTTCCGGCGTTTTTAGGTGGTCGCCGTCCGCGCCCCACTCTTTTCGAAAGTCTTCGCGAAACACGGCAAAGGTGGCCGCGTCCAGAACGTCGGCGTAGCTTCGGCTCGTGAGGTTGAGCTCGCGGATCGACTGTTGGGCAAACACCGGGTACGCGTCGTAAAGCTCGAACAGCTTGATGTGGCCCGGCGTGGCAACCCCAAGCCTGTCGCCCAGCCCGAAGCTTCGCTCTTTTCGCAACACCGGCGAGGGGGCGGTAAATGGAAAAAGCTTTCGCAGCATGTCGGCGTTGTCGTGGGTAAGCGGAGCTTTGAGCTTCCCGTCGGCAAGCTCCTCCCCGGAAAAGCCCGGCGTCTTTTTCCCTACAACCAGAAAGTCCCCTCCGGCGGACGAATCGCCCTTCGCCATGAAGACTTCAAGCTCGCCGCCGTCCACCTGCGCTTTGTGAATCGATTTCTCGTACGCGTCAAAACCCAAATAGTCCATAAAGTTCCTCCATGAAGTCAGCCTGCCCAAAACGGCGTGTTTTGGGCAGGTTCACGAGTATGCTAGCATTTGGGCTTGCTACTATGCAGGGTGCTTTCTGGATAAAAGCGTCAAAGCCGATACCGCTGCAAAAGACGATAATATAAAAACATTCGTTCAATCAAAAAACCCCCAATAACCGGGGGTTTTTATTTATCACGATCTTTATTCTTGCCCTTGCACGTATTCAAATTCGGCGTCTTGCACATCTGCGAATGGACCGGGCGTGAAAATGCTTTCCGCACCGAACGCACGTGGTGCACATATGCAATCCGCGTCGCGCGGGCCGAACATGTTTTGCGGTTCGCCTATGTTTAATCCAAAAATTGAACGGACATAATCTCTATGATTAAATTGTGTGTCTATACGTGAATTGTGCCGATTTCTGAACGATATCGGAAATTCATTTCTACGCACGGTAATCTGTGTAAAATCAATTTCCTTTAATTTGTTCGTGTGTCGACTTTGATATGTATGTCCACTAATGTCAACGGCCAAATATGGATTTGCCTCGTGTATTGACTCATTAAGTAAATAAAGGTGCCTCCCCCTAACACCTCTCATCGGGTCAGGCCACCCCCCACTTATTTGATAATCAACCATCGCCTGGGCATGTTCCGGGTCTAACTGGCGTTGTGCCAATTCGCGGATTAAATCGCGGAAACCTTCCTCGCGCACCAATTGCGGACATGGGGTTAACATAAGTGACGCCTGGGCATTCAAAAGATTCACACGCGCGGTTGCAAGTGGCTCTGCCGTGGTAGCAGTTTCAAGCGCGCGTATCGCATCCGCAAGTGCCGTCGCGAATGGTGCCCATGTTTCCGGCGTGTGGACGCTTTCATCAATCATAGTGGCATTGTGAATCGTCCAGTGCAAAGCATTACGCTCGTCGTTGAAAGTCTGCTCCGCCATGGTTACAAGACCGGATTTGGCGTTTTGCAAGGTCGCAAATGCATTATTAAGCGAAATCAAAGACGACCCGGCAAAATTATACGCCAACGTAGAATTTCTAAGCGCGCTACTGAACGGGTGCCATGTTTCCGACGTGAAATCCGCCTGTTGCAATTGGTTGCCCGCCGCAATCAACTCGCCAAGCGCACTGCGCGCCGCAACGATGTCCGGATCCGGCGTCGTTCCCGTCCCTGCCCCCGGATCCGTCTCCTGCCTATCCCTGTAGACTATCTGCGGCTCCGCCGGACACCCCGGCAACATAAACGCAAAAAATACCGCCAATATAATAAGAATCGCCTTTTTCATGTACCTATCCTTGGAAATGTGTTTTGTGGGCGCGCATGGAAACGCCGCAGACAACCATGCGCGGGAGAACCAGACAAATTTTTTTTGGAAAGCTGAGATGCGCGTACTAGCGTGTGTGTGTGTGTGTGTGTGTGTGTGTGTGTGTGTTACCGGAAGCGGCGCGGTTTGTCAAGGGGGTATTTTCAGTTATTCCGCGCCACATTTCGGTTTTCTCTTTCATCGCTTGTTATTGTCCTATAAAACCGCGAATGAGTCAAGCTCTTTTTCGAAAAAACGCTTTTTTTTGCGTTTTTGCGGCACCCCACAAAGCCCGTCTTCCCTCTATACATACGCGGCGTTTTTGCCGATAATCAAGTCAAATGAAACGAATTCGCCCTACGGCACTGCTATGCATTCTTGCCGCCTTTCTTGCGTTTCCGGCGGCGGCGCACGCGCAGGAGGAAAACGGCGAGGGGGAAAACGGGCTGCCCAGGCAGTTCAGGGGGCTTTCCCTCGGCATGGACCTCGACTCGCTTCAGGACGCGCTGCAAAGGGACGGGATGTTCAACTTCCGGGGGGAAAGGGACGTTTCGTTTCTCCCCCTAAGGGAGGAAAGCCTTGTGGAAACCACCGGCTCCTCCTTTATACAGCGGGCGTTCTTCCAGCTTCGCGACGGGGAGCTGTTCATCATGTCGTTTACCCTGAACACGGGCCTTATGGACTTCCACTCCATGTTTACCCACCTCGTGCAAAGGCACGGCGAGCCCGCCTACCTCAACCCCAGGGAGGCCGTATGGGAAGACGGCGACACCCGCATCTCGCTTGGGCGGCCCCTTACCGTGCGCTACATAGACAGAAGGGCCTTCGACGACATCGTAAGCGAGTCCGCCCTTGTCGAATCGCGCAGGGTCCACGAACGGCAGGAATTCCTGGATGAGTTCTGACCCGGGTTTCCGCCGGGGGCGGGCCTCCGGGCTGGTTCTTTTCCTTGCGCTTGTCGCCGCGAACGCCGGCTTTGCCTCGTGCGGCACGCAGGGCCAAAGACTGCCCACGGCGGTTCTTGAAATCGAAAAGGCCGGCGGCGGGATCGTGCCGGTTGTGGCAGAGCTTGCCGTAAGCGAGGCAGAACGCGCCGCCGGGCTGATGCACAGAACGGAGCTTCCGGACGGCAAGGGCATGCTGTTCGTCTTCGACCGCGACCAGCGTCTTTCCTTCTGGATGAAAAACACCGTCATTCCGCTTTCGATTGCCTTCATTTCGTCCGACGGCAGAATCACCGAGATCAGGGACATGCGCCCGCTGGACCTTACCCCCGTGGTGTCCGCAAGGTCGGTGCGCTACGCCCTGGAGGTGCCGCAGGGCTGGTTCTCCCGCGTGGGGGTCGGCACCGGCGACGTGGTGCGGATGGACTTCTAGCGGGCAAACCCGGTTCGCGGCGGTTCCCGCAGCCCCATGGCGGGGAACTTGGCGGATGTTGCAAATGGTCGGGCAATAGACTAAATTTATGTAAGGCCCCGAACGGGGGCGCACACGAATTCTCGCAAGGCGAAAGAGGCGTTAAATGTTCAAAGACCTGACTCCCCGCGTTCAGCGCATTCTGTCCACGGAAGCACAGGAAGAGGCGCGCAGCTTCAACTCCGACCAGCTCCTGCCGGAGCACGTAATCATAGCGATATTAAGGGAAGGAACCTGCACGGCCTGCAAGGCGCTGCTGTTCCTTAAGGTGGACGTGGCCGAGTTCAGGCGCGCCCTTGAAAGCGCCATCCCCCGCATCCCCGGCATCCTTGTCCACGGCGACGTGCCTTCGTCCAGGCGGACGAAAAACATGGTGAACCTTGCCGCCGAGGAAGCGAGGTCGATGGGCAGCGACTTTCTCGGCACGGAGCACCTTCTGTTCGCGGCGATGCGGGAAAAGGACTCCGGCGTGCAGGCCTTTCTTTCGCAGAAGGCCGTGGACGTGGATCTGCTGAAGATGATTGTCCAGACCACCTTTTCCCGCCCCCCCAACTCGCGCGCCGGCCAGGAGTACGCGCCCGCCGGGGGCTGCTCCCCGTACTTTGTCCCCAGGGAAAGGGCGGCAAAGCACCAGGGGCTGCGCGGTCCCGCCGAGCAGGAAAAGCCCAGGGTGCGGCCCGCCTCCTACCCCGTTCTTACGCCCACGCTGGACGGCTTCTCCCGCGACCTCACCGCGCTTGCCAAGGCCGGCAAGCTGGACCCTGTGGTGGGCCGTCGGAACGAGACCGAGCGGCTCGTGCGCATCCTTGTGAGAAGGTCGAAAAACAACCCCGTGCTGGTCGGCGAGCCGGGCGTGGGGAAGACCGCCATCGTAGAGGGGCTTGCCCGGTTTTTGGTTTCGGACAAGGTGCCTGAAATCCTTTCCGGCAAACGGCTTCTTTCGCTGGACATGGGCGCGATTGTGGCGGGCACCAAGTACCGCGGCGAATTCGAGGAGCGGCTGAAGAAGATAACCAGGGAGATAACCCAGTCCGGAAACGTGATTCTCTTTATCGACGAAATCCACTCGATTATCGGGGCCGGCGGCGCGGAGGGCACGATCGACGCCTCCAACATGCTCAAGCCGGGCCTTTCCAGGGGCGAAATCCAGTGCATAGGCGCAACCACGCTCGCCGAATACCGCAGGCACTTCGAGAAGGACGGCGCGCTGGAGCGGCGTTTCCAGACCGTCCTTGTGGAGGAGCCGGACGCTGAGCAGACGCTGCAGATTCTTCGCGGGGTCCAGGGCAAATACGAGGACCACCACAAGGTGAGCTACACGGACGCGGCGGTGCGCCTTGCCGTGAAGCTTGCCGGGCGCTTCGTAACCGGGCGCTTCATGCCGGACAAGGCGATTGACATAATGGACGAGGCCGGCGCTATGCGCAAGCTTGAAAGCAACGTGGAGCCGCCGGAAATCGCCGGCATAGAGGCGGAAATCCTCAAGCTTGTCGAGGAGAAAAGCGTTCTTGTGACGGCGCAGGACTACGAGCACGCCGCCGTAATCCGCGACAGGGTAAGGGCGCTCAGGTCCGAGCTGGAAAACGCCCGCGTCGCCTGGGAGCGGGCCTACAACAAGGAGAGGATAAGGGTGGACGAGGGCGATATCCGCCGCGTGGTGGCCCAGGCCACGGGAATCCCCCTTATGCACCTTGAGGAGCACGAGTCGAAGCGGATGCTGCGCATGGAGGAGGAAATCCACAAGCGGGTAATCGGACAGGCAGACGCGGTGCGGCGCATTTCCTCGGCGATTCGCCGCTCGCGCGCGGGGGTTTCCTCGCCGCGCCGGCCCACCGGCTCGTTCATCTTTCTTGGGCCCACCGGCGTGGGCAAAACGCTGCTTGCCAAGCGGCTTTCCCAGTACCTTTTCGGCAGCGAGGAGTCGCTTGTCCGCATCGACATGTCGGACTTCATGGAAAAGCACAACGTCTCGCGTCTTGTCGGCGCGCCGCCCGGCTACGTGGGCTACGAGGAGGGCGGCGTTCTTACCGAGAAGATTCGGCGCAACCCCTACCGCGTGGTGCTGTTCGACGAAATCGAAAAGGCCCACCGCGACGTGTTCAACCTTCTTCTGCAGGTGCTGGAGGAAGGCGAGCTGCGCGACAACCTGGGCCACACCGTGAGCTTCCGCAACACGGTAATCATAATGACGAGCAACGCCGGGGTGCGGGAGATTTCCCGCGACTCGCGCCTGGGGTTCGCCTCCGGATCGGGGCTTATGGGCATGGCCGAAATAGAGGCGCAGGCCACCTCGGAGCTTAAGCGGCTCTTCAACCCCGAGTTTCTCAACAGGGTGGACGACGTGGTGGTCTTTCATCCGCTGGACATGGCGCAGATAGAGGCGATTCTCGACATCGAGCTCGCCGAGCTTGCCGCCCGCCTTGCCGAGCAGGACTTCGGCATACGGGTGCTTCCGGCGGCCCGCCGCCTGCTCATAGAAAAGGGCTGGGATCCAAAGTTCGGCGGCCGCCCGCTGCGCCGCACCCTGCAAAAGGAGCTGGAAGACCCGTTGGCGCTCATGCTTCTGGGGCGGGACTGGCCGCCGGGCAGCGTGTTTACCGCCGGCGGCCGGGGCGACGGCATTAGGCTTTCCGGCAAGGCGCCTCCCGGCTCAAGGGCCCGCGCCACGGCGGCAGGCCCGGAAGCCGGCGAAAGCGGGAACGAGGCCGTGGGGAGCTTCGAGCTCGCGGCGCGGGAATCCTGAAGCCCGAAGCTTGGGGCTGCCCGCGCCGCAGGGCTAGATTACGGTTCCCGGGTATAGGATCGTGTTTTTGGGAACCACGATGATGCCGTCCACTATGTGATAATGGCCGTAGTTTCCGTCGGCGCGGCTTATGTTGTCCACGCCGATTCTGCAGCCCTCGCCCACGCGGACGTTTTTGTCGATAATCGCCCCGCGTATGATTACCCCGCGGCCGATTCCCATGTTCGGGATGCGCGCCTCGATGTTTTCGGTCTTCTGCTTTTCGGTTTCGTAGAAGTCGGCCCCCATGCAGACCACCCCGTTCAGGCTTGAGCCCGATTCTATGATGGTGCGCACGCCCACTATCGAGTCGGTGATGCTGCCGTTGGTTATGATGCAGCCCTCGGCGGCTATCGACTGGTTCATCTGGCTGTGGTTCATCTTCGAGGGCGGCAGGTTGCGCCTGTGGGTGTAGATGGGCCTGTTTTCGTCGTAAAAGTCGAAATTCGGGCGCAGGGCCGTGAGCTCAAGGTTGGTCTCGTAGAAGTTGCGAATCGTGCCGATGTCTTCCCAGTAGCCGTCGAAGACGTAGGCGTTCACCTTTTGGCCGCTGATTGCCTGGGGGATTATCTCCTTGCCGAAGTCGGTAAAGTCGTTGTCCAGGCACTTTTCCATGGCCGCCGCGTTGAACACGTAGATGCCCATGGAGCCGAGGTACGCGTCGCCCTCTATCTTTTTTGTGTGCTTCAGGCCCGCCGGAATCTTGAAGTCGGAGACGTCCTTTGTGGGGCCAGGCTTTTCCATGAACGCCGTTATCCTGCTGTTTTTGTCGGCCCGGAGAATGCCAAGCTCGTTTGCCTCGCCCCGGCTTACGGGCGTGCAGGCGATGGATATGGACGCGCCGGAGTCGATGTGCTCCTGGAGGAAGGCCTTCAGGTCCATGCGGTAAAGCTGGTCGCCCGAGAGGATCATGTAGTAGGCCGGACGTTGGGGCTTGAAGTGGATAAGGTTTTTCCGCACCGCGTCGGCGGTGCCCTCGTACCAGGATGTGCGCTCGAAGGTCTGCTCGGCGGCCAGGATTTCCACGAAGCCGCCTGAAAACGAGTCGAACAGATAAGTCTGGCCTATGTGCAGATGCAGGGAGGCCGAATTGAACTGCGTAAGAATGTAAATCTGGCGGAAGTTGGCGTTTATGCAGTTGGAGATGGGTATGTCCACAAGGCGGAACTTGCCCCCGAAAGGCACGGCCGGCTTGGACCGTTCCTTGGTCAGCGGAAACAGGCGGGTTCCCTTTCCCCCGCCCAACACAATAGACAAGACATCAGACATACCTGGCCTCCTTAATCTTAGGGCAAGACTTTCCAACGGCACATACGAACCATCGTTCTTACCTTATTTTACGCCAAGGGAAAGGTTTTGTCTACAGATTTTTTGTGGAATGGGCCAATGAAGGCGGAGGGGGCGGCATACGCAAAGGGCCCGCCGAAGCGGACCCTCCGTATATGCCAAACGTCGACTAAAGGTAGCCCTGCATCTCGTCGAACCAGGCATCCCAGTCGGTGTCGTAGGGATTGCCCATCACGATGATCGCCGGCAGGATGTGGACGGCGTTCGCCAGAAGCCTGGCCCTGAATTCGGCGTAGAACTCGACGTAGGTAACCTGCTCGTGGTCGGGGAAGGGAATTTCCTCGCGGTTGGCCTCGATGACGTTTACCCTGATGAAGTTGAGGGCCACGTAGCTGTTGAATATCTCGGTAATAGCCGCGTCTTCCTCGCCCATCGCGACCAGCGCCGCCCGCATTGCCATAAAGCCGCTTTGCAGGCTCTCGGGGAACCTTGCGATTGCGTCGTCGGACGTGGCGGGGACCGAGAACCTTTCGAAGGGTTCGTCGGCAAAAACGCCGGGCACGACTAGCAGGGCCAATACAAGCGCGGAAACGATGGCTACTGTTCTTTTGAGCATAACAGTCACTCCTTTTAGTTTAACCTCATCACGGAGGGTTGGATTTTAACCGTCGCCGACGGCAACGGCAAGCGGAGGGCAAACCCTCCGCTCCAGCATAGTATAGCCCGGCTTCCGGCTGTTTGTCAATTTAAAAAGGCGGGTTTTTTGTTTTTTTTGCGCGCTTTCGCGGCGGTTTTCGCAAGCGGTTTTCGCGGCGGTCTCACCCGCGCCGCTCCTCCCACACGCGCCCCAGGCGCATCGCGCAATAGACCAAAACCCCAAGCCCCGCAACGGCGGCGTACAGAACAAAAAGGCTGCGGAAACCGGCCGCGCCGGGAGAGGCTTCCAGAATCGCGCCGCCCGCCATCGTTCCCACAAGCGACGGCAGCCCCACGCCAAGCGCAACAAACAGCGACATGCCTTTGCCCCGGTTTTGGGGCGGGAAAACGCTGGCTATGAAATACACCTTTGCGGGAAAGAAAGTGCCGAAACACAGGGCGTGCAGCGTCTGCGACACAAACACAAAAGGGCCAAAGGGAAGAAACGCCAAAATCAGAAGGCGCAGAACCACGCCCGCGGCGGACGCGGCAAGAAGGGGCAGGGGCCCAAAGCGGCGAAGCAGCGCGGCGGAAAGAAAGATAAAAGGAATCTCCGAAGCCGTGCCCACGGCAAACATCAGCCCCACCACGTTCCACTGCAGCACCTCGGAAAGATACAGCGGAAAATAACTGTAAATCGCCGACATAGAAAAAGAAATCGCAAAAATTATTCCCAGCCCGCCAAGAACGTACGCCGAAAGAATCGGAATCCCCTTCTCGCCGCCCTTCCCCTCGATTCTGGGCCCGGCGGAAGAGCCTAGGGACGCGCGCTGCAGAAACAGAATCGGCAGGACGGACGCGGCGGCTACCAGGGTCAGCCACAGGGCGATGTTCCGCGCGTTGTCGGGCCTTAGGACGGGAGTCACCTGCAAGGACAGCGCGACAAAAATAAAACTTATGGAGCCCCACACCCGTATTTTCCCGTAGTTGCCGGCCTGCCCAATCTGGATCGTCGTTACCGAATCCAGAAGGGCAAACGAGGAACGGTTTCCAAAGGCGATCAGCGCCAGGAATACAGCGCTAAGCGCCGGATGCACAAAGAGCACCAGGGGAAAGGCAAGCAGCGCGGGAAGGACAAGCGAAACGACAAGGGCGTTCCGGTAGTTTCCCGTTTTGTCCGCCCAGAAGCCAAACACAAAGGGGCCCACTATGCCCGCCCCCGCCGAAACGCCCAAAAGTATTCCCACCCACATGGGACTATAGCCCAAGTCCCGTATAAGGATTGCAAGATACGGGCCGCTTACCGCGGGAACGGCGAACAGAAAAGCGTAGGAAGGTATAAAGCCGTTCTCGCGCAAACGGCTTTTGTCCGGGGCCTCCATCAAAAAACGTGCCGTCTACATAACTTCCAGGAAGGGCACGCAGATAAGCTCCAGCGCGTCCTTCAGCACCCGCAGCACCGCCCGCGAAAGACCAAGCCTTGCGGCGGCAAGCTCCGGCTTGTCGGCGTTAAGAATCGGGCAGTCGTGGTAGAAGCGGCTAAACCCTTTGGAAAGCTCGTAAAGGTACGCGGCAAGGCGCGAAGGGTCAAGTTCGGCGGCCGCCTCGCCTACGGCCTGGGGATAAACCGCAAGCGTTTTTATCAATTCCCATTCCGGGTCCGACGTAAGCAGCGAGAAGTCGTCCGGGCCTGCGGCCTTGGCCGCCGCCCGCTGTTCCCCGCTTATCCGCAGCAGCGACGAAATGCGCGCGCCCATGTATTGCAGATACGGGCCGGTGTTGCCGTTGAAGGAAAGCGACTCGGCGGGATCGAAAAGCATGTCCCTTGCGGGGCTCACCTGCAAAAGGAAATAGTGCAAAGCGCCAAGGGCAATCTTTCCCGCCACCTCGACGGGGTCGCCCACTTTTTCCTCGCGCTCCTTTTCCCTGATTTCCTCAAGCGCCATCTTGCCGAGGTTGTCGATCAGGTCGTCCGCGTCCACCACCGTTCCCTCGCGGCTTTTCATCTTGCCTTCGGGGAGGTTCACCATGCCGTAGGAAAGATGGTAAAGGTCTTTAGCCCAGGAATAGCCGAGCTTGCCAAGCAGCACGAACAAAACCTTAAAGTGGTACTGCTGCTCGGAGCCGACCACGTAGATCATCCTGTCAAAGGGCCATTCGTTGTGGCGGTTTATCGCCGTGCCGAAATCCTGCGTAATGTAAATCGAGGTGCCGTCGCTGCGGAGCAAAACCTTGTTGTCAAGCTTTTCCTCGGCAAGGTCCACGGCGATCGCCCCGTCTTCCCTGCGGTAGAAAAGCCCTTTGTCAAGACCCTTAAGAACTTCCTCCTTGCCCAAAAGCCAGATGTCGCTTTCAAAGTCGTACTTGTCAAAGGAGATGCCGGTGCGTCTGTAGGTTTCCTTCATGCCCTCGATGGCCCAGGTGTTCATCGTCTTCCAAAGCTCCACCGTTTCCGGGTCTCCGGCTTCCCACTTTCGCAGAAGCTCCTGGGCGCGGGCCATAAGCTTGGTCTGCCCCTCGGCCTCTTTTTTCCCTACGCCGCCGGCTATGAGCCCGTCCGTTTCCAGCTTTAGGTCCTTGCTGAAGCGCACGTACCATTGGCCGACAAAGTGGTCGCTTTTTACGCCTTCGGACTCGGGGGTTTTGCCCTGCCCGTGTTCCTTGTAGGCAAGCATCGACTTGCAGATATGTATGCCCCTGTCGTTGATAAGGCAGAGCTTTCTGGGTTCCGCGCCGCAGGCCGCGAGTATGCGAGAAACGCTTTCGCCAAGCACGTCGTTGCGAAGGTGCCCAAGGTGCAGGGGCTTGTTGGTGTTCGGGCAGGAAAACTCCACAATGATTCTTTGCCCTTTCATGGTGCCCGGCCTGCCGAAGCCAAAATCGTTTTCGCTTTCGTTTTCAAGAATTCGCGCGACCACGTCCTTCGCCACGGCGGCCCTGTCCAGCCTTACGTTTAGGTAGGGGCCCTGCGCCTCGAAAGAGCCGTTTTTGCCGCCGCCGTCCCCGGCCAGCTTTTCGCTTAACATTTGGGCTATGACGGGCGGGCCTTTGCGAAACGTTTTTGCGTAGGCAAACATCGGAAAACCTATGTCGCCCATTTCGGGGCTCGGGGGATTTTCGGCGGCAAGCCGCTCGGCGCTTGCGTCCGCCTCCAGGCCGGCTTCCCTTGCCAGGGCGTTAAGCGCCTCGGCTATCCGCGTTTTCCATAACTCCTTGTACTCCTGCATGTTTTTCCTCCGTCAACGTCAGTATCAATGTCATTGGCACTCGTCCAGCGTTTTCATTTCCAGCCCCGTTTCCCGCAGGGCCTGGGCAATCGAAAACGGTTTTTCCCCGCCGCCGCTTTTCGACGCCTCCGCCACGCACAGCGAAACGATTTTGCCGCAGGTACGCGCGTCCGCAAGGGCGTTGTGGGCATCGTATATTATGTTAAATTTCCTGCCAAGCGAAGTCAAGGCGTGCGAGTCCAGGTTTGGCCACGCGCGCCTGGCAAGCGCAAGGGAGCAGAAGTACCTAAGAGGCGGCAGGGGAACGCCGTAATGCCCAAGCGTGGCGCGAAGCACCTTCATGTCGAACGCCGCGTTGTGCGCCGCCAACGGAACCTTCCCTATAAAGCCGCGTATTTTGTCTTTCCAAAGGCTGCCAAAATCCGGCGCGTCGATTACGTCGTCAACGGTAAGGCCGTGGATTTCGGTAAAGTCCGGGCGCACGTAAAGCTCGGGGGGACGGATAAGCGAGTAGAACGAGTCCGCAATCTCGAAGTCGCGGTACTTTACAAGGCCGACCGATATGGCGCTGCTTGGCGAATACATGGCCGTTTCAAAATCAATGGCAATAAATTCGTTCACCGCAAATTTTTCCTGCGCCGGCGGGCCCGGGAGCTACTTCGTCCGCCTGTTCGTTTTTTTAAAAACAAGCATCATGACGATTCCGGCCGCCGCGCAAATCGACGCGATCATGAACGCCGGAAACATGAGGCCGATGTCCTGCGCCCCTACCGCAAGGTTGTTGTAGTAGCCGGCAACCTGGGAAGCGATAATCGCCCCCGTGCCGAAACCCAAAAGCACGATTCCGTAGTTGTACGACATGTACTTTGTCCCAAACGTGTCGGCGGTAAGCGACGGGAAATTGCTTAAAAGCCCGCCGTAGAAAAACCCGATAAACGCGATGAGCACGTAAATCCAATAGCTCACCGCGAGGTTTACGAAAAGGGAAAGCACCGCCGATCCCGCAAGCAGTATGATGATGGTGTTCAGCCGCCCTATCTTGTCCGAGATCATGCCCCAAACCACGCGGCCTGCCGAGTTGAATATGGAAATCACCAAAACGCCTACCGTGGCGGCGGTAGCCTCGAAGCCCTTCGCCACGGCGATTGGCCTTGCGAAGTTTATCATCATAAGCCCGCCTATGCAGGAAACAAGCAGGGTGCCCGTAAGAAGGTAAAACTGCGGGGTCTTGAGCATTTCCCTTGGCGTGTAGTTGGCGGCCGCCTTCGCGGCGGCCGCGCTTGCCGTGCCGCCGGGCGAGGCAAGGGCCGGCGGCGGCCTAAGAAAGAGGCTTCCCGAGGTGCACACGATAAGGAACACCCCGCTTAAAACCCGAAAGGTGGCCGGCTCCCCAAGGCCCTCCCCGCCGAAGGCCGCGATAAGGTTTTCGATGACGAAGGCAAAAACCACGCCGCCGAAGCCGAGCGCGGAAACGATAATCCCCGTAACGAGGCCCTTTCTGTGGGGAAACCACTTTTGGGCGCAGGCAATCGTGGTGGCGTAGGTAAAGCCCATCCCGAAGCCGCCCATCACGCCGTAGGTCAGCCACAGCAGCCACGAAAACTCGGGGGTCACGAAGGAGGCAAGGAAAAAGCCCACGCTGAGGATTACTCCGCCCGAGAAAACCACTATGCGGGTGGAATACCTTGCGTCGAGCTTGCCGGCTATCACGCTTCCGATGGTAAGGGTGGCGAGCAGAAGCGAAAAGGTAAGGCCAGCGGCGGCGTTGTCGCCGGCGAAAAGGCTGTTTGCTATGCCGGTCTGGAACAGGCTCCAAAGGTAGGCGGTTCCGATTATGAGCTGTATTGCAACCGATGCAAGGACGGCATAGATACCATGTCTTCTGTTCAAGCCAAATCTCCTCAAAACGCAAGCCGCAAGTACATAATGTATATGGCAATACGCGAAAAAAGTCAACACCGCGGCGAAAAACGTCGGACTGTCCGCCGGCGCGCAAAAAAGCCGCGGGCTGTCCCGCGGCTTTTTCCATTCGTGGCAAACCGGCGCGCCGGCCGGGCGCTATTCGTCGTCGGTCTCGCGCAGGCCGTCGATTACTTCCCAGGCCCTCTCCCTTACCACGGCCGCGTAGGGTCCGCCGGCCACGTCGAAAAGGTACTGGAAGACGCCGGGGTGCGTAAGCCCGCCGTCCCTTCCGGAGATGCTGTCCAGGGCGTTCACGGCGGCAAGGGCCACGTGGTTGCTCGGTGCCGGGGAGCGGTGGAACCTGGAGGCGACCCACACGATCGTGGCCACGGTCTGCCCGTTGTCCTCCGAGTCGATGCCGCCGATGGAGTTCAGCACCTCGTACATCACTATGGTTTCCCGCTCCACAAGGCTTACCCTAAGAAGGATGGCCCTTGCGTCCTCGGTTCCAAGCTCGCCGAGCTGCCTGGCGGCTTCCCTGCGCACGTCGGGGAAGTTGTTCGCCACCTGGCCCCTTACCACGGCGCGGTTTTTGGTGCCGGAAAAGACAAGGCGCTCCAGGGCCGCGTATATTTCGGGGCCGGTATTTCCGCGCCCTATGGCGCTTTCGATATTTTCCAGGGCAAACATGTTCTGCTCGCGGCTGTTGGACAGGCTGGTCTCGCGGATTATCATCATTTCGACGGTCATTCCGCCGGATTCCTCTGCGGAATCCGCTCCGGCGGCCTGCCCCGTGACGGCCGGAACCGCGAAGACGGCGAAAACTGCAAGAACGGCAATGGTTTTGGCAAACATCATCTATCTCCTTATTTCCCTTGTGTTTTCGGGCAAAGCCCGACCCCGCCCCTAACTAAACTCTAGAGGATTTTCCGCCCTCTGTCAAGAAGCTACCTGTCCCGTGGGGAGAGCTCCAGGATAAGCTCGACCTCGCCCTTGGCCATTCCCAGCGCGTCGGCGATTTCGTCGATGCTCCAGCCCTGGTCCTTCAGGCGGAACACGTTGTCGCGGTCCCTGGGCGGGGGCGCGCCCCCTTCGTCCTGCTTGCCGGAGCGCGCCCCGGCGGCGGCGGACTTCAGGATGGTGCGCGTCATCTTGAGCTGGTCCTGGGCGTCCTTGTCCAGGTCGCGCAGCTCGGTGGCAAGGCGGGCCACGCTCTCGCGGGCCCTG